>Ga0163109_10002238_pt1 | contig 15175 bp, 17 predicted proteins | sample CRUFie1St13metaG_FD_108704 | JGI IMG/M metagenome (GOLD analysis project Ga0163109, IMG submission 108704) | Marine microbial communities from the Costa Rica Dome - CRUD Field 142mm St13 metaG | ecosystem: Environmental > Aquatic > Marine > Oceanic > Photic zone | place: Costa Rica: the Eastern... | reverse complement strand
TCTCTTAACATTGCAACCATCTTATGAAGTCTTTCCCAGTTTGCTGGAACATGTTTTTGTTTCCAGATTTGACCCATTAATTTGTCAATACTTTTCTCTGGATTGTTTTCATCAAATGGTAGTTTAGTCATTTTTGCCATCATCTTACCAAATGTTTTTAACTTGACAACATTTGCTGGTGATAGGTTTTCAATCACTACATGATGACCTGTAAATTCTTTTGATTCATTTGCATGTCTAAGTGCAAGTTTAACTGCTGGATGTTTTGATAATCCTCTTTTAAACTTCTCAATCTCTTTGATTGCATAGTTAGTTGCACCACTTAAATCAAGTGCAAGTTCGATTGCTTTCTTAACTGACTTATCTCTTGCAGCTGCTTTTTGTTTTGGATTATCTCTGTAATATTGATTAATCTCTGAACCTGTAAGTTTAGATTTACCCATTTTAGATAGTGGGTCTAACTTACCATCTTTGACTCTTTCATCTATTTTCTTACCATCTTTATCATACTTACCAGACTTTTTCTTTGCAATTGCAATTGCAGCCTGTTGTGCAAAGTTCTTTCCTTTACCTTCACTTACTGCTTTTTCTAAATCTTTTGCTTGACCAGCATGAGCTTTACTTGCACCTTTTAATTTTTTTATTATTTCTTTTACTTTTGGTACATCTTTATCATCAAGTGCTTCTGGTATAGGTTTTACCCCTTGTTGTTTGAACATCTTCATCAAGGCATTGTTAGTTGCAAGTTTGATTTTGTTATCTTTACCCATTGCAACCATAGTATTTTTAAATCCTACTGGATTTTGTTTTTGCATTGACATTGCAACTTTAACACCAGTCATGTTAAGAAGTTTTGCAACACCATACTGGAACATTTTATCACCACCAGTGTTGAATAATTTGTCAATCATTGCACCAGCAGATGCTTCTACTATGTCAAAGTTTTCTTTTTGCATTAACATTTTAGTGTTAAGAGTTCCAATCATCTTAAGGATTGTATTTCTTGCATCTAAAACTTTTTCGTAATCTTTGTTATGAACTGTATTCTTGAGTTCTTTGTCACCCATGTTTGCAATCTTCTGATAAGATACTAAGACCTTTTGCATGTCTTTAGAAACCTTTTTCATTGCATCGACTTCTTGTTTCTTGACTTCATTCATCATGTCATCATCTGGATGTATGACATGTGCAAGGTCTTTATCGTGATTTAAATTACCTTTTTTCTTCTTGACTATAAATGCATTAACTCTTGCCATGCCCCACTGTTGTGGTGTAGTTCCTGGCCTATGACCTGTTTTCCATGCAGCCATTCCACGATTATAAACTTTTCTTAATGTTCCTACTGAGATACCAGACTTCTTAGCTTTATCTGCTAATGCACCTTCATCTAAATCTTTATTTTCATCTAGATACTCTAACCATTCATTAATTTCATCATCACGAACATCTTCGATGAGAGAGTCTATTAACTCCTCATTTAAGATATCTTCATTTGGTTTTGCATACATTGACCTGTATGCATCTGCAACAGACGATACTGTTTTAGCATCTCTTAAGTATGACATAGTTTATTTTCCAGCTTTTCTATTGTTGTATATTAAAGATTTTTCTTTAACATATCCTAACCTTCTAAGTGTTTCTTTGAAGGACTTACTTCTTGCATCGTATTTCATCTCAGATGCATCTTCTTTCTTGTCGATTGCTTTTGAGATTGCTTTTCTTTTCTTATGCAAGAATTTATCAGATGAATCAACATCACCATCGTTATCGATGTCTTTGTCTTTTCTATCTTTAAACTTTTTCTTAACTGCTTTTGGTTGAACTTTATCTAAACCTTCACCATCATCTGACTTATCGTTAGTATTGTCTTCTTTAATTTTTACTGGATATTCTTTACCAGCAAATACAAAAGTTTTCTTACCATCTTTATGTGCTTGACGAGCTGCAGATATAAATGACCTTTTATCATCATTTACTGCTTTTCTTAGTTCTTCAAGTTCTCTGGTGAATGTTTCTGCAACTTCTGGTTTTTCCTGTAAAGGATAATTATGAAGTGCAGCTTGTTTCTCCATACGAGTTTGAGGTGCTTGTCCAGAATTTAGAACTTCCGAGACCGCGTCAGCAACAGATTGTGTCACTTTATCAGTCCCACTATTGAATTTTAATCTATCTTTTATATCTGACATTGTGGTCTCCTGTTAAATGTTTCCTATAGTATTTATATATATTACTTTTCTGACTGTTTCTGTCTGAATCGTTTTAACCTTTCTACTTCTTGTTTTTTGACTTTTGGAAAGAGTTTTTTACTTAATTTTGCAATAACACTCTTCTTTTTATCAAGTTTTTTACCAATTGCAATTCTAGCACCCATTGCAAGTTCACTTGCAGCCTTACCACCAGACATTTTCTTAAATAGAATTTGTCTTGCTTGTTTTTGTGCTTTTGCTTTCAACTGGTCATTAGTCTTCATTCTCTTCTTTTTACGAGCTTTAGTTCTTGCAATTTTTTGTGCAAGTCGTCTCATTCTCATACCAATTGCCCTTCTTTGTTGCATATTAAGGACTTCGAGTTGTAATTGTCTTGTTAATTCTGTTGCAAATTTACCTTCTGCAACTTTATGTTGTTTCTTTGCCATGTTCATTGCTGTACCATGCATGACTTCTTTTGCTTTATCACCATACTCTTTCTCAAAGTAATCTTTTTTCTTTTTAAGGTCTTTATAAATCTTTTCTTTAGTAGCCATAACTGAATCGGATACTTCATTTGTAGAATCAACTGGATTGGTTGCTCTATTTTTAATTCTTGTAGTTCTTCTTCTATCTGCATCCATTTCTCTATCATGTTTAATTTTAAGCTGTTCTTTCTCTTTTGATTGTTTACTTTTCAATGCATCTGTTGTTGCATCTTCATTTTTTGCTCTTTGAATTTGGTCTGGAGTTGGAGCTCCTTTTTCTCCTTTCTTTCTCATCCTTTCACCACTCCCTCTTTTAATTCTTTCTCTTTTCTTTCTAATATTATCCCAAAGTCCTTCACCAAATACTCTATCTTCCATGTCTGCTGGATGTTCATATTCAGCTGCAAGTGCAATATTCTTCATAGGTTTCATAGTCAATGCATTCTTCCATGCATTTGCCATTCTATTATCTGGAAAACTTTTAACAAATGCTCGTAATCTAGGAAATATTTTAGTCGTATTTTTATCTAAATCACCAATATCACCATCATTGTCAACGATAAAAAAGTTTTGTCTACCAAATGCATTTTGTAGTTTACCCATATTTGTTCTAACTCTTGCATGGTTGTCTTGTACTATCTTGTCTGGTATACTTCTTGCTCTTGTTCTGTTTCTATCTAATGCAGTTTCTAAAGAAGTATTTACGAATACCATTGCAGTTTCGTAACCGAGTTGTTCTAGTAATTTCTTTTGTACGAGTAGTTTCTTAATATCTCTTGCAGTAGAATCTATAACAAGACCTAATCTACCTTTAACCAACATATCTTGTCTTTTTGCAGTTATAGCTTTTGCATGAACTCTGATTGCATCTCTTTGTTCTTCTTCATCCTCTGGCATCTTAAGGGATAGACCTGCTTTCTTAAGACCATTTTCAAATGAGTCATCTGAGTTTACTGGTCGTAAACCCATAGAACCAAACCCTAATTTTTTAGCTGCAAGTGATTTACCACTGCCTGGGCCTCCTGCCATAAAGACAGCCTTAAATACGCCAGGGTCGTTAATCCCTTCAAGTAATGAGTTGTACTTCTCTTCCAATGTCATTTCTTATATACTCTGGTATATGATGGAATTCTTCACGAATTGCCATTCCCTTTCTTACTGCTTTATACAGTTGTTTCCCTTGTCTAAAAGTTCTTGGTAATGCTGAAATAAATCCTTTTTCATCACCATCAAAAGCCATTGCTCTCATCTTAGATGCAGACATACCAGATATGTCATCTGCATCTGGGTCTCTTTCACCTGCTGATACCAATTGGATATCTTTAAAGTTGTAGAAACCATGTCTACCTTTCACACCATTGTACTTTGTGAGTAGACTTTCAAATTCTCTTAGTCTATCTGAACCAGCAACCATCTTGATACTTCTGTATCCTCGGTTATATAAGTCAACAACTACATCAAAAACTGTTCTAGAATTAGATGTAGAAACTGTTACTTTTGCTGGTCTGAACAAGAGTTTCATGAACTTTGTTTTAGCTCTATAGTCTAATGGATTCTTTTTTGGGTCTTGACTATGACTTGTATAAATGAATCCATCATCTGAACCTGCGACCTGTTTTACTTTCATTGCAAGTTTAAGATGTCCAGCAGTTGGTGGATTAAACCTACCAAATGCAAACACAGCAGTTTGTGAATTTATATCTTCAACTATGTCTCTGAAAGATTTCATACAAGTATTTATGTTTTTTCGATTTTATGTTTATTGTTTTTTAGTAGTTCATAGTCAATATTAACTAATTGACGACACCTATTCCACCATTCTTTTAGGTCTTCATCATCTTGTAATTCACTTACTACATGTTGTCTGACATATGGAGTAACATTAATATGTGTATGTTGATACATTTCATATGGTCTCTCTTTATGAAAAATATCAACTATCTCTTGATTTATAAACCCATAATGTAATAAAGAATCTATGATGCCTGCAGAGTTTTTTAGTGAATCCTCAGAAATTGTCATTCTAGCATCCATAGGAACAAACTCTAATTCATGTTTGAAATCAATTAAGACATCATATTCATCATACATTGACTTACCTTTCCATAAAGGTCTTCCCAGTATAAATGTATGGTTTGCTTGAGGGCCATATAAACCACCTAATGCTAATTGTTCTGGTTCTGTAAAATATAATATTCTCTTGGCAGAGGTATATAATTTTTCCCATCCACTTTCACTCATTACATCAGTTTCATATTTCCAAGGATTTAGAAGACCATTATCCATTTCTGTTATTAGTCCAGATATAAATCTATCCCAAGGGTCTCTAACTATTAAATAAGTTTTATAATCTGAAAATGGTTTTAGTGTTTGCCATGGTGGAAACTTTGTAGTTTCATGGTCTTCATGCCATTGAGTAGATTGCATAACCCAAGTAACATCACTATCTTTACCGAAACAATTATTAACAGTTTCTATTTCGTTTCTATCAATAATAGTACTACCATAATAAAATGGTTTTGTTGTATCGTCTGTTTCTACACCTTCGGTTTTACCAACTAGACATATTTTTTTATTATACTCGTTGTCTGAATATAAATCTTCATAGAATATCGATAATTCTTCTTGAGATAAAATTGATTCTGGTTCTCTATCTGCACCTTCAAGCCAATGCCAATCATCATCAAAATGACTATTCATATAACTTAGATAAAAACGAATAGATGAATATCCTACTTTACGAGGACATGTAAGTATAACTTTTCTTTTCTTTGAGATAAATGTGGGATGATTTCTTTCCCAAACTGTAGTACCATTCCAATCTAAAACACCTTTATATATTCTAAAAGGTTTACCATCTTTAGATTTTAATTTTAAGCCTTCTTCATCATATGATGCACCATATATTTGATACGCTTTTAAAGCATCTGCCATAATATAACTCCATAATTTATTTGTCCCAGTCTTTCTGTACTGTAAAGTTATTTAGTGAGAATTCCATTCTGTCTACTAACTTCACTGCACCACCAAGATTATTATCAATTGCAACAAACCCCTCTGGTGCAACGACATCAAAACCATTATCTTTTTTAACAAACATGTCTGTTAATTGTTTTGCTTTATTTACTTTTGTAAGTATCTTAATCTTTGCATAGTTTATTAATGCTTGAAACTCAACTAACAACTTAAGTGTTGGTAATTGTTTTCTAATCTGTGTTAAGTATATATTTTTGTTTTTTTCTTTGACTTTTTTTGCTGAAGCAGATTTAAGCTTATCTATCTTTGCATCCCACTTCTCTTTAACGAAAATTAAGTATCCATCTGCGTGTTTCTTGTAGTTTAGTCGTAGGAAGTTCTCACCTTCTCTCACTTTACTGTTATGATATGTTTTATAACTCATCCCAGCTTCCATCTCACCTTGAGTTTTAAGGAATGCATCAAGGGCTGGTTTTTTAATCTTTGCAAATAACTTACCTGTTCTGGACATCAATCTGGTTAATTCTGCTGTATCTTTTTTAGTTAATGTTGCAGTTCCAGATACATCATTGTAGGATGCATCATCCATCCAGACTTTACTTGTTTTCTTAAGACCAGATATGTTTGCACCAAATGATGCTTTAAGATTTGATAATGAGTCACCTGTATATGTTGTGTGAAATACGATACCTATGTTTGCTTTCCTCATAGTAGATGCAAGGTTAGATGTAGAAGGAACTGCATAGGTGATAGTATTGGGGCCGAAGGTTTCGTATGTTTCCCCATTTATTTTTTTCTTTTCTAGGTCTCCTTTGATAAACATCAAGTCACCTTGGAGTATCTCTGTAAATCCTAAATCTTTTAGATTAGTATAACATGCTTTAAACTTATCTTTAAGTGTTTCCGATAAATCATCTGCATCATTTATTTCTTTGATAGACTCATAGAACCTAGGGCCTGTTTTTCTAAATAAACTTTTCTTTGCAACAAAGAAGTTGCCTGACTCTGGATTAGTTCCACACCAAATTGCTGGAGCACCATCCCACTTAACAGTTACATTGGTACTTTTTGAACTTCCAGATGATAACATATCACGAAGTGACCTAATAAAGTTTATAGATGCACGACCACCATCAATACCATTATTGAATATTTCGTCTTCTATATGTTCTAAATGTACATTAGGACTTGGCATTTCTTTCCTTAGTTTTCTTTTTCATCTTGTTTATGTATGCACGATAAACAGCTGCTTCTGCACTCTTACCCATCTCTTTTGCTCTTTGTTCCATTGCAATTGCAGCTTGTATCTTATGTGCATGAGATTTACCAGAGTTTTTAATCTTATTAACACTTGCTTTTGCATCATCAACTGTTGCAAACTTCAATCCATGAATAGTTCCTTTAGGATTCTCATCTGTGTATAAATCAGAATGTTTTTTAGAATTTGCAGGCTGACCTTTTTTTCTAGGTATCCTAGGATTCTTTTGTTCTATAAATTGTTTAAAAGAAATCATTTGTTTCTTACATTTCCTATTGCATCTGTATATGCAAGTGTTAAGGGTAGTAAATCTTTAATTGGTAAATCTATTTCTAGTGCAGTTACTTGTATAGCTGGGTCAACCAGTACAGCAGATAAAAATCTATGGTGACCATCTATGATTCTGTCATCTTTAGATACCACATAAAAATTATTCTTGGATGCAGAAAAATCTTTAGTTCCTTTTGCACCAAACTTTGATACATTCTTAATTGATTTGTCAAAATAGATTTGACTCTGAATAGGTTTTAGTTTTCCTACTGCAATCTTTTTAATTTTAACATTTACTTTGTCATCGTCTTTATCACCATCATTTTTTGCAAGACCACCAGTCACCCATTTCTTTCCTGTCTCTTTGTCTAGACCTTGAGGAAATGGGTCGTCTGGAACTTCATTCTTTGCAAAAGGTCTTGCAATATCAATTGCACCTGCTTTTAATCTTTTTTGTAATAGTTTGATATCTCTGTTATCGATTACAGGCATATCTTTTCTTTGTGCAAATCCCATCCTTGCAAGTTTTTGTGCAAGTTTGTAGTTCTGTGAAAACTTAGGAATCTCTTTATCTACATCAAATCCTTTCTTATCAAAAAGTTTTTTTGCATGTTCGTATGCTTTCTTTTCGTCTGTTTTGATAAGTTCCATCTTACCAGCTTTTGCACCACCTTTACTTTCTGCTATGTATCTTCTAAAACTCTTCATACCTTTATGGGATACTTCCCACCCCCTGTTAATTTTATGTTCCTAATATCTAAACCGAAGAAATTAAGAACTGCATCGATTAATTTTCTACCTTGTTTTTTAATCCAATCGAATGCCATTTTTAATCTTTTCATAATTGCATCAAGAACTCTTTTTGCTTGATTCTTAATAGAAGTTGCAACATTCTTTGCCTTAGATACTAATTTGTTAAACATTTGAAATTCATCTAATTGTTCTACTTTACTTTCATGTAAGACTTGCATTCCTATTCTTTCTTTTGCACATTCTTCTTTTATAATGTCTGCAAATGTAGGTTGATATGATGATGTTAATCTTACCTTTTTACTTCTTAGTGCAAGATAAGGTGGTGAACCAGATGAACTTTTAAAAGATACATAAAAGTTATTACCTTTTGCAAGTACTTTACCTGCTTGACTAGGTGAGTTTAATTCTAAAATATCTGTAATTGTTCCTGTTTCTTTAAATGTAACGACTTGGTTTGCAACACCTAGTGAGTCTTTACCAAATTTATTTTCACCAGTTGCAGCTTCCCAACAAAAGAATTCTTTCATTAATTGTTCTGAATTGAATAAGTTTTCCATTTCAGTTGTTAAGTCTTTTGCAAATAATTGTCCTTGGTCTAATTCTGCAATTTTCTTCTTATCTGCTGGAGATAGGTTTTTCTGGTCTCTCATTTTATTAAGTTTTGTTATAGTATCATCTGATTGTAGTTTAATCATTTTGTTTTCAAGATTATCAAGTAATGATTCTACTTTCTTTTTACCATTTGGGTCAATAGAATACATTCTCATCGCAGCTTCTACTGTAGATATTGCTTCCATCTTACCAGCAGATAATAGTTGTGAACCACCAGCTTTCTTTAATGAGATTCTTTTATTACCATCTATTAAGTCTGTTTTAGGTGTTTTGTTTGTACCCTTCCATTCTTTGGATATGGGTAAGGTAGATGCACCAAGTTGTTCTAGTTTTTTAACTCCGACTTTCTTTATAAATTCTTTACCAAGTTTTGTTCCTTGTTTTTCCCAATCACCCCAGAACTTTTGAGCTCTTTTCCATTCTGCACCTTGATTCCATTTGTCACCTTGTTCTTTGTTTACTGCAACTGCAATGATAGATTCCCAGTCTTCACCTTTAGGATTACTTCCACTTACTGTAGAGAATCCATTTGCAATTTTATCTACTTTAGAATGAAGAACACCAAATGCATCTTTATGTAAATTTTTCCAAGATGGGTCTAGTTCACTATTATCATCTACACCACTAATTAACTTTTTAAGACGAAGAAATGCATCATTGTTTTTTATTTTTAATTTATTGCCATCAGTATCAACTAACTCACCCTTACTTCCCTTTTTTATAAATTCACTCTTATTACTTCTTTTGAATATGTCTTCACCACTTGCTTTCATACCACCTTCATGTAACATTTCAATATTTGAAAAGTGTGGTTTTTCTGTCATGATGCCAGATTCTTTTTTGTAATGAGTATACAATGCACCAGCAAGTTGATGTCCAAACTCTGTATCAGATGGATAATGAACACCACCTATTTGTCTAGAGTTGCCTATATCGTCTCCTATCTTTTTGATATTACCCTTATGTTCGAATGGTACTCTATCTGCAAGATATAAACTTATAAATCTACCCTCAGTTGCGTGTCCAGATGGATATGATGGAGTTTCAGCTGTTTTTAGTGGATGTATAGTGAATGGTGTTTCACGATAAAACGACATTGCATTTGCAAGTTTATATGGTCTTGGTCTGTTATAATGTATCTTAAGCTGTAAAACAATAGACCTAAATTTATCTTTTATCTTTTCTACATCTTTTAAATCTTTCATATCCAAATCATTTTCTTTAAAATATCTTTTAAAAGGTTTCATGATTTTTTCATCTACCTCATCCATAAACTCTTTTGTGTCTGGTCTATAAATTTCAAACGACTGTAATATCTTAAGCTCTTGTTTAGTAACTAAAGATGAATTTAAAGGTGGATTATAGTCTAACCAATGTTGAACTGGGAAGTCTTTAAAGATTCCTTTATCAGATTCTAGTTGACCCTTCCTCTTGGAATTCAATCTCATATTGTGTCCAATAGAATCTAATGGTGAATTGTTTTCTTGTAAATGTTCGTAAAAAGTTTGCATAATACTATTTATGTAAATAAAAAAGGGAACACTTGCAAATGTTCCCTTAGTAGCAATTTACTCTGTTAGTTATATGTGAATGTTTTCCTAACTTGTTCCGAGCGGAAGGACGCCAATCGACTCTACTTACTGTCCTACGATTTCACTGGACTTAACCCATGTAATTTTGTTAATTGTTTCCAATTTTCTTTTGTAATTCTTTGTCTTTCTTTTTCCCAATCTTCCCAATCATGTGGTGTTCCAGCATTAGGTCTGGAATTAGATTGTGCTCTATCCCATGCTTGTTTTTGTAATGTTCTTGGAAAATCTTTCATTTTTTTAATCTATGTTGTTTGAGAAGATTATCGTATTCTTCAATTTGATTTTGAAGTTGATTTTGTTTTGTTTCGTCTATTTTGAGTTTTCTTAGATGAATAAGTTCTTTCTTCAAAAGAACTTTTCTTTGAAGTATATCGACTGTTGCATTCCCTGTTAGAACGCCTGACTTATTCCCATTATTATTAGACATACTAATATCACTCCAATCAAAATGTATCGATTTCTCCTCACTTGTTGACGATACTGTAACCATGGTAAAAAATCTTCACCAATTTTAGGAACATAATCCTTAAACTCTGAATTAGGAAATATATCCTTAAAGTATTTATGCATTTTCAGAACTCCCTTTTATCAATTTTAGAGGACTTCTAAGTTTCTTTAATTCCTCAATAGTGTGTTTTGCAGACTTATGTATGATACCAATACCACCAGCATCTTCCCATGCTTCAATGTTTTTTGGTCTATCGTCTATCAAAATGTTACCTTTTTTTGCAAATACTGCTTTCTGACTACCACTATAAGTGCATGTTACTACCACATAAGGGTCTACATATTGTTTTATCCACTCGTTTTTATCATAAACTACAACATTCCTGTTTATTGCACCAGCTGCTGTAAGTATTTCCCAAGGTAATCCAGTATGTTTTACATACCCAATCAACTCGTGATAATCCACCATAGGTGGTAATTTTGCAAATAATCTTTTGTTAGTTAGTTCTTCTTTCCTTTCATCATACTCAGAATGACCAAAATCATCTGAGGTCAAAGGTCTACCTAACATTTCACTGACACCTTGATGAAAGTCACATAGTACTCCATCCATGTCTATAAAAATTCTTTTTGGTATATTTTCCATTATAACTCCTTGACTTGGTTTTCCAACTCTTTCCAAGTCATTCTTTTTGCTTTGAATAATTCAAAGGCTTCTTTATCTTTTGACCAATAAACTTCATTTTCTGTCATTGCAGAAGGTGAATCTGTAACTTCCCAGTCTTTTACAAACTCTTGACAACCAGTATCAGATGCACCACCTAATTGATTAATCAATGCAATTATAGTTGCTTCAGAAATCTCTGGGCACTCATAGTAAGAATGTTTACCCTTACCATATGCATCCTCTTCATAAATCTCTTTGGTAACACCAAAGGTAATAACATATTCTTTACCACCTTTGAACTTCCAATAGTTCCCACCATCTAAGTTGTAGTTTTCCAAATACTGTGTATTTACTATTAAACCTTTTTTATTAACAAAAATTCCTTCCATTATGCAGCCTCACTATCTACTAAAGGAGTAGGCAACTCTGCCTTCATCCATTCTATTAATTGACCCTTCATACTGAATGCATTGTAATCACCAGTACATTTAATCTCTATACCATAATTAGTTAATGTCAACTTGTAATATTTGTTACCATCTATCATGTCATAACCATCTTTACCACTCAACCAATATGCATCATATTGACCCTTAACTGGAACTAGATTTAAATTAACTTTCTCTTTCAAAAAGTTAAACACTTTTGATATTGAGAGTTTACCCTCTCTTGATATCACTATTTCTGCATTACCTAATTTCATATTTACTCCTTAATTTATACATATATTATACTAAAATATGTACCTATGAGTCAAACTACCTTAAGTAGTCTGGCCCATACTTTCTCATTCCAAAGACTTGATATCCTTCGAAGAGATTACCTCTTGGTTGGTTTAGGGCAGGTGTTGCCCAACCAGCTGATTTCAACACATCACCTTCTTTGAAAGTGATACCAGTATTTCCTTTTTGAAACTCAAAACGATTAATGAAACCCCAAACAGAACGCTGGTTTCCACTATTCATGATTATTTTGATATACTTCCTAGACACTTTGTATTCATAAGAATAGTCTGTAAGAGTAGGATATTGTTGTAGATGTTCTTTCAACAAATCATCACAGAGTTTTTGACATAGTTGTTCTAACTCTTGTTCTTTGTTGACTTCGTTAACTAGTTCTGATAATTTCATTTACACTCCTTAATTTATGAATATATTATATCAAAATATGTACCCTAGTGTAAAGGTCTCTCGTCACCATTTACAAAGATGGATACTAAGTCATAATTTCCAATAATGTCGATACCTACACGATATCTGACACTTTGACACATTAAATCCCAACTTGCATCAATATCAGATTTATCAAGTGCAAGTTGCATTTCTTTCGAATTGAGAGGGATGTTGATGAGACGAAAGTCTCCACCCCTTTGTTGTATTACTATCCCATTTTTCATACTTATATTATATGAAAAAATGTACCTATGTGTCAAACATTTACCAAAGTTGAGTTATCAAAATCATGTGCAATATTTCCAGCTATACAATATCTTTCAATATTATTTTCTACTGGTCTTACTTGATGATACACATAGGCTGGAAAGATTATCAACTGACCTGTGTATGGTGGAATTGAAAGAAGAGGTTCTCCCCAGTTTTTAGACATATCTTTAATATGTTCTGCACTATTAGATAAGTCTAATTCTATATCACCTTCTGGAACTTTACAAAGTTCTAATGGTTGTACTTTACTTGAGTCTTCTATTCTAGGATAATATGTCCAACTTACTATCGATGGAGAATGATTATGAGCTGGAGAAGCATCACCTTTTTGATATTTCATTCCCCATATTTGAGTTACTACTGGTAAAAAGTAAAGACCCTGTGGAAAATAATAATTTTTTACAACATGTGCTACCCAACTTATCAAATGTTCTGTAGTTTTGTTATAGAATTTCCAACCTGTAAATTTAGAAAGACCAGCATTTATAGAATCTTTTGGGCCATATTCTTGTTCATCTAAATCAATAAGATTACATAATTCTTCATTCAGACATGTAACATCTTCTGGTGCATCTAAAATTAATATTTTTGTTTTAGTAGATACATCTGGCAGTTCATACCATTCTGGATTATATATCCCATCCATCTGTTTTTTCTCCAGAAATTCTTTTACCAGACTCACTCTTATCAAATGCAGGGCCTGAATCGTGTAATTCTTCTGTTGCTGATTGTTCTGTATCATACAACTTCATACGACTTCTATCTACACCTATGATGAATCTTCTGAAATAAGTTGGGTCATTATATCTATTCTTCAACTGTTTTACCATGATTTGGTCTAACTCTTCTAGTTCTTCTGTAGATATTAATGCAACCATCAAGTCAGCAGTTGCTGGTAAACCAAATGATTCAGATGTATCTTCTAGACCTACATCTGTTGATGTAAATCCTTGTCTATTAGTTTGTGTTGCAGTGACAATTGGTAATTTAAATTCAACTGCAAGTCCTCTCATTTCTTCTGCAATACTCTTAACCATTGTATAAGAATTTACACTTGCACCAGCTCTCATTCTTGCAGATGCACAAATGTTTAGATAGTCAACATAGATTATGTCTGGAAGAAAGTCTTTCTTTAAATTGAGTTCTTGCAATAGATGTCTAAAGTGTCCTGTATGTGCAGATGCAGTTGGATACTCTTTGACAATTAGTTTACCTGTTGTCTTATCACGAATGGATTTAACTTTCTTATCATACATATCTTTTGGTAGATTAGAAAGTTCTTGTATAGGTAGGTTCATTAGATTTGCATCAATTCTTTCTGCAATTTTTTCTTCACTCATTTCCATGGATATGTAAAGTACATTCTTACCCATCATGAGATTGTTAGCTGCACAATGACACATGAACAGTGATTTACCAACACCAGTTCCAGCCATAATGACATTCAAGGTTTTATTTGGTAAACCACCCTTTGTAATCTTGTTCATCATTTCGAGGTCAAATGGTAGTTTGTCTTCTACAGTATTGTAGGACATAAATCTATCATCTGCATCTTCGATGAAATCGTGACCAATGTGTTGGTCAAAAGAAACTGATAATGCATCTTTCAGAATATCTGGAATCTCACCCTTTTCTCTAGATGATGACTTATCAATAATCTGAATACTTTCCATAACTGCATTATAGATTGCTCTATCTTTACACCATTTCTCAGTTTCGTCTACAAGAAAATCATGTGGTGTTTCCTCAGTGTTTGTTTTACACTGATTGATAACAGTCATTGCATTCTTTATTTCTTCATCATTATATCCAGAAATATCATTCAATTGAATACTAAGAGCTTCATGAGTAGGACACTCATTATACTTCATAAAGTATTCATTGATTTGATTGTAAACTAATCGTTCAGACCTATCTGTAAAGTAATCTTCCTCAAGATAAGGAATTACTTTTCTTGTAAAGTTATCTGATACGAATAGATTTTTAAGGATTGATTCTTCTATTCTATTCTGCATCTTCTTCTACGATTTCAACACTTCCATATTTAAATTCTTTCTTTGCACATTCATTAAGTTGTTGTAGAACTTCTTCTGTAAAATACTTCTCTGGATTATTGTTGATAGTTTTACCAAACTGAGTTGTACCATCTGGAAGTTCAATTCTTGTTGATGTCTGTTTAAAGATACCATACTTTAGTGCTAAGTCAAGTAGACCATAATATCTATCTAAACCTTTATCATATGTAAGTCTTACATCAACCATTTTGTTTTCTACTGTAAGTCTTGATTTATGATTCTTACAATGAATTATATTACCAATAATTTCTGTTCCATCTTTTTCTTTTTTCTTAGATAGATAGATGATAGATGAAGCTGCATACTTCAATCCACTACCACCACCCATTTCTTTTTGTGGGAACATAGAACCAATCACATCATAAGTATGGTTCGTTACTATCATCGGTATTCCTACCTTACCAAGTTT
>Ga0163109_10002237_pt1 | contig 15182 bp, 16 predicted proteins | sample CRUFie1St13metaG_FD_108704 | JGI IMG/M metagenome (GOLD analysis project Ga0163109, IMG submission 108704) | Marine microbial communities from the Costa Rica Dome - CRUD Field 142mm St13 metaG | ecosystem: Environmental > Aquatic > Marine > Oceanic > Photic zone | place: Costa Rica: the Eastern... | reverse complement strand
TTTCAACATTTTAAAGATATTATTATTGAGAAAATAAATAGTTATTTTGGATATAAAGCAGTGATGGACTTGAGAATTACCCAGAATTACAAACCTAATATTAATAAAGATATTAAGTCTGATCAAATAATTGAAGGTACCGATTACAAAAATAGTGTAAAAAATGAAGTTGAAAATATGGTCAATAAAGAATTGAAAAAATCGCTTATTGATTTAGGTATAAATATCAAGAAAGGAACCAAATACTGATGAAATTTAGTACTGTATTAACAATATTTTTCTACTTAGTTTTTTCTCTTAATTTAAAAGCAGATAATCATTCAGTTCTTAGTATCTCAGATAACGACTTCTATATTGGTAGTCCTGATGCACCAGTAACTATTATTGAGTATGCATCTATGTCTTGTAGCCACTGTGCTGATTTTCACAATAATACGTTAGATGATTTAAAATCTGAATATATTGATACTGGAAAAGTAAAGTTTGTTTTTAGAGATTTTCCATTCAATTATCCAGCTTTAGCTGGAAGCATGATAGTTGGATGTGTTCCTAAGGATGTAAAATACCAATATATGAATGCATTGTATAAATTACAAAATAATTGGATTAGACGTGAACATAGCGATACTAGAAAAGAATTGTACAAAATCATGCAAAGTGGAGGAATGAAACAAGAAGAATTTGATCTATGTTTAAGCAATATTGACCTCGAAAATGATATTTTAGAAGGTGTAATGAGTGCACAAAGAGAATTTAATATAAGATCGACTCCTTCATTTATCATAAATGGAGTACTTTATTCAGGAAACAAAAATATAAAAGAGTTTAGACAAATCATTGATAAAATATTATCACAATAGTTAATGATTAATTTTAAAACACTTAAAGTCAAAGGCTTTAAGTCATTTGTGGAGCCTATAGAAATTCATATAGAAAATGGTTTAACGGGTATTGTAGGCCCAAATGGATGTGGAAAGTCTAACCTTGTTGAAGCTTTTAGATTCGTTATGGGAGAATTATCGCCAAAACAAATGAGAGGAAGTGAGTTAGATGATGTAATTTTTAATGGAACTGATGATAGACCTGCTTGGGATATTGCCGAGGTAACAATAGATTTAGATAATAAAAATAGAAAAGCACCAAGTATATTCAATGAAACTGATACAATAGAAGTAACAAGAAGAATTTGGAGAGGTGAAGGCTCAGAATACAGAGTAAATGGTAAAGAAGTTCGCTTAAAAGATGTGCAATTATTATTCGCTGATGCTGCAACAGGTGCTCGATCAACATCAATGGTTAGTCAAGGAAGAGTTGGGGCAATTATTGCGGCAAAACCAGAGCAGAGGAGAACATTACTTGAAGAGGCTGCAGGAATAACTGGTTTACATTCAAGAAGACATGAAGCGGAATTAAGACTTAATGCTACGGAAAACAATCTTGAAAGAGTAAAAGATGTTTTAAAAGCTCAAGATGAACAATTAGTAATATTAAAAAAACAATCGAAACAAGCAGAGAGATACAAATACATACAAAAAGATATCACTAAAGCGAGGGCGCGTTTATTTTATAGAAAATGGATAGATGAAAAAGAAAAATTAGAAGTAGCAAATCAGAAAATTAAAGATGAAACAAACAAAGTTAACGATCAAACACAACAAGTTGCAAAACATAATGTTGAATATGAAAATAATCAGGAAAAACTTCCAGATCTTAGACTTGAGGAATCTAAAATTTCATCAGAACTGCAAAAGTATACAATTAATTTAGAAAACCAAGAAAAAGAAATTGAAAGAGCCAATTTAGCAGTTGATGAAACAAAAGTCAGAATAGAACAAATAAGAAATGACATCGAAAGAGAAAAATTCCTATATAATGATGCTAAACAAAATTTAGGTAGGGTAACAGAAGAAAAATCTACATTACTTAAACAACAGGGTGATTTATTTATTCAAGCAGAAGATCAATTAGCTGACGACAAAGTATCAAATAATAAAAATAATAATCCTATTATTGATTTTATTGATTTTGAAGATGGTCTAGAAAAAGCAATTGCTGCAGTATTTTCTGATGAATTAATTGCATCAATTGATCAAGAGCAAGCTAGCTTTTGGAGAAAATTAGATATAATTTCTTCTGAATTTTCTTCTGGAATTATTAAATTCTCATCATTAATAAAAGCACCAGATAACTTAAAAAAGAAATTAGAATTTGTTGGATTAATTGAAGAAAAAGAGAATGTTTTAGATTTACAAAAAAACTTAAAACCTGGTCAAATATTAGTTAGTAAATCAGGTGAGATTTGGAGATGGGATGGATATGTTTCAAGAGGAAAACAAAATAATTCAACAAAAGCAATTTTAGATCAACTTAACAATAGACGTATTAAACAACTGAGTCTTGAAGAAAGGCAATGGAACGATATTTCAGAAAAAGCCAGCCAAAGAATTGATGAACTAAATAACAGAGAAAATGTATTAAAAGATGAGTTGTCTAATCTAAAATCTGTTCCTAGTAATGTTTCAAATGAAAAATTAAAAATTCAAGATTTGATTAATAAAAATAAAGAGATTTATGCAAAAATCGCAGATGAGCTCAGACAAACTGAACAAAAATCAAATGAAATAAATAAAATACTTAAGTTAGAAGAAATTAAATTTAGCGAATTAAGAGAAGAAAGAATAAGAACTGAAGGACATATCAATACTATTAATGAGGCAATAAAACTACTTTCTACTCAAGTTAAAGAAAGATTAAACATCCAATTAGATGAATTAATTAGTATTGGTGAAATAGATCCAAATAAAGCTCTAGGAGATATTATTGATTTAGAAAAAAAACTAGAAAGGCTGACTGCAGAACAAGAAAGATTAGGCGGCGTAAACTTATTAGCTGAAAAGGAATCAAAAGAACTAGAAGAAAAAGTAAATAGTATTAAAAAAGATCAAAGTGATTTATTGAGTGCTATTTCTAAATTAAGAGAAGCAATTGATTCTCTAAATACCGAAGGTCGACAAAGATTACTTGCAGCATATGGTATAGTTAATGAGAATTTTCAAAAATTATTTACAAGGCTTTTTGGTGGAGGAAAAGCATATCTAAAATTTACTGATGAAACTGATCCTCTACAGGCTGGATTAGAAATTTTTGCAAGCCCACCCGGAAAAAAATTACAAAACTTGAATTTACTATCTGGTGGAGAACAAGCTTTAACTGCACTTTCCTTGTTGTTTGCAGTATTTTTATCAAATCCTGCTCCCATTTGTGTTCTCGATGAGGTTGATGCACCACTAGATGATACTAATGTTGATAGATTTTGCTCGTTGGTCGAAGAAATTGCAAAAACTTCATCAACAAAATTTTTAGTAATTACACATCATAGGATGACAATGGCACGGGTGAACAGACTGTTCGGTGTGACTATGCCTGAAAAAGGTGTGTCTCAATTAGTTTCAGTAGATTTAGAGAAAGCAATAGAAATTAAAGAAAATGATAAAAACGATGAATTATAAAAATAAAGATTTAGAGGAATTAAATCAAAAAATTAAAAATATAGATGATCAAAAAAATAATAGTAATAGAAAGAAGAAAGAAAGTGGAGCCGGTTTTGGCTTCAAAATTAGTACTGAAATTATAGCAGCTTTAGTTGTAGGGGTTGGAATTGGGCTTATTGTGAATAATTATTTTAATACAAAACCTTTTGGATTGATTATTTTCTTCATTTTTGGCGCATTAGCTGGATTTTTAAATGTATATCGTGTAATGCGTCGCATTGAAAAACAAAGGTAATTTTAATACTCAGAATATATTATGGCCGCAAAAGATAGTCCCCTTAAACAATTTGAAATTGATACAATATCAAACATTGAAATAGGTAATTACAATTTGTCTTTTACTAACTCTTCTTTTGCTATGCTTTTGACTGTTTTAATTATAACGTTATTTTTAACCTTAACAGTAAATACGAGATCTATCATCCCAACAAGAATGCAACTGATATCAGAATTAATGTATAATTTTATTGCTCAATTATTAAACGATACTGTTGGTGATAATGGAAAAAAATATTTTCCCTTCGTGTTTTCACTGTTCATGTTTGTTTTAATTGGAAACATGGTTGGCATGATTCCATATCAGTTTACTTTCACCAGTCACATAATTGTTACATTTGCTCTAGCTGCAGTTGTTTTCATAGGAGTAACAATCCTTGGTTTCATTAATCATGGAGTTAAATTTTTTTCGCTCTTTGTAATTCCAGGAGTACCATTCTATATGCATCCTCTCCTTATTCCAATTGAGGTAATATCTTATCTATCAAGACCAATTAGCTTATCAGTTAGACTTTTCGCTAATATGCTTGCAGGTCATACTCTTTTAAAAGTTTTTGCTGGATTTGTAGTATCCATGCCCTTTTTTACGGGTGTATTTCCTCTTGCATTTATTGTTGCATTGACAGGGTTAGAAATTTTAATTGCTTTTTTGCAAGCATATGTGTTTGCAATACTTACGTGTTTATATATTAACGATGCTTATCATTTACATTAATTTAAAATAGGAGGACTTATGGAAATAGAAGCAGCAAAAGTTATCGGAGCAGGTTTAGCCGTAATAGGTGTTATTGGTTCTGGTATTGGTATTGGTAACATTTTCTCATCATTTATTCAGGCAGTTGGAAGAAATCCTGCAGCCAGAGGAGAGGTTTTTACAATGACAATGCTAGGCTTCGCACTTGTTGAAGCAATAGCTTTATTTGCACTTGTTATTGCTCTAGTTATTTTATTTGGATAATTTAGATATTAGAAATTAATGCCACAACTAAATCCAGAGTTCTTTGTTTCTCAGCTCTTTTGGCTTGCTGTATTTTTTTCTTTTCTACTTATTTTTTTGTGGAGAGTTTCTCTTCCTAGAATTTCACTAGTATTAGAAAAAAGACAAAGAAAAATAGACGAGAATTTATCATCTGCTAAAATGCTTCAAGAGCAGGCCCAGGAAATAGAGAGTAATATAAATAATAAAATTAGCAAAGCTAAACAAGATGCAGATGAGAAAATAAAAAAAGCTATCTCATCATTACAAAGTGATGTTAGTACAAAATTATCTACTCTTGATGAAGAATTAGAAATAAAAATTTCTAATTCTGAAAAAGAAATTTTAAAAAGTAAAGAATCGCAAATGAAAAACATAGATAATGAGATAGCAAATATAACAAAAATTACTGTTTCTAAAATTACAAACCTTAGTATATCTGAATCAGAAATTGAACAAGCGATTAAGACTCGCAAAGGACTTCTAAGTTAATGTTTTCTGATCCACAATTCTGGGTAGCTGTATCATTTATTTTATTTATTGCCGCCATATTTAATCCTGTTAGAAAAATGCTAGTATCTAGCCTGGATGCACAAATTAGTGAAATTAAAACAAAAATTGAGGAAGCAGAAAATTTAAAAAATGAAGCACAAAATACACTGAGTGAACTTAAGAAAAGAGAGGCTGAGGTTGAAAAAGAAATAGAAAAATTTAAAACTGATGCTGAGAATAAAATTAGTGAGTTGAAAAACCTGTCTTCCCAAAAACTGTCAGACCAAATTGAAAAAAAGAAAATTTTAGCTGATAATAGAATTGAACAATTATTAAGAGATACAAATCAAAATATTAAAAGTTATATCACAGATATAGCAATTGAAGCGATAACGGATATTCTTAAAACAAGTCTTTCTAAAGATAAAAAAGCCGAACTAATTAATGACTCTATCAACGACTTAAATAGAGTATTAAAAAATTAAAAAAATTATTTTATTTTTACAAAACCTAACGTTATTGAACTTACAGAACTTTTTGGATCTATAAAAATATCTATACTACTCATTAACTCTGTAATTTCATATTCTTCAGTTGTTTTATTATAATTTAATTCACCTCTTAGTCTAAAAAATTGCTTGTCAACAATCTGGTCTTTAGAGTCATAAATAATTGCAAATAAAGGAAAATTAACTTCTTTATTTATTGGATTTATTGGCTCAACCACAATTAATAAATCTAAATAATAATTTTGAGAAATTGATGTAGTTGTGCAGTTTTTTAGGAAACCATAATTATTCAAAGAAGCTTTATAACGAATCTGATTTAAATCGATATTTTCAATATCTCCCTGGACATAGACTTTATTTTCAGATGAAAAATATACAGAGGGGCAATCAATAATAGTTGAATTTTTAGAGTTATTTTGGAAATTTGAACATCCAAAAAGTAAAATAAATACAAAAAATGTTAAAAGTATTTTCACAATTATTGTATTAATACTAAAATATCATAGATTACAATATGTAGATTAAAATGAATAAAAAACTTAATGTTTATCTTGCTGGACCCAGAGGTTTTTGTGCTGGAGTTGATAGAGCCATTGAAATGGTAAAAAGTGCCTTAAAAAAATATGGTAAACCAGTCTACGTAAGACATGAAATAGTTCATAATAAATACGTTGTTGATAGTTTAAAATCAGAAGGAGCAATATTTGTTGAAGACTTAAATGAAATAGATGACAAATCTAGACCTGTTATTTTTTCAGCCCATGGAGTACCAAAGTCAGTACCAGAGGAAGCATCAAAGTTGAATTTGCTATTTTTTGATGCAACTTGTCCTCTAGTAAGTAAGATTCATAAAGAAGTTGAACAATTTGATAAAAAAAAATTACCTGTAATTTTAATTGGTCATAGGAATCATCCAGAAGTTATTGGCACAATGGGTCAAACAAATAATGAAATTTATTTAGTAGAAAAAGTTTCTGATGTTAAAAAATTACCCATTAATAAAAATGATAAAATTTCTTACGTTACTCAAACAACTCTTTCAGTAGATGATACAAAGGATATAGTTCAAGAAATTAAATTTCATTTTAAAAATGTAATAGAACCAAAAAAAAATGATATTTGTTATGCAACTACAAACAGACAAGAAGCAGTAAAACAAATTGCAGATCAATGTGACTACTTTTTAGTTATTGGTGCGAGTAATTCATCAAATTCTTTAAGACCTGTTGAAGTTGCAAAAAATTATGGTGCCAAAAAAGCTATACTTGTAGAGGATGTTGACTCGATAAACTTAAATATTTTTGATGAAATACAAAACATAGGTATTACAGCAAGTGCTTCTTCACCAGAAATATTGGTAAGTAAATTATTAAATAATCTTAAAAATAGTTTTGACTTAAAAATAAATGAAGCTCATTATCAAAAAGAAGATACGTACTTTAAAGTTCCTCAAATATTGAAAGTATAGTTATGGCAGTTTTTACAGTTATTGAAAAAAATGATATAGAAAATCTATTATTAAATTATAAAATTGGAACAATTAGAAGTTTTGAAGGAATACTTGAAGGGGTAGAAAATACAAATTACAAAATTCAAACTTCTATAAATAAATTTGTTCTAACTATTTTTGAGAAAAGAATAGATAAAGACGACTTACCTTTTTTTATTAATTTACAAAAACATTTAGCTAATAAAAATGTTCAATGCCCAATACCTGTACCTAATAAGGAAGGTGTATTTATTCAAAATATTAAAGATAAGAAATGTGTTATAATGTCATTTCTTGAAGGAAATAACCAAATAAAAAACAAAAATAAAGATCACTGTTTTGAAGTTGGAAAACTATTAGGGAAATTACATCAAAGTACAAAGGATTTTAATTATAAAAGACAAAATTATTTAAACTTGCAAAAATTAAATGAAATTATTCTTAAATGTAGTAAACAAAAACAAGATCTTTATTCAGATTTAATAGAATCTATTGAGAATGAAATTAGTTTTATAAGTAATAACTATCCAAAGAAGCTCCCAAAAGGAATAATACATGGTGATATTTTTATGGATAATGTTTTTTTTAATAATAATAAAATTTCTGGTATTATTGACTTCTATTTTGCATGTATCGATTACTATATATATGATTTATCAATTTGTATTAATGCTTGGTGTTTTAGTAAAAATGGTATCTTTGATAATGAAAAATTCAAAGCAATATTAATTGGTTATGAAACTCATAGAAAAATAAATAAAGAAGAGAAAGATAATTTAAATATAATTTTAAGACTTGCAGCAGTTAGAATTCTTGTAACAAGACTACATGACCTTTTATTTCATAAGCCAGACACGTATGTTACACCAAAAGATCCAATTGAATTTTATGAAATATTATCATTTCATAAAAATAATATAAATATTATCTAATAAATGAAGAAAATTATTTATACTGATGGTGCCTGTTCAGGAAATCCGGGAATAGGAGGTTGGGGTGGAGTTATTTTAGAAGATACAAATTCTCCCATTTGTCTAAATGGCGGAGAAGAAAATACAACGAATAACAGAATGGAGCTGACGGCAGCAATAAACTGTATAAAAGTATTTAAATCTAAAGAAAATATCGAAATTTTTACAGATAGTAAGTATTTAAAAGATGGAATAGAGAAATGGATAAATAATTGGAAAAAAAATAATTGGAAAACTGCATCAAAAAAAAATGTAAAAAATAAAGATCTTTGGATTGAATTAGACGATATTATTCAAAAACATGAAATAAATTGGAATTGGGTCAAAGGACATGCAAATAATAAATATAATGAATTAGCTGACAGTCTTGCTCGTAAATACATTGAAGAAAATAATTAAAAATTTAATATATTTTTTAATAGTAATTTTTTTTTGCATAAATCAATCATATGCAAATGAAAGATGGAAGATAGATAAAGAGATATCAAAAATATCCTTTGAGGTTCCTGTACTTTTTACAACAAATGTTAAAGGTTCATTCAAAGATATTGATGGTTTTGTCCAATTGGATACAAAAGATAGAGAAAAAAATAAAGCTATATTTTCAGTATCGATAAACAGCATAGAAATAAACTATCAAAAATATAAGGAACTTTTATTAAGTCCAATTTTTTTTAATGCAAATAAATATCCATTAGGTGTCCTTGATACAAAAAATTTTTTATATATAAATAATAAAATATCTAAATTAGAAATTGAATTAACTATAAAGAATAAAACAATAAAAATTCCTATAAATTTGGAAGTTAATCAACTAACACAGGATTTAGTTCAAATAAAAGGCAAGTTATTTTTTCTAAGATCAGATTTTAATATCGGGACTGGTAATTGGCAAAATACAACAATTTTAAAAGATAGAGTTGAGTTAAATTATGATATTTTCTTATTCAGAGAATAATAAATCTGAAGCAATAATCTTATTTGACGAATAAATATTTTTCCAAACCTCATACCTTTTTAACAATAGTTCAATATTGTCTAATTGAGGAGAAAACTCTTTTTTAACTTTAATTTTTTTTATTATTTCTTCTTTATTCTCTATATTTTTATCAGCATATATAGCTAATCTAGCTACTCCTAATGCAGCTCCAAACTCACTTTGATCACATATTCTTAACTTTCTATTCAATAGTGAGGATAAAAATTGTATCCAAAAAGAGCTTTTTGAACCTCCTCCTACAACATATATTTTATCAAAATTTTCATTGACCTTTAGAATTGATTTTACCCCGTCAAGTATAGCAAAACTAATCCCCTCTATTACTGCATATTGCATATCAGTTTTATCAGTATTTGTTTTAATCGAATGAAAAGAGCCTCTTATAAATGGATCATTATGTGGGGTTCTTTCACCTGTTAAATACGGTAAAAAATATGATGAGTTAATTATTGAACTTTGATTAGAATAATATTTTTCTATATTTGTTAAAGCTTCATTAATTGAGGTATTTGTAATATTACAAATCCAATCTAAACAATTACTAGCACTTAGCATTACTGACATCAAATGCCATTTATTTGGTAAGCAATGGCAGAAAGAATGAACAGCATCACTAGTATTAATTAAAAAATTTTCAGTAGGTGTAAAAAAAACACCTGATGTACCTAATGAAATAAAAGATTGATTTTCATTAACTATACCCATCCCAATTGCAGCTGCTGCATTATCTCCTGCTCCACCAACAATAATAACATTATTATTAAAATTAAATTTTTCTTTAAGACTTTGTTTCAAAAAACCAGTATCATGATTGCCTTCTACTAATTTGGGCATATTTTTTTCTTCAAGATACGAGCAAGCTAGTAACTTATCAGACCATTTTCTATTTTTAACATCTAACCATAAAGTTCCTGAGGCATCAGACATTTCAGAGTAGAATTCACCAGTAAGATAAAATCGAAGAAAATCTTTTGGAAGTAAAACTTTTGATATTTTTTTGAAATTTTCAACTTCATTATTTTTTACCCAATTAATTTTTGGAGCAGTAAAACCTGGCATAGCAATATTGCCAGAAATTGAACGGACATCAAAACTTTGTTTTTCAAATTCTTCACATTCCTCATGGGAACGGGTATCATTCCAAAGAATACAGGGTCTAATCACACTTCCTTGATTGTCAAGTAGAGTAGCGCCATGCATATGCCCTGATATTCCTATTGAAATTGTATTTGAGAAATCTTTTGGTTTTTTTTTGACTAGTTCCTGAAAACAATTATGTGTTGCCTTAATCCACTCTTCAGGATTTTGTTCGCTGTAACCATTCTTTGGAGACTGTGTAGTTAGAGGTGAATAAGATGTAGCTAGAATTTTTTGGGAATTATCTATCAGTATTGCCTTTACTGATGATGTCCCCAGGTCAATACCAATATACATTTTTTTATAATAATTAAATTATATGACTAATACAAATCTTAATTTATTTAAAAGAATATCTAGAATACATTACATAGATACCTGATAAAACAATAATTGTTGCACCAATTAATGTAAATGTATCAGGTAAGTCATCATAAAATATGTATCCTAAAATAATAGACCAAAAAATTAACGTATAATGAAAGGGCTGAACTAAACTAGCTTTTGTATAGCCAAGAGCAATAATTTGAAAATATATACCTAAAGAAAAAAATAATCCTATGCCCAAAAACAAAATATATGAATAATCTGAAAAAGGCTTCCAATATAATATAGATAACCAAAACATAATAAATATTCCTATGATAGATGTATAAAACAAAGATGTTTCATTTGAGTCATACAAAGATGCTTTTTTTGTTGTAATTTGATATAAACTTAGAAAAAAAGCTGCAAGAAGTGGAAGAATCGACTTTGGATCGAATATAGAAAACCCTGGTCGCATAATTATCAATACTCCAATGAAACCGACAAATATGGCCAACCAAGTTTTAAGAGTTACATGTTCTCTTAAAATTAATGCAGATAGTGCAACAACAAATACTGGAGTAAGAGATGCAATACTATGTGCATCGGCTAAGCTCAAATAACGAAATGACAAAACAAAAAAACCAGACTCTATTATGGATAAGATACTACGGGTTAATTGTAATTTCATATTTTTACTTTTATAAAAATTTGTATTTTTTTTTCTTAAAGATTCAAAATAGGATAATGTTAAAGTAAATAAATATTTAATAAGAAGAATTTGAAAAATTGAATGGTATAAAACTGTAGTTTTTTGAATTGCATCTAAAAAACTAAATGAAAAATATGCTAATAAAGCAAATAAAATCCCTATATATGTTGTAGATATTTTCAAAATATTTTAAAGTTGAGAATATATATAGTTATAAAAATCTTTATGAAGGTTTGGATCTCCCTGAAAAACTTGAGTCATTAATACGGCACTAAGTTTATATTTGGGGTCAACTAAGAAATATGTATTGGCAGCTCCTCCCCAGCCAAATTCACCTTTATTGTTAAAATTAGTATTCTGTAAATTAACTCTAAATCCATAGCCCCATCCATATGGCTCAAAAACATTTTCATCTAAAATATTAATATCAAAATTTTTAATTTGAAATGGAAGAAATGTTTTAGGAATCTGGTTTTGCGTAGCATTTTTTAACATTTCAGCAGATATTATTTTTTCACCTTTTTGACTCAATCCAGTTTGAAGCATTTCAGTAAATAGGAGATAATCATTTGCAGTTGAATAAAGACCTATACCTCCTCTTGCAAAATTTTTACCATTAGTTGGATAACCATAATTAGAAATATATCTAGGATTAACATCTGGTTTTACTAATTTTTTTGAAAGATTATCATAATGATAAGAATTCATTAAACTTCTCTCATTTAAGTTTATCGAAAAACTTGTATTAATCATTTCTAGTGGTTCAAAAATTCTTTTCTTAAGTTGAAACTCTAATGAATTTTTTTCTACCACTTCTATGATTCTAGCCAAGACATCTATTGATACACTGTAAACCCATCTTGTTCCTGGTTCATATAAAAGAGGTATATTGGAAAGTGCATCTATTTCTTCTTCTAAAGATGTGTGATCTGAATAAAATAAACCTATGTTATGATATTCTTCTGCAACAATATCACCTAAAAAGTTATATGAAAAACCAGCAGTGTGAAGTAGTAGATCTTTAATAGTTGGATCATTTTTAACATTTGTAGTATCCTTAATTGATTTTGCATTTTCTTTTAAAACCTTCAAATTATCAAAACAAGGTAAGTACAACTTAATAGGATCTTCAAATTTTATTTTTTTTTCTTCAATTAATTGTAAAATAACTATTGAAATTATAGGTTTGGTCATGGACCATATTCTGTAAGAACAATGTTCATTCAATTTTTTTTTATTTTCAAGATTTAAATAACCAATACTTCCACTATATTTTTTTTCATTTAATTTAATGATCCATTCTATTCCTGGGAATTTTTGGGACTTAATATATTTTTCTAGTAATCTTGGAAGATTTTCCATTAAAAAACTATAATGAGTTTATTTTATCAATTAATTGTGAATTTATTTGTCTAGGTCCTTTGTCTAACCTATTTCTGTGTCTTCTTTCTCCAGGTAATCTAACTCCATCAAGAGACTTCATTTGTAAAAAAAATTTTTCAGCATGTTCATTCCAATTTTCACCAGCAATTAATTCAGGAGATAATGCCATTATAAATTCACCTCCCCTTGCAGGTCCACCGTCATTATTATCTTCTTCTTTTGCTTCAAAACTGAAAAGATCTCCAACCAAACCAGCTGCTAAAAGTTCAATCATCATAGCTATAGCGGAACCTTTGTAATCACCAAATGTTAATAGAACTCCTCCATTAGCAATTAATGAAGGATCATCTGTCTTGTTTCCTTCTTTATCTAAACCAGTTCCAAATGGAACTTTATGGCCATCTCTTGCTGCAACTTGAACTTCACCCATTGCCATTGTTGATGTAGCCATATCAAAGACAACAGGAGTATCATTTTTCCTTGGCCATGAAAAAGATATTGGATTAGTACCAAACAATGGTTTTTTTGCTCCAGCTGGAGCAACACTAGGTTTATAAGCTGTACAAGCGATTCCAATTAAATTATTTTCTGCTAAAAATTCTGTTTCATGCCACAATGCTGCAAAATGATGTGTATTAGTAATTGTTAAAACACCAACTCCATGTTTGTTTGTTGTTTTAACTAACTCAGGCAGACCAACTCTTATTGCAACTGGCGCAAATCCTAGATCTCCTTCCACTTTTATTGCATTCTGTGTCAGGAATTTATTTGAGGGTCTTGAGACTCCATTTACTTTTTTACTTTTTAAAGATGATACGTATCCTGGTATTCTAAAAAGACCATGTGATACACTGCCATCCCTCTCTGCATGTGTAACAGTTGTTGCCACTAAATCAGCATTAAACTCATCACATCCATGTTTTTTTAGTACATTATAAGCTAAATCGTATATTTTATTAAGTTCAAGAGATGTGGTATTCATTAATCTGTATTTATATTTATAATTAATTTATTATATAGACTAGAATGGATAGAGTATTATTTGATGATTTAAAAGATATTTTAGGGGAAAGAATATCTTTTTCTGAAAGTGTTAGAAACAATTATGCCAAGGGTGAAGATGCATATGATCCAATACTTCCAAAAGCAGTGTTATTTCCTAATGATAATGACGAATTATCTAAAATATTAAAGATATGTAATAAGCTTAAACTACCAGTAACAGCATATGGTACTGGAACATCGTTAGAGGGACACGTTGTTGGAAATAATGAGGGTGTTACAATTTCCCTTGAAAATTTTAATAAAATTATTTCTATAAATGAAGAAGATTTTGACTGTCGTGTTCAAGCCAATGTAACCAGGGAAAAATTAAATGAAACTCTTAAAGATAAAGGTGTTTTTTTTCCAATTGATCCAGGAGCAAATGCAGCTTTAGGTGGTATGGCTGCATGTTCAGCATCGGGAACTATGGCTGTAAGATATGGAACTATGAAAACAGCCGTACTAGGCTTAACTGTAGTTATGGCTAATGGTGATATAATTAAAACTGGTTCAAGAGCCAAAAAAACTTCTGCAGGTTATAATTTAACAAACTTGTTTGTGGGCTCGGAAGGAACACTTGGTATAATTACTGAGGTGCATTTAAGATTATCACCGATTCCAGAAAGTATAATGAGTGCGGTATGCCAATTCCCAGATCTAGACTCAGCTGTAATCACAGCACAGGAAATAATCCAATATGGAATTCCGATTGCTAGAGTAGAACTTTTAAATAAAGATCAAATGGATATTAGTATAAAGTATTCGAAACTCGAAAATCTAGAAATTTTACCAACTCTATTTTATGAATTCCATGGAAGTGAAAATGCAAATAATGAATCAATAGAAATAGTCAAAGAAATATCAAAAAATAATAATGGTAGTGAGTTTAAATGGGCGGCAAACACTGAAGAAAGAAATAAAATATGGAAAGCAAGACATAATGTTTATTATTCAGTTAAAGCACAAGGTGATAATGTTAGAGTATACGCTACAGATGTATGTGTGCCGATTTCTAATATTGTTGAATGTATAAAATTTGCAGAAAATGAACTTCAAGGTACTGGCCTTAAAGCGCCAATGGTTGGTCATGTTGGTGATGGAAATTTTCATGTTACTATCGTTTATGACCCAAATAAAGAAAACGAATATAATTATATTAGAGATTTCAGTAATAAGTTAATAGATAAAGCTCTTGAGCTCGAAGGTACCATTACTGGAGAACATGGAATTGGCCTTCAAAAAAAAGAGTATTTACTTAAAGAACACTCTGATAATATACCTCTTATGAAGTTAATTAAAAAAAGTTTTGATCCAAATAATATTTTAAATCCTGGCA
>Ga0163109_10002235_pt1 | contig 15183 bp, 11 predicted proteins | sample CRUFie1St13metaG_FD_108704 | JGI IMG/M metagenome (GOLD analysis project Ga0163109, IMG submission 108704) | Marine microbial communities from the Costa Rica Dome - CRUD Field 142mm St13 metaG | ecosystem: Environmental > Aquatic > Marine > Oceanic > Photic zone | place: Costa Rica: the Eastern... | reverse complement strand
GCCTACCGAGCGGGTCGTCCGATCGACTGGGACGGAGCAACCGGCCGGACCGGTGACCCGGAGGCCGACCGGCTCCTCTCCGAGGCGACCCGCACCGGCTGGGTGCTCTAGCCCGCCCAGACCGCGTACCGGGCCGGTGAGCGGAAAATCAGGAAAATCGGACCTGGTCGCGAACCCGCGGCGGGCGGGGTCGTACCACCCTTGTCACGGGTGAAGTCTCCACCCGGTCCTCTCTCTCCGGGCATGACGCCGGAAACGGCCCCTGCCCGACATCCGATTCTTCTCTTCTTCTCCTGTGTGAAGGGGGCCCAGGGGCCGCAGTCACGGCATGATCACAGCCTCGAAGTCCTGATTCGTGGGACCCGACAATCAACCCTGGATGATCCCCCTCGGTACCCGTGCTATCCACTCCCCCCGGATAGCACGGTGCCTTTTTGGGCGATCACGTACCATGTTCGACGAGGCGCCGGATGGTGCGCCCGGACACGAGCAAACACGTTTGGAGAACGTCGAAGACATGAGTGACAACAGCGGACCAATGGTGGGCGTGGTGATGGGTTCCCAGAGCGACTGGGCGACCATGCAGCACGCGAACCTGACTCTCGACAAGCTGGGCATCGCGAACGAGGCCCGGGTCATTTCGGCTCACCGCACCCCGGACCTGCTCGAGGAGTGGATCGGCACCGCGCGGGAACGCAACATGAAGATCATCATCGCCGGCGCCGGCATGGCCGCGCACCTCGCGGGCGTGACCGCCGCGAAGACCTCGCTGCCGGTCCTCGGCGTGCCGCTCGGTGGCGGGGCGCTCGATGGCGTGGACGCGCTGTACGCGATGGTCCAGATGCCCAAGGGCATTCCGGTCGGCACGCTCGCGATCGGCAAGTCCGGTGCGATCAACGCCGCACTCCTCGCCGCATCCATTCTCGCGCTGAGCGACGACGACATCGCCGAGGCGTACGAGAACTTCCGTCGCAACCAGACCGAGCAGGGCGTTGCGAACTCGGTGCCGGAAGCCGTCGTCTGAATCCGAGCCGGTCCCACACCAACAAGGAGCACACCATGTCCCAGATGACCTATGCCCACCCGGGCCTGATGGCCGCGAATGCAGGCACCACCGAACGGATGGCGTTCATCCGCAGGACCTACCTGCACCTCTTCGGCGCGATCTTCATCTTCACCGCCATCGAGGCCATGATCTTCGCGAGCGGCGCCGCAGCGACCATCGCACAGGCGATGATGGGCTCCTGGATCCTGGTGCTCGTGGCCTTCATCGGCGTGAGCTTCCTCGCGAACTGGTGGGCGATGAGGGACACCAGTCCGGCCCTGCAGTACGCGGGCCTCGGACTCTTCATCGGAGTCGAAGCGCTCATCTTCCTGCCCCTGATCTACCTCGCGGTCGCGCAGGGCGGCATCGACGTCATCATCTCCGCAGGCTCGGTCACGGCGATACTGTGCGGTCTGGTGACGATATTCGTCTTCGTGACCAAGAAGGACTTCTCCTTCATGGGCTGGGCGCTGGGACTCTGTGGCATCGGCGCGCTGATCCTGGTCGTGCTGGCGGTCCTCTTCGGGTGGCAACTCGGCGCCTGGTTCAGCGGCCTGATGGTGGTCCTCGGTCTGGGCTACCTCCTGTACGAGACATCGAACGTGCTGCACCGGTACCGAACCGACCAGCACGTGGCGGCCAGTCTCGCGCTCTTCGCCTCGGTCATGCTGGTCTTCTACTACGTCCTGCGCCTCTTCATGAGCCGGGACTGACCCCGCCCGGACCGACAGAGACGGTACAGATCCCCGCCCCGGGGCCCCTCAGGGCCCCGGGGCGGTTTTTCATTCAGGCGGCAGGGGGATGCAGCCGATAAGGAAGGCATGCGTGTCCGAGATCTCGATCCCAGGGAAAAGAGGTTTGTCGCTGTTGCATCGCGACGAAGCGCTCTTCGTTCGCGATATGCCAAGGCGTTCTGCCTCGCTGCCATCGTGTGCTTCGGAATCGCCGGCCACGGCTTCATCGAATCACCCTTCGCCCTGGAGGCCCCCATCGCCCTTCTGGTCGGGCTGATCTCGGTGATCGGATGCGTGGTCGCCCTGGTCTCCGGCGGACAGAAGAGTAGACGGCACGCGATGCTCGCCCTCGACCGCTGCGGCTGCTGCGGGCACACCCTCCGCGGCACCGACCGTGCGGTGACAGGCACGGTCAAGGCCCGGATCTGCTGCGAGTGCGGGACGATGTGGACCGATCTCGATAGGCAAGACTCGCTCTTGATGATCTACGACTGCGCCTGAACGCGACACCGACCGCCGGCACCGATCTCAACCGGCCGCGAGCGAGAGCGCACGACGCTCGGTCACGCGCCGCCTCGCGATGGCGACGGCATCCGGCGATCGATCGAAACCGACGAAGCGGCGACTGCTGCCGACCGCGGCGACGAGCGTGGTGCCGCTGCCGCACATCGGGTCGAGGACGAGACCACCCGGGCGGCAGCATGCCTCGACGAGCAGCTCGAGCAGCGCGATAGGTTTCTGGGTGGGCCATCCGGTGCGCTCGTGAGCCATGTTGTTGATGGATGGGACGTCGAGGACGTCGGTCGCCTTCTTCATCCGTCCGCGCAGGCGCTGGGAGGTCGCGGGAACCATCGGCGGCTCGAAGTGCCAGGTCTTTGCGTCCTTCGTGTAGTACAGGATGTCGTCGTGCTTTCGCGCGAAACGTCTGGGCGATGATCCGCCGAGCCCGTACTGCCAGACGAGGTGGTTCTGGAAGTGATCCGCTCCCAGCAGCCGGTCGAGCAGGATCCGGAGGTGGTGTGATGTGCGCCAGTCGCAGTGAACGAGGATCGCTCCGTTCGGCGAGAGCGTCTCGATCACGACCTCGAGCCGTGGCCGCATGAAGGCGAGCCAGGCCTCGATCGAGGGCCAGCTGTCCTCGTAGGCATGCCCGTCCCGGCCCTGCTGCCGTCTTCCGGTGGCGAAGGGCGGATCGAGATACGCGAGGTCGACGGCCTCGCCGGCAACGGAGAGCGTCTCCGCCAGTTCGGGCAGGCGTTCGAGGCAGTCACCGGTCTGGATGGTGTCGAGGTCGATCATGAAGAAGTAGCCTCCTTCTCCGTCGATCCGATCCGGGACCACGCGGTAGTTTTTCCTCGCATCCGCGGCTGTGAAACGAGCCGAGACACGCCCCCGAGCGCGCAGCCGACGAGGCAAGTCGATTGGATGCAGTGACTTGCCGCGTGACACGAGGACGCCGGAGGCGGATTGCGATCCTGCCTGCGACCCCGAGGCTGCGAACGAGCCGAGCGCCCCAGGTGCGTTCGCCCCGCCCCGGCGGACCCTTCCGGCCTCTTTTCCGGACCTCGAAGGCGGCACACCCGTTCCTGACCATTGTCTCTGGAATTCAGGGCCGCGTGAGCGCTATCTTCAAGCGGACCGCAGAACCCACATGGAGGACGCTCCCTCGATGAACCGCATGACCCGCCACCTTTTCCTGCTCGCGTTCCTGGCCTGCCTGGCCGAGGCGACGTTCGCCGACACCATCAACGTCCCGGACGACCACCCCACCATCCAGCAGGCCATCGACGCCGCGAGCGACGGTGATGTCATTCTCGTCGAGGCCGGGCTCTTCGTCGAACGACTGGACCCCGACGGCAAGGAAGTGACGGTTCGCGGGACCGTCGACGAATCGGGTGATCCGATCACCATCGTCGACGGGGACGCCGGCGGATCGGTGATCAGGATCGACAGCGGCGAGGACTGGGACACCACCATCTTCGAGAACCTCGTGATCCGCAACGGTACCGGGACCATCATGTCGGGGCAGTCCCGAGGCGGCGGCATCTACGTCGGCTCCGGGGGTGCGAGGTTCGAGAACTGCCATGTGCTGAACAACGAGGCCGACAAGGGCGGCGGCCTCTACTGCATCGGCTTCACCCGTTGCGTCGACTGCACGTTCACCGGCAACCGATGCCTCTGGAACTTCTCCTTCAACGGTTCCGCGGTGATGAAGGGTGATGCCTTCGGACGGCTGCTGCTGCTCGAGGGATGCACGGTCACCGGGAACTACGCACCGGGTCCGAACACCTGGGCGGTGTTCAGCTTCTACAGCAACACCATAGGCGTGAGCGACTCGACGATCTGCGGCAACGAGGCCCTCGAGTGCAACCGATGCAGCGGTTCAACCAACTACGTCTCGGACGACTGCCCGATCACCTGCGACCCGGCGGACCTGACGATCTCGAACAACGACTCGCTCGCCATCGACGAACGGGGCAACCGCTGCGAATGCGTCGCCGACTGGGGTTCCTGCGGCTCGGACGCCGGCCACTGGGCGGTGGCCTACGACCTGTCCTCGGGATCGACCGCCGGCCGTGACGTCACGGTCAACTGCATCACCTACGGCTCATCGAACAACAGCTGGGCGGTCGTCGGACGGATCGAACTCTGGCGCGACGTCGACGGCGGAGCTCCGGTGCACCCGGAAGCGGATCTCGAGCTCCTCGGGACCTGCAACATCAGCATCATGTCCAACACCGGCCAGCACATCGCGATCTTCGACCCGCCGGTCACCATTCCCGCAGACACGAACCTCGTGGTCACGATGTACGCGAGCTTCTCCGACGACTACCTCTCCGTCGGCGGCAACACCAGCCCTTCCGCCAGCCCGACGTGGTACCGCGACGACCAGACGTTCTGCAGCAGCAACTTCAGGGAACTGAGCGAATTCGGATTCCCCGACTTCAACTGGGTTACCCAGCTCAGCATCGAGATGGCGGCTCCTCCCTGCACGGAGGACCTCACCGACGACGGTGTCGTGGACGGAGCGGATCTCTCCCTGGTGCTCGGCTTCTGGGGAGCCTGCGCGAGCAGCGACTGTCCCGCGGATCTCAATGACGACGGTTTCGTGGACGGAGCTGATCTCAGTCTGCTCCTGGGCGCTTGGGGCGCCTGCCCCTGACCACACCGGAACGAGCGGCCCCCGGCCTGCCACCCGAGAAACAAGGACGCCCCGCGGAAGGATCCGCGGGGCGCCTGGATTCATGGCTGTTCGTTTCGCCTTTCGGGCTCAGGCCGATTCCGCGCGGGGATGGGCCTGATCGTAGGCATCGCGCATCCGCTGTCGCGACAGGTGCGTGTAGACCTGGGTCGAGCTGAGCGACTGGTGTCCCAGAAGCTCCTGGACCGAACGGAGGTCGGCGCCGTTGTCGAGCAGGTGCGTCGCGAAGGAGTGACGGATTGTGTGGGGGCTGATTTCGGGGTCGAGACCGACCTCCGCGAGGTACTTCGAGACCTTGCGGCGCACCGATCGGCTGCTGAGACGACCGCCGTGCTTGTTGACGAAGAGGGGCGAGTCCCCGCCGGCGGAGAGACCGGCTGCGGAGAGCTGCTGGTCGAGCATGCCCACGTAGTGACGGAGGGCCTTCAGTGCGTGCGCGCCGAGGGGCACGAGACGCTCGCGACGGCCCTTGCCGCGGATGATGATCGCCTCACCCTGGTCGTCGACGTCGGCACGGTCGATGCCGACCACTTCGCTGACGCGGATGCCCGTCGAATAGAGCACCTCGAGGATCGCACGATCGCGCGAACCGAGCAGCTCGGTGTCATCGGGCGCCGACAGGAGTCGTTCGATCTGGTCGACGGTGATCGCCTTGGGCAGGCGCTTGGCCTGCTTCGGCGTGCGGATGAGCACCATGGGGTTGCTCTTGATGAGACCCTTGCGCTCCATCCACTTGTTGAAGGAGCGAAGCGTCGCGATCTTCCGGGCCATGGTGGCCGCGGAGTAGTCCTGTTCGCGGAGGTGCGCGATGAACCCGCGGATCACCTCGACGTCGGCGGAGAGGATCAGGTCGGTGCAGGTCGGACCGGCCGGGTCGGGTTCACCACCACCGAGACGGCGGTCGAGCGCGGCCTGCTCGGCTGCGTCGTCACACGGGATCGAATGCGCGGAACGCAGGTGATCGGTGAACTGACGCAGGTCGAGACCGTAGCAACGACCGGTGTAGGGGCTGAAATGACGCTCCTCGTTGAGGTAGGCGATGAAGCGGTCGACGATGGGGAGATGCTCGCTCATGGGAAGAAGCCCGATGACTGATTTTCCGGAACCGTCATCCTGATTCGCATGAACCAGCCGACGAGGTCCGCTTGTTTGGTCGCCTCCCACCAGGCTCTGAGCATCGTGACGACCGAACGATGCCCCGCCTCCTTACATGTCCCTCGTCAGCCACCCTGCAGCACCTGCCAGGGCGTTGGACGCGACGAGTGCGTCTATCTCATCGACGGTTTCCCGGACCCGGTTGAGTGAGTATCGGACCGGATGCGCAAAAAGGCTCCGAATCCACGCTCATGGCGCGGGAGGCGGGTAAAGAACGTCTTGTTTCTATCGACCGGGCGAAGGTCAGGGGGCGAGCTCGGCCGCCGCACCGGAAGGTCCGGCGTCGAGTCGGGCCGAGGCCTGAACGAGCAGGCGATCCAGCAGCTCGTGGAAGACGAATTCGGAGAATTCGTCCATGTCCAGGAGGTAGAGGCCGACTCCGCTGCGGGCCAGTTCATGGGTGGAACGGCCGGCCGCGTACCGTTCGAGGTCCTGGAGGACACCATGGTTCTCGGCATCGAAGATGCCTGAAGCCTGGGTCAGGGGCCCGGATCCGGCGATGCCGGGGAGGACCGCCCCTTCCGAGACCGACATGGTCAGGGCACGGGGATCGAAACCTCCGGCGATCGGTCCCGACGCCTCGACCAGCTGGATCGAGGCTCCGAAGCGCAGGGGCTGGTAGGGGTCATAGGCGATGACGGTCCCGACGAGGATCGCATCCACGCCGAGCTCCCGGATGAGGACCTGGTACTCCTCGAGGGTCGGAATGCCTTCGAGGCCGATCTCCAGTGCGGTCATCACCTCGAGGGTGCGGTTCAGGGGCAGGACATCGACCCCCTCGATCGAGGCGGTCTCGAGCACCAGTGCGTCGCTGACGGCCAGACGATCCACGGCGCTGACGCCACTCTCGTTGGCCAGCGGCGCCACCGCCCAGACCTGCTGCCGAGGCAGCCAGGGGGAGTTCAGATCGACCGGTTTCTGGTACTGGCATCCGCCCATGAGGACGACGAAGAGCACGCCGAACAGGCAGGGAACCACAGGAAGCCGCAGAAACTGCCGAATCCGAACGATTGAAGAGGGACATGCACTTGTCATGGCTTCCTGCCTGCAAAGCGGGTTCCATCCCGCCACCCATTTCATCGGCACAGGGCGCCTGATGGCATTGACGATTCGCCATCGAGCGCCCTGATGCGGCCTGAGGGCCGGTGAGGCCCCCTCCTCCTGGGGGCCCCCTCCGGTCCGTCAGTCGAAGCGGTTCATTCCGCGGGATCGTCCTCGCCGATCGCGAGGATGCCGAGCCCGAATCCGGTCTCTTCCGGAGCGACGATCGACCAGACGCTGTCCTGTCCGGATCGGTCCGAGACGAAGAAGATCCGACCGTTCGAGCCCCAGGTGGGCTGCATGTTCCTGCACTGTCCCGAGGTGAGCGGGGTGCGTCCGGTGCCGTCGACGCCAACGACCCAGATATCCGACTTCTGGAGCCGGTTGCCGTCCGGATCTGGATCGAGCGCCGTGCAGAAGCACAGCGACTGACCGTCAGGTGACCAGGCGGGATGCATCACCGCTGCATCGGTCGCGCTGACGATCTGCGTGGGGCGCATCGCACGACCGCCCTCGAACTCGATGGTCCAGATTCCGAAGAAGCGGCTTCCGCGTTCGCGCGGGGTCTGGAAGAGCAGGGTCCTGCTGCCCGGTTCCGGTGACCACTGGGGGAAGAGTCCCTCGCAGACGTAGGCGTGGGCTCCGGGACGTTCGAGGTCGAAAGCCCAGATCTCCCAGCGACCGGATCGGGGATTCTGGCGGCAGTAGGCGATGCTGCGACCATCGGCCGAGAAGCTGGGGTGAAGCTCCTGGTCGGGGCTCGAGGTCAGCTGGGTCGGCTGCTCGCCGTCACTGGTCATGATCCAGAGATCCCAGCTTCCGGAACGGTTGCTCGCGAATGCGATGGATCGCCCGTCGGGACTCCACGCGGGCATGGAGTCCTCACCGGGATCCGAGGTCAACCGAACGACGGTGCGACCGTCGATCGTCTTGCGATAGATGTCCGAGGTGGTCGCGTTCTGAGTGGACGCGAACGCCAGCCACTGCCCGCTGGCGTCGAGGGTGGGGTCGAAATCGGATCCGACCGTCGCGAACGAGACTCGAGTCAGACTCCCCTGCTCGATCGCACTGCCGCCGGCACCCTGCGGCGGTTCGAAGTCACCGACGTAGCGTGGGGCCGTCGATGGATCGAAACCCGCCAGGGTCACCGGCTCGAACGCGGGGATCGAAGACCGGACCGGTGCCGGGCGTTCCGGCTGGTTCAGGGCCGTCTGGTCACCGGAGCAGCCACAGGGGGTGTGACAGCCGGCCAGCAGGAGGGCCGTGACCCCGGCCAGGAGGCAGGGCAGACGCCGGGATCGATGCGGGCGGGCGGCATCGATGGTCGTGAGGCGAGTCATGGTGTTCCGGAAAGAGCGGTTCATGAGGCCATCCAGTCCTGAATCAGGCATGACGTCCTGATGCGCCCCTTCCAGAGGGTGTTCAAGACGAAAATGATGGAGACGGCCGCTCCGCGGCTGGTGGAGAGATCGGCAAATGCCGGGATCGACTCCACTCGGATCGTGGCAGAGGTCGTCAAAACCAGCGGTTTGCACGACCTGGAACGCACGTCCGGACCCGACCGGCCCCGACCCGACCCTGCTGGGGATTGCCTGACGAATCGTGGATTCACGGTCGCTGGAGCGGAAAACAGCTGAAGAACCGCTACACTGGGCGATTCACGATTCCGTAGCTCAGTTGGTAGAGCACGCGACTTTTAATCGCTAGGTCCTGGGTTCGAGCCCCAGCGGAATCACTTCTCCAGGGCACTCCATGGCGGGTTCCGACCGCCATGGAACCCTCCCCCCACCAGCGGGTTCATCCCGAGCGTGCCGGAGGCACTCGTCCACATGTTCGTTCTCCATGCTGCCTGGACGCAGGGCGCCGTTCAACTCTGGGCCGAATCGGTTTCCGGGGCGACAGATGCCTTCACCGCACTGCGGGGCCTGCCCACGTCCGGCGGGGACGAACAGGACGGGGAGGCGACGGCCGTGGCCGCGACGGCCACCCTCGACGAGGAGCACGCCTTCATCCTTCCCGCCGGTGAACTGCTGGCACGGCTGGTCGAGGACGGAATACTCGTGCCCGAGGACGTCGCCGAGCCGGGGACGATGACCCTGCATCTTCCCCACCGGGTCGTCGAGGATCGCTGGGTTCCCGAACCCAGCGAGCGGCTCGCCTCCCGCCTGAGATGGTCCCTCGATTCGGAAGGGCTCGCGCTCCAGCCGGCACGGATCGCGACGCTTCCGATCCGCAACGAACGCATGCCCGAGATCCTCCTGCGCATCGAGGATCACCTCCGCAACGAACGCATCGAGGCCGGCCATGACCTGCTGTTCTGGGTGGAGACCGCACGATTGATCCTCGATCTGCTCGAGAACCAGCGGTTCATCCCGACCATGGCGCAGGAGCGGGACGGGGCGCTGCGGGCGACCTGGCTGCCGTGGCTCAACGACCGCGAGACGAGCGCCCGGGTGGCGCACCTGCTCTCGGCCATACCCGCGGTCTCCTGCGCCGTCGATGATCCGGGCGACTCCGACGCGTGGAGCATCCTCGAGAACGCGATCCAGCGCATCAGCGACGACCTGATCCGGCACACCCTCATCGACGACGACTACCCGGACTCCATCGAGGGCAGGGATCTCATCGCGGACCAGCATGCCGGCTGGCTGGCCGGACTGCTCCAGGCGACCAACGAGATTCCCGTCCGACACGGCAGCGAGATGCAGATGCTGCGCGCGGCGCGCATGTGGATCGCCCACCTTGACGATCGAGGTTCGTCGCGCGTGGTCCGATTGTGCCTCCAGCTCGCCGAACCCGAGGGCGACATGGAGGACGCCGCCGCGGGCCATGGTTCCTGGCGATTGTCGTTCCACCTCGTGACCACCGACGACCCGCCGATCATGATCGATGCCGAGCACATCTGGAACCCGGATTCGGCCGGCGATCAGATGCTCTCCCGGATCGGCGGGGAACGCGAGAGCGCGGAGGACGTGCTGCTCGCGGAACTGGCCCGGGCCGCCCGGATCTGGCCGCGACTGGAGGAGGCGCTGTCCAGCTCGTCACCGATGGGCATCGACCTCTCGCTCGAGCACGCCTACGAGTTCCTCCGCGAGGTGCAGCCGATCCTCGTCGAGAGCGGTGTCGAGATCCTCGTGCCGAGCTGGTGGGGACGCAGCCAGAGCCGGCTCGCGGCTCGACTGCTCATCGAGTCCGAACCCCTCGAAAGCGACAGCGGCGGGACCTGGGGATCGAGTCCGGCCCGTCACGGCGATCTCGGACTGCACAGTCTCGTCAACTACTCATGGCAGATCTCCCTCGGGGAGAAGCCGGTCACCCTCGAGGAGTTCAAGGAACTCGCCGATCGCGGCACGCCCCTGGTCAGGATCGACGGGCAGTGGGTCGAGATCCGGGCCGAGGACGTCGAGGGCGCCTCGCAGTTCGTCAAGGCCCATCCCGGCGGGGAGATGTCGGTGCTCGAGGCGATGCGCCTCGCGCACGGCGTGGATGGTTCGGAGACCCCGCTGCCCATCGTCGGCATGAAGGCCACCGGCTGGGTGTCGCAGGTGTTCGGCAACGTCGGCGAGGACCAGGGTCTCCATGAGGTGAAGCAGCCGGAACTCTTCCGCGGCTCGCTGCGTCCCTACCAGCTCATGGGCCTCAGCTGGCTGTCGTTCCTCGACCGATTCGGTCTCGGCGCATGCCTCGCGGATGACATGGGTCTCGGCAAGACGATCCAGCTGATCGCCCTGCTCCAGCACGAACGACAGCAGAGCGAGGATCCCTCGGTGATCGGTCCCACCCTGCTGGTGGTGCCGATGTCGGTGCTGGGAAACTGGAAGCGCGAGTTCGCGCGGTTCTCCCCCGAGCTCAGGGTCCATCTGCAGCACGGGCTCGGCCGGCCGATGGGCGAGGAGTTCCTGCAGATCGCACGCGATCACGACGTGATCATCACCACCTACGCCCTGGTGACTCGTGACCGCGAGATGCTCGAGGAAGTCGACTGGTGGCGGGTCACCCTCGACGAGGCCCAGCACATCAAGAACCCGCCGACCAAGCAGACCGCCGCGATCAGGGCCATGAAGAGCCGGCATCGCATCGCCCTGACCGGTACGCCGGTCGAGAACCGCCTGACCGAGCTGTGGTCGATCATGGAGTTCTGCTGCCCCGGCTACCTCGGCACCTCGGGGGACTTCAGGAAGCGCTTCGCCCTGCCCATCGAGCGGCACCGCGACGAACAGCAGTCGAGACGTCTCCGGGAGCTGGTCCAGCCGTTCATCCTCCGAAGGCTGAAGACGGACAAGAACGTGATCAGCGACCTGCCGCCGCTGGTCGAGACGAAGCAGACGGTGAACATGACGACCGAACAGGCACGCCTCTACGACGCGGTCGTCGAGGAGATGCTCAGGAAGGTCGACACCGCGGAGGGCATCCGACGCCGCGGCCTGGTCCTCGCCTCGCTCGTGAAGCTGAAGCAGATCTGCAACCACCCGGCGCACTATCTGGACTCGATCGGCGCGGACCCCGGGGAGCCGACTCCCGACCGCTCCGGCAAGTCGACCCGTCTTGCCGAGATGCTCGAGGAGGTGATCGCCAACGGCGATCATGCACTGATCTTCTCCCAGTACCGCCAGATGGGACATCTGCTGGTCTCGATGATCCGGCACGAGTTCGACATCGAGCCCCTGTTCCTCCACGGAGGAACGCCGCAGGCGCGTCGCGACCAGCTGGTGGATCGCTTCCAGGCGAAGGATCCCGCCTCGCCGATCTTCATCCTCAGCCTGAAGGCCGGCGGCGTCGGCCTCAACCTCACCGCCGCGAACCACGTCTTCCACTACGACCGCTGGTGGAACCCCGCGGTCGAGAACCAGGCGACCGACCGTGCCTTCCGCATCGGACAGGACAGGACCGTCAACGTGAACAAGATGATCTCGATGGGCACCCTCGAGGAGCGCGTCGACCAGATGATCGAGCAGAAGACGGAACTCGCGGAACGGATCATCGGCGCCGGGGAATCCTGGGTGACCGAGCTCTCAACCGAGAAGCTCCGTGATCTCCTGTCGCTCCGACACTCCAACCTCCAGGAGATCCAGGAATCGTGACGTTCTCACCAGACCAGCGCCAGAAGCACCGACCGGAAGGTCCTCGTCGCGTTCGCAACGGACTCAAGCTCCGCCGCAAGGAGGAGGAGACCGAATGGACCTGGCCGGCGAAGACCTGGGCGGAACGTCTGATCGCCGACGTGCCGGAAACGGTCATGGAGAAGGCCCTCGAGTACGGTCGGACCGGGCAGACCACGCAGCTCGAGTTCGAACCCGGCCTCATCAGTGCGAACGTGCAGGGTGAACCGGCGAAGCCCTACAAGGTGCGCATCGAGTTCCCGGTGCTGAACGAGACCGCCTGGATCCGGGTGCTCGAGCGGACCGCCGCGGAGGCCATCTACGCGGCCAAGCTCCTGGCCGGAGAGTTCCCCTCGATCGTGGAGGAACCCTTCAACGAGGCCGGACACCCGCTCTTCCCGATCCCCGAGGAGATCCGGATCAGCTGCACCTCCCCCGATACCGGGATCTGCCACCACGTCGTGGTGGTGTGCCTGCTGGCCCTCGAGCGCCTTCAGGAGTTCCCCGAGCTGGTCTTCGAACTTCGCGGCCGGAGTGCGGAGCGATTCCGCAACGACCTGCAGGAAGCGCGCATGCTCGCGACCCGCGGCGTGAGCCAGGCCCACACGAATCCGGACATCGTTCGGCTCGCCGGCCCGATCCGTTCGCTCGAGACGCGGATGGACGAGTTCTGGCGGCCCGGTTCGGGGATGACCGACTACCGTGCCGAGAAGAGCCCCACGCACGTCCAGCACGCGCTGCTGAGACGGCTGGGTTCATCGCCCCTCGAGGGCAGGTTCCCGATCACGGGGCTGCTCGCAAGCATCTACGACACGGTGGCCGAGCAGGCCAGGGTCATGCGCAGCGCGGCCGACCGACCCGCCGAGGCGCCTCCCGCGAGGAACGCCGACGAGGACGAGTGACCCTTCGGAGAAGTCACTCGCCGTCGTTCCGCTCCGGCAGGCGCTTCATGAGGTCCTCGAGTGCGGTTCTCAGCTGCGCGTCATGATCGTTCGATTCGTCCTCGGGGGTCTGGGGAACGACGATGTCGGGCATCGCACCGTTGTTCTCCATGTCCGTCCCGTCGAGAAGGTACCAGCCGCGGAAGGGAATCCGGATCGAGGTCCCGTCGACGAGCGAGGTGCCCCCGGTCGAGATCACCCCGCCGTAGGTCTGCTGCCCGACGAGGGTGCCGCGCCCCAGGGTCTTGAAGGCGTGCGAGGTGATCTCCGCGTTCGAGAAGCTCTTCTCGTTGCAGAGCATGTTGATGGGAAGGATGTAGCGCTGGATGAACAGTCGGTCCTGCGGGTACCCGGTCCGCATCCCGGGATCCGCGCCACGGGGCACGGTGTACGCGTGAGGCCGCGAGTCGATCGAGCCGAGCAGGCGGTCCGCCGTCCAGCCCCCGCCGTTGTTCCGGACGTCGATCAGCAGTCCGTCCCGACCGTCGGCCACGGCATAGAGGTCTCGTTCGAACTCGTCGAGGGACGCCTGGTTCATCGACTCGATGTGCAGGTAGCCGACACGGCCACCGGAGAGCTCGTCGACCAGCGCCTGGGCCGATCGTTCCCGCTGGGCGCGGCGGAGCCGCTCGAATGCCGGACCGGTGATGGGCTTGATCAGGGCGTCGACCTCGACGTCCCGGGGTTCCGCGCCCTCCTCCCCACCGGGCAGCGACCGTCGGATGCCGAGCACCACTTCCTCGCCGACCTTTCCGCGCAGGGCGCGTTCGAGGGTGTGCATCCGATCGATGGCCTCGCCGTTGATCGAGTGGATGACGTCACCCTCCGCCAGGGGCATGGGCCCTTCCGCGGCGGGTGAACCCTCCACGATCTCGAGGACCTCGAACCCACCTTCGGGGTGGGCTCGGTGGATGGTCCCGAGCCGTCCCTGCGAACGCGAGAGCTTCGAGGAGTACCCGGGGGAGCGGATTCCGGTGTGGGAGGCGTTCAGCTCGCCGAGCAGACGCGCCGCGACCCAGTTGAACTCGTCACCCGTCCATGCCCGAGCCGCGAGCTCGTGGTAGTCCTCGGCCAGTCCGTCCCAGTCGTAACCCTTCATATCGGGGTGGTAGAACACCTCGCCGAAGATGCGTGCGGCCTCCCGGAACTTGCGACTCGACTGCTCCTCGAGATCGATGTCGATGTCCGCGTCGATGGGCAGCGACTTGGCGCTCCCGCCGGTCACCGGCAGGAGGCTCGCGCCGCCGCTGACGGTGACGATCTTGTCACCGACGAGGTTCAGGTGCTGCATGCTGCCGGAACCGATGCGGGAGGCCCCGCTGCCGTTCCACTTGACGCTCCAGAGACCGGAATCGCCAGGCGCCCCGCCGGAGTGAGCGTAGATCATGCGATCGCCGGCGGGGGTGATCATGACCTGACGCTCGTTGCCGGGCAGGCTGCTCATCCGTTGCAGGCGCAGGTAGGCGTCATCGAGGGACGGGGTCCAGTCCGCGGGTTCGGGGTCCTCGATCTCGTCCCCGGGCTTGCGGACCGCGAGGGGCTTCCGCTTCTTGGCCGCCTTGGCGGCCTCGGCGTAGTAGTCGTCGAGTTCGGGTTCGAGCAGCCCCTCGAGGGACTTGTCGAGATAGACCCGATAGACGTCGAACTCCTCGTCGCTGCGTTCACTGACGAACGCGAGGATCCGCCCGTCAGCGGAGAAGCTCGGGCTGCCGTCGTTGTCCGGATGGCGGGAGATGTTCACGGCCGCGGAGGGGTCCTCGATCGGCAGCAGCCAGATGTCGCTGTTGAAGTTGCGGTCGTCGACGGTCAGCGCGATGGAACGCGAGTCGGGAGCCCAGACGAAGCTGGTCCAGAGATCCCAGCCGTCGTGAAGGGTGGTGACCTCTCCGGTGACGATATCAAGCAGCATCACGTCCCCACCGGAGCGGGTGAAGGCGAGCTTGGTGCCGTCGGGCGAGGGCGAGGG
>Ga0163109_10002233_pt1 | contig 15185 bp, 8 predicted proteins | sample CRUFie1St13metaG_FD_108704 | JGI IMG/M metagenome (GOLD analysis project Ga0163109, IMG submission 108704) | Marine microbial communities from the Costa Rica Dome - CRUD Field 142mm St13 metaG | ecosystem: Environmental > Aquatic > Marine > Oceanic > Photic zone | place: Costa Rica: the Eastern... | reverse complement strand
TTTAAATTCATTTCTTTTAAAAGATAGTAAAGCCAATCTATATTTACGTTGCCTATTGGGGTTACGACTAAAGCGTGTTCAGTTGCATGAAAAACTCCCTCTACTAAATGAACATTACCACATAACGCTCCCTGTCGTCCTACTAATGGATACTTACCTTGATGAGTATAAGTCTTTGTATATCCTCTTTGACCGTTACCGCCATAACAAGGATAAAAGTCGTTAGACTTATTAGGGTAAATGTCTGAGGCTGAAACAAATTTACCTGCTTTCATTTGACAGATTTCCTCCATTTTTTTTAATGCTCCATTATTGGAACTTAGTACAAAACGATTTTTGATTTGTTCTCTTAACTTTTTAATATTCTCTTTCCCTATTTTTTCTTTTTGCTCTATTTCTTCTATTTTGGTGATGATTTTTTGTTGAATGGAGATGGGAGGGAGAGGGACTTTTATTTTTTCAATATCAGAAGCGTAAACATGAGGTTGTGCTTGTCCACGTTGTAAAGAATAAAAAACAGATTGAATTGATTTCAAAAATTCAAAAAGTAGTTTTGTTGAAATTATTTTTTCGTCTTTAGATACTATTGTATTACAGTCTGAAGCAAAAATAGGCTCTTTCCAATAATTTAAAAAACCCGAATAAGCTCCTGAAGCACTAACTGTAATCACATTACCATCTCTATTTGAAGTGTTGTGAAAATAGGCAGGTTCTTGCCCTCCTGCAATAACTGGTATTATGCCTTCAACGGTTTTTGCTTTAGTAATTGAACTTCCTTTTTGAATAATTGAAATCTTCGATAATGGTAATACATTACTTGTCTGCCAAAGCTTTTTAAAATTTATTTTTTTTTTAACGCCCAAAGAAATTCCTTTTTCAAACTCTAGCTTCTTAAAATCAATTAATTCAATTAAATCAAAATGGCTAATGTTTTTTTGTAGGCTTTTATCAATACTTGTTTGTTCATTGAGAAAGGCTTTGTAAATGTAACTGTTTGCTTTTTCTGTATTTATATGATTATCTTCATCGTATAACTTCGTAGTTGGTTTACCGCTTTGGTCTCGATACATTTTTATTCCCTCATGTCCTCGTCTGCTGCTAAACTCATAGCCGATAAAGTCTTTTTCAGCTTGTTTTGTCCCTACCTTTATCAAGACTGTTTGCTGTGGATAAGCCAAAAAGAAATAGAGCATTTTGTCTTGTTCTTTGGCAAACACTTTTTGATAATATAGTTTTGTAATCTCCTTTGGTTGTTCTATTTGTAATTGACTGACTTCTTTTAGATAAGATTCTTTCTTCGTTTTATCTTTTTCTTTTCTAAGCTTATTTTTTAGTCTATTGAGTGCATTTTTTTGTTTTTTCTTTAGGTTTTTAATTTCGGTTAATTTATCAAACCAAGCTTGATAATCGGTAAATAATTCTTGTTGACTAATGACTTCATTGGGTTGTTTGTTAATCCAACTGATGTAGTCTTGCAGCGTAATATCTTCATATACAGCCGCTACATATTGGCTAAATGCTTGTTCTATTCCGCTTACGGTTGCTTCTTTTGGATTATCAAAAAATGTCTTAATTGCCGTTTGTATTTTTTTCCAGTCGCTATTGGCTCTACGCTCTAAAAAGAGCGTAACAGTATTAGTACCAGTAGCCATAAAGGTATTTGAACCAAATTCGGCAATGGCTTTGATATAAAAATACTTGAGAATGACTTCCCTCGCTTCGGTGTAAATCCCTGAATTACTTAATATGGAACTTGGCAAAATAATACCAGCCCAACCGCCTTGTCTTAGTAATTGTTTGGTACGTTCGATAAACAAGCACTCAATTTCGGAGCTATCATCGGTTAGCCTATCAAACAGCTCAAAAGATTCTTTTCCGTTTTTTAAGGTATTTTTGAAAGCAGAAACAGAATAAGGGGGATTAGCCACCAAAATATCAAATGCGGCATTGTCTTGAGGATTATCTTTGCTTATCTGCTTTAGCTTGCCTTTGTAGTCATTGCTTTTTTGAAAATGGTCTAATCCGTCGGCATGAATAACATTGGCCAAACCATCACCATTGAGAAAGCAGCTCACTTTGGCAGTTTTAACCAATCTGTAATCAGCTTCAATGCCATAGACATAAGCAAAAGCCCAATTAAAAGGGTCATTTGTCCAACTGTTCAATTTTTGTCTTACCGATGGCTTTTGTTTTGTTCTATCAATTTCTTGTATGATATTTTGTACTTCGTCCATTGCTTCAGTAAGAAAATGACCACTTCCTGCCGCATAATCAATGATATAGGGCAAAAAATGTTTTTCGTCATTATCTATTTTTCGTTTGATAAATTCCCTAATTGGCAATGATGAAATAATGAATCTAGCGATAGGAACAGGCGTGAAAAATTGTCCAGCTTCCTGCTTAATTCCTGTACTCAAAAGTAATTCAAAGAAATCACCTAGAAATTGTTGCTTATATCCATATCTAATTTGAAACGGTTGGAGCAGTTCCACTACTTCACGAACAACGATGGCGTTTTCTTGAAATGATTTTTCATCAAACACTTCTTTGAATGCAAACTCATTGTTTTTGTGTAATCGAACCCTTGTAAACATTTCCTTTATTTCGTCTCGTATACCCGGTTTGACAGCATGTAGTTTATCATGTATTTCTTTATCATTGTAGTCTGTGACTTCTTTAGTCAAATACTCTTTCATACCTTGTTTATAAAGGTCAGAAAGCCGTTTTTGAAGCTTCTCATTAGTATCATTTTCTAACCATTGGAAATGTAGCTCATCATTGGGCTTGCGGTCTTCATCAACGATTTTGCATAAAAACAAATTGAAGATTTTGTTGAAAGCATTAGGTTTGTCAGAAACGACATTGTGTCGGAGTATTTCGGCAAATTGATTAAAAATTCGTCCGCTATCTTCTTCTGTCAGTTCTTTTAGTCCGCTTCTAGTCAAAGCTTTTATTTCAATATCATAAGCCGTTGCCCATTCTTCAAAAATACCATTGTCACTAAAATTTTTATTCCAATGCCCAAAAACTGCTTTTTGGTTGTTGAGGGTACTCCATTCTTCATCAACTTTTATTATTTCATTGGTATATTTGATTTCCCCTTTTAATATTCGTGAAGCATAAAGACAAAGGTATTTTGCTGCGGTATCTTGTTGATAATATGAAAAAAGTTGCCCTCCATCTCTAAGCATTTTCTTTTTTTCCTTTTCATATTCATCGCCCCATGTCTTGCATTCAATCATAAGGTAGGCTTCCTCTTCTTTATCAAAAACCAGTACATCTAATTTGCCCTTTTCTTTTCGTCCCATCAACCACTTATGCTCCAAAGATATTTTATCAGGAGCATATCCTTTTTCCAAGACTCTATCAACACACTCCAGGACAACAAAATTTTCGCTATTCTCAAAATTACTTGTCGTAAGGTCGCCTAATTTTACCTTTGTACCATACTCAATTTTCTCTGTTTCAAAATCAACTTTGAGGACATAGTCTTTATGATTGGGGTAGTTTTTGTAATAAACGTCTTTATCACCTTCTTGTGATTTGAAGCCAAGTAAATTTATTAGTTCTTTTATGTCATGTTTCGTAATCTTCATTTTTTTGCCTTACAATTAATCAGTTCATTTGTATTCAGTTTACATTTCACCGCAAAATACCAATTATTCACCGCTTTGTGTGTAGGATAAGTGGAAAAAAAGCGGCTGTTATTTTTATAATAGCTCTATTGTATGTATAAAAGATGTTTTTTGTACATACAATTAATGTCCTTTAAATGTATTAAAGCTGTACTTAAAAGAAAAAACACCTATATTCGCTGTAAAATAAAAAATGATAAATGAGCAAAATAATATCTATTGCTAACAGAAAGGGAGGAGTATCAAAAACATCAACTGGTTTATTTCTTGCTACTGCTTTGGCAAGAAATAAAGACTATAAGATTATGTACTTAGATTGTGACAGTCAAGCAAGTGCTTATCAATACAGACAATTTGAAAAACAAAACATTTACGGAAGTGATACAACACCTCCATATCCTATTAGACGTACCAATCCAACATACATCTTCGATGAAATACAGGATTATAAGGAACGGTATGATTTTATTTTTATTGATATTCCACGCCTTACACATGGTGAGGGAGATAGTCGTATAGCTTCAATTCTAACATTATGCAATATCGTTTTAGTACCTATCAAATCAGGTGAACTTGATAACCTAAGTACATTGGGATTTATTAAAATGCTCCAAGAAATTGCAGCCTATAAAGCTGAAAAAAATCATGAGTACCAGTATGCTGCTTTTTTAAGTATGACTGGTCGTCGCAAAACTGATGATGCTGATGCAAGAGCCTTTATTGAAAGCTTAAATGTACCTCTTTTTGAAAATGAATTAAAAGACGTGAGAGCATTATCACGGCCATATACCTATGAAAGTCTATTAGACAAAACGAAAGAAGAGCGTAAGCGATTTGAACCTTTTTTTAATGAATTTACTAAAACATTCAATTTATAATCATGGCAAAGAAAAGACCTAAAATAAGCACTATCAGCACACAAGATGCTTTAGAAATTGGTAAGAAAGTAATGCAAAATACTGATAATACCTCTAATAATGTCAGTAAACAATCTAACAAAGATAAATCTAAGCGTTTCAACATGCGGATTCCTACACCTATGTTTGAACGCTTAGAAAAAGTATCAAAAGAGATAGGATTATCAAAATCAGCCATTTTGATTAATGGACTACATGAAATTTTAAAAGAGTACGAAAGGTAGTACAATGTACATTTTTTGTGTGTACAAAAAATGTATAAAAGGTGTATGTTTTTACTAAAATATTCAATATGGCAACCAAAAAAATACGTACATTGTCAGTACAAGGAATAAGTATCAATGTTGTTGCACAAGAGCAAAACGACTACATCTCTTTAACTGACATAGCAAAAAAAAACGATGGGCCTAACCTTATTGAAAACTGGTTGAGAAATCAATCAACTATTGAGTTTTTGCAAGTATGGGAGCAAATAAATAACCCTAATTTTAATTCCGTCCAATTGGACGGAATTAAAACTAAAATAGCTGCAAGTGGGGCAAAACGTTTACGTCTATCAGTTAAGCAATGGATAGAAAAAACAAACGCTATCGGACTAATTGCAAAGGCTGGACGATATGGAGGTACTTATGCACATAAAGACATTGCTTTTGAATTTGCTATGTGGCTAAGTCCTGAATTTAAGCTATATCTTATCAAAGATTGGGAAAGATTAAAAAAAGAAGAGTTGGCTAAACAAAAAAGTCTTGAATGGGATTATAGCCGTTTTCTTGCTAAAGTCAATTATAGAATACATACTGACGCTGTAAAAACACTCATTCCCCCTGATTTACCCAAGTATCAAATTAGCTATATTTTCGCAACTGAAGCAGATTTACTAAATGTTGCATTATTCGGCAAAACAGCTAAACAATGGAGAACCGAAAATCCTAATAAAGATGGAAATATGAGAGATTATGCTACCATCGAGCAGTTACATGTTTTAACAAATTTAGAAGCTTACAATGCTATTTTAATTGATAAGGGTATAGAGCAGTTACAACGCTTACAAGAGCTTCGTAAGACGGCTATAACACAGCTACAAATTATGCTTAATAATCCCACGATAAAAAAACTAAAATAAGTTTATTTCAGCAATAGGGTTATTTATCAATATAGCTCTAAAAAGGTAAAATATTAGCAAAAAAATATTTTTATTATCTCTTAAAAATAAAAGTTTTAACGTACACTCAGTGACTTGAATTATTATAAGTTGAAATCTCATCGTAATACTTTTTTACGTGGAACTTTACTTTTTTTACGCTATGTGTAAAGAACCCCATTATAAGGCTTACACACTTCTGTTAGTAGATAAAAGGCTATGATGGTATTAGGTGGTAGAATAGAGAATTGACCAATAAATAGGAGGAAATAAGCTAATCATTCAAACATTGGTACTTGTCAGGCACTTAAAAAAAACATTTTGATAAAATTAATATATCAAAATAAAATTTATTATTTTAAATTGTTTTTATAGTTAAAAATAAATAATTGAGATTTTTTGTTTAATTAATTAATTTATTAATTCATTAAACAAATAAAATGATTAATCAATGAAATTTTATTTTTGTAAATCGTTTATTTTTACTGTTCTGATTTTTTTCATTTATAAAGACATATAAAAATTATTATTTATTAATTAAAGTACATTAAGTATTATAATAATTTTATTTCTGCATTAAAGGGTTAGTAACCAGTAATGTAACTCATTTTCTTATAGACAGCTATCACTTATCGCTGTTTTTTGGGTTACATGGTGTAATTTATAATGTAACTCAAAATAAGCACTTAAAAGAATACGTAAGGGTATAGCTGTACATCTTTTTTCACTAAAAAATCACCTTCACCTATTGCCTTTATAAAAAAGTTAGTTGAATTTTGCGTCGCCATATCAAAGTCTATAGTCAATACTTTGATTTTTTTTACCAGTTAAAAACTTCACATTGACTGCAAATAAAGCCTTAAGAACCGCTGTACTAATCCAGCCCGGAGAATTTGAGGCACACAACCATTGGTATCCAAAAGCCTTGAATGCCACTATTCACCCAATGATTAGTTTCTTTTTGAATTTAGAACAAGAACGTATCGTCACTAGATACTGCCATATGCATCCAACTGTAAATGCAGATAAGTTAAGAGAAATCTTAAATGGGAAAAATAAACATTTTCGGTGGGCAGGGGCAGATTTATTAAACGTTACCTCAGCTAATGGTAAAAGGCAAATGGTAGTTATTGAAAATAACTCTTGCCCTTCGGGTCAAAAATCAATGCCTTTAGTAGATGATAATAAGGAACAAGGCAGTTATCGTTTATTGATTGAAAATACTTTCAAACCTTACTTAAAAAATCTTCGCCACAAAATAAAAGGCGGTTTAGCAGTTGTATATGATAAAAATGATGTAGAAACTTCTGGATATGCTGCTGTTATAGCTGATGTAATGAATGAACCAGTTTATTATGTTCCATTTTATAAAGATGATACTAATCCTCCTGTTCAGTTTAAAGATGGTGTAATGTATGTACGTAAAGAAGACGGTACATTTGTGCCTATCCGTGCTGCATTTAGATATGTAACGCAAAAGCCATGGAATAGGCTACCTCTACATACCAAAACTCGAATCCTAAATCCTATTATTGCTTGTTTGGCTGGTGGACGAAATAAAATGGTAGCAGCAAAGGCTTATGATATTTTCAATACAGAATTACAACCATATGGATTAAAAATAAATATCCCTGAAACAATATGGGACGTTCGTAAAAACGAAATTCCTTTATGGGTGAAAAAAATGGGTGGTCATGCTGTTATAAAAGTTCCTTATAGTAATGCAGGACAAGGTGTTTATACCATCGTAACTCAAGATGAGTTAGATAAATTTATGGAGCTGAAGTTCGATTACGATTTATTCATTGTTCAAAGTTTAATTGGGAATTCCAATTGGAGTAGTATTACGTCAGCAGGTAAACTTTATCACGTAGGAACAATTCCTAATCAAAAAAATCACACTTATGTTGCAGACATTCGCATGATGGTCAGTTCTACTGAAAACGGTTTTCGTCCACTATGTACATATGCACGTCGCTCCGCAAAACCATTAATCAGTAATATAGAAAATAGCACTGATAGTTGGCAAATGTTAGGGACAAATTTATCTTTTAAATATCCTGATGGTTCATGGGGTAGTGATACCAATCGACTTGTTTTAATGGACAGGCGAGATTTTAATAAACTCGGAATTGGTTTAGATGACCTCATTGAAGCTTATATTCAAACAGTCCTTTCGATGGTAGCCATAGACAGAATGGCAAAAACATTAGTTAATAAACAAGGAAAGTTCAGAATGCGGTTATTCAAGAGTTTAAATAATGACCTTTCTCTTATTGATGAGATAAAAACCCATTAATGCAAACATTTAAAATGTTGGTCTTAACTGACCACACTAATCATAGTGCAGAAAATTCTTTGTATGAATTAGTGCAAGCAATGAGTATTCACCCTCATTGCTTGCAAGTTGATGTAGCTACTAAAGGCAATAACTTAAATGATTCTTTTTTTAAAGCACACATTACCCAAAGCCTTTTTGTAAGTAAGGTTGATAAAGGTTTTGCATTTTCAAAAAATGGAACGGCTTTTCAAAAAAATCTCAGACAAGAACTTATACAAACATATGATGTAATTTGGTTGCGAATGCCGCCTCCTTTATCAGATGATTTTTTAAGTTTTTTGGCTAATACCTTTTCTAATCAATTGATTATCAATGACCCAAAGGGCATTCAAAAAACTGGAAGTAAAAAGTTTCTAACTCACTTTGCTTCATTTTCTCCTCCCATGAAAATATGTAAATCAATTGAAGATATTATCACATTAAAAAATCAATTTCCAATTGTTCTTAAGCCTTTTCGAGAATATGGCGGAAAAGGCATTGTCAAAATTGACGGCGATAAAGTTTGGGATAACAAAGTACAGATAACTTTTAAGGATTTTGTCGAAAAACTACAAAACAAAAAAATTGAGTATTTAGGTGTAAAATTTTTAAAGAATGTATCAAAGGGGGATAAACGAATAGTAGTAGTAAATGGAAAAATTATGGGAGCTTCCCTACGATTACCTGCAAAGGGGTCTTGGATTTGCAATGTAGCAATGGGAGGAAGCTCCAATTTTACTCAAGCAGACGAAAACGAAATAAAAATAGTTAATCAAATTAATCCTGTTCTTTCAAAGATGGGTATTGTCATGTATGGTGTAGATACATTAGTTGGCGATGATGGAAATCGTGTTTTATCTGAAATAAATACAACTAGTATCGGAGGATTACCTCAAATTGCCAAATTAATGAAACGTCCTTTAGTAAAGGAAGCAACGGACTTGATTTGTAACTATATTGCTGAAAAAATATAGCATATATGTTATTTAAGATAAAGAATAACCAATCTATTATTAAAGAATTAAAGGTAAATGAAGTTCCTAAAGGAGTAATTACCCATTATTGGTTACAAATTGTTACTGATGGAATGGGAATTCCAATTCATATTCCCATTATTGTAGCAAAAGGATTACAAGACGGAAAAGTATTAGGACTAACAGCAGCAGTACATGGAAATGAACTTAATGGAATTCCTGTAATTCAGCGATTATTTAAAGAAATTGATGTAAAAAAATTACATGGTACTATTGTTGGTGTACCTGTTGTTAACGCACCCTCCTTTCTTAGAAAAAAAAGACGATTTATTGATGGTGCAGACCTTAATCATATCATGCCAGGCAAAGCTGATGGTAATGTAAGTCAAGTATATGCTTGGCGGATTGTCAATAGAATTATTAAAGAGTTTGACTATTTAATAGACCTTCATACAGCAAGTAACGGACGAATAAACTCTTATTATATTCGAGCTGATATGAATGATGATATGGTGCGGAAAATGGCAATTTTACAAAATGCTCAAATCATTGTTCATAATCCTCCAAATGATGGAACACTAAGAGGTACAGCAGATGAAATGAATATCCCTGCCATTACGCTTGAAGTTGGTAATCCTAATACATTTCAAAAAGGGGTAATTAGAGATGGATTGACAGGTATTCATAACTTTTTAGGGTATTTGGGTATGACTGTTTGTGAAGTAGAAGAACCTGATATTGATACTGTCTTTTGTAAACATTCTTATTGGATTTATACAGATTCAGGAGGTATTATGACTGTTCACCCACAAGTAACGAACTTAGTAAAAAAAGGAGAGATAATTGCTACTATGCGAGATATTTTTGGAGATTTGGTAAAGCATTATTATGCTCCAGAAGATGGAATCGTAATTGGCAAAAGTGTTAGCCCAATTAATCAAACTGGAGGTCGTATTTTGCATCTTGGGATATTAAAGTAAGGTAAAAAACAAGACTAAAGGGCTATGTAACCAGTAATGTAACTCATTTTCTTATAGACAACTACTACTTATCGCTGTTTTTTGGGTTACATGGTTATTTCGGTTATATATAAGTCCCCATTCACTTTCAATATTTCCAATTGTCATGGGTTCTATTTTGTACAACTTAACACGTTTACCGTTCTCATCTTTTATACACTTAACTTTCTCAACGTTAAACAGAACTTTGATAAGACTTAGGTAATTGTCTGTATTTAACTTTGCGTTTGGGAAGTCATTATTTATTTCTTTCTTAATAAACCTTGCAAATGCTTTTACTTGGCTGTATGTCAATAGCTCTTTGCTATTATGGTTGTTTATCTGCTTTAGTAATCTAATACTCTCAATTGTGTCTTTAGCTTCTGTTTCAAATGCTTTGTAACTGCTTGGTGACTGCTCCATTAATAAGCTTACAATTTCATCATCGGTTAATTTTAAATTATCCCAAATGATAGGACTACCATATCCTACGGATTGGGCATCAGTAGCTAATACTTTGATAACGTCATAGACAATGCCATTTACTTTTTCGATTGATGTATTACGTTTACCGTTGGCTACAATTACAGTATTTAGTGCTGATAAATGTCTTTTGTACTGTGAGGAACTGGCAAGCTTTACACAACTTTCTAACTGGTAATGCTCGGCAAGTGTAACTACTCTTAATACTATTTTTTTTAGGTGAGACCGAAGTATTTTTTTTGATGTATCGGAGAGTTTAAGTTTTTCTTTTAGTGCCTTATATTGGTCTGTATCGGCATTAAAGTTGATTAAGTGTTTTTCTATTTTAACCCTATTTTCGGGCTGTAATCTTATTTTATTATCTCGATCGCATATTAAGGCCATTGCAGTTTTTATACAATCGGTTGCAATTTCTATGGCAAATGCTTTTGTATCTTTTTTATGCTTTCTATCCTCAGTTATAATTTGTTTGATAGCTTCTTTTTCTTTTTCAAAATCAATGTCTTTTACGCCAAATACTTTGTTTGTGATTTCGGATACATCACACTCAATTACATTTACGTTGATATGCTTAGATGCACTTGCTATACGCTCAAATTTTTGCTTATTTGTCTCTTTTAAAGCTTGTTTTTTAGCATATTGACCTGCACATTTTAGTCCGTTAAACTTACCATCTTTTGTAGTAAATTGTGCTACATTTAGAGCAAGGCTTGAGGTTATAGTCTCTCTATTTTCTGCTATGATATTACCATCTTCTAAGGCTAAAAGTTCTTTTATAGTATTGAAGCTTTTGTAAGTATTACTTCTGTAAGTCTCATACTTTGAATAATAACCTTTGTTTTTGTTACTTGTCAATACCCAATAGGCTTTTATTGGTTCATCATAGCCTGCTAATCTACAACGTGCCAGTAATTGCATTATGTTTTCTACATACAACTCGCCAAATACATAATAACTTCCTATTTCAGAACTATTGTTGACAATATTTACACTCTCATAAGTTACACAAGTTGAGAAGATGATTTTTGCTTTATTGTTTATTGATATTGGCTCACTATTAGTTATGGCTTTCCACGTGTCATTTTCTTGTTTCAATGTTTCATCTGAATAGATAACATCGGTATCAAAACCTAACATTTCTGCGTGCTTCTTGGCTTCTTTAAGCTTTTCAATGTCATTGAGGTAGATAAAGTGAATTTTAGGGCTATTTATATCTATTTGATTTAGTATAGACTTGATGCCTAGTAGATAGGTGTAATTTCTTTCACTATTAGGTCTTTCGTTATCAATTTCAATGCAATTTAAATCTATTTTAGGATTGATTAAACGCTCGCCATATACAATATGAAATCCCATTTCTTTTAACTCATACTCTAAAGACTTTGGGAGCGTTCCAGTCATTACAACTGTGCTGCAATCGCTATTTAATAAGTCGTTTATTTCAGTAATTGGTGCAATATCAGTTTGTGTTATTGACTTATGTATCTCATCAATTGTTAGGAAGTCGTCATGTTTGATGAGTGGCAGTATATAGTTTGCACTATTGGCAACAAAATTGGTTACATCGGAGGAAGCGACGGCATTTGGTAAGTATTCCTTTACTTGACTGTCTGTATATTGGTCAATGCTTATGATGTCTAATTCTAATTTATTGTAGTTTTTTGTTGGGTCGCTGTATTCATTAGTTTTGGCTTCATTAGCCATATTTGTTGGGTAGGCATTATAACAATTAATACTTGAATCTTTTTGTTTTAACCTATTGGGTATCAAGTAACTAAGAACGTCAGTTTTTCCGCTTCCTGTTGGGCATACAAACACTATTTTCTTGTGTTGTTCTATCTCATTTATCAAATGGTCTGTTACATCTGAAAGATATTTTTCATAATGTAAATGCTTGATTGTGGAGCGTTCAAATATGCCTTTGAGCTTTGCAACATCGTATTGATTGGTGATATTGAAGCCTTTAAAATATTGCCCTTTTTCGGTGAAGTCTTTTAATTCGGCTGTGATGGCTGTCTGCTCCTGTGAACGTTCTTGTAATATATCGTCAATGCCTTTGGGTAGGTGTGTAAGGCTTGTAATGTACTGATGGGCAATACCGTAACGTTTGCAAGCGAAATGAAAGTTTCGTAGAGACCCATTAAAACTATTAGCCCTGTCCTTTCTGTTGATATTGTCGAATGCGTCGCCATCTTGTAGTTGTACAAATATAGTGGGGTTATATGCCTTAATAAAGTCCTTAATGTCATCTATAAAGTCAGCATCAATAGTTGCTTCTTTATCGTTTTTGATGGCTTTTGTAGCATTTTGTATGCCACTTATGCCAATAGTAGGGAAACCGATTGAACACAAGGCCCATGCTTTAAATTCGCCCTCTACAATGTATATTTTACTGTCTTTTTCAAGCTCATACTTTTTGGTTGTAGGATTGGTAAAATAGCTATATAGTGCCGTAAAGTATGCCCTTACTGTGGCCCCTTTGGGTGTATAATACTTTCTTCTTTTACCGTCCTTATCTAACCGCAAAGGCCTCATTCCGTTGTATCGAGTGCGTATATACCTCTCCCAAAACCTTTCATGATTTAAAAAAAATATTTCTTTTCCCTCTAAATCGAGGTATTGAAATTTGATATTACCGTATTGGTCGGCATCAAGATAAGGTCTAATCATGTGTCTATCAACTCCGCTCTTTTGTAGTTGATATAAGCGATTGTATAGATATTTATTGTTTGCTATTAAAGGTGTAGCTATTTTCGTAACCATTTAATTACAAAGATTTTGTAACTATGATTTGTAGATGTTTGTGTAATTGAAGATAGGTGAGAAAAACTAAACAGGAGTTAAAAAACTTGAAAGTGTAAGTCAAATTCATTAATTTTGTACCTATTAGTTTTTGACAAGTAAATTGGAAATTAACATCTTCAAAAACTAAAAACATTATTTTGAAGGTTCAAAGGGTGAAGACTTTGAACCTTTTTTGTTTTTAGTTTATCATAGTTTATGTTAAAAAAAGTTTCATTCAGTAATTTCTTTAAAAGATTGGTCAAGGTTTACTGTGAAGCAAATATCATGAAAAAACACAAGAGTTCAAAAAAATATGACTCCTGTGTTTTAAAATGTACTACCTTAGTAGTTTTTTAAGTTTATGTTCTTCATTTCTTTAACAAATTTAATCATCTCTATTGCCTCCATTACCTCTTTTTCATCTAATTCGTCAAATCTTATATTAATATTTTCTAAAAAAGATATAGACCTTTTTAAGTAGTTTTTTAATGTCAATATACATTCAAGGCTTTGTTTTAGATTTTCCATCGTATGAATCAACTTGTTTGTATGTTCAGAATATTTTTTGATTAATCCGTTATTTTGCTTAATTATATCTTCGATGTGACCATACTCATTAAACAACAATATTACATCTTCTAAATAGTCCTTTTCGGTTAATCCTGCTTTTCTTATCTTACGACTAAATTTTTGATATACTTTTAAGCTTAAATCAAGACTATATTTTTGTGCTATTATTTTATTTTTAGGCATTTTTCTTTCCAATAGTTAGTTATAAAATTTGGTTAATTTCTTTGTAGCTATTTAGCTATACAGTCGATTTTTTAAGTCGGTCAATCGGTTGTATTCGCTTGTATGTTTAGCTACTCGCTGCCTATTGGTATTGGGATTACCTTTGCCGTTTTTTAGCTTGTTATTATATGCGTGTACTCGCTGTCTATGATGCTTGATAAGTGTATCTATATCATCTGCTGAAAATATTTTTTCATTATTCGTTATTTGTCTGTTAATCAGATGGTTAGCGTCATTGTTAGTGCTGTTATCGTTGTTAGTATTAAAGCCTATTTTTAGCTTTTTTTGGTTAGTAGATGCTACTGCTATATCATTGGTGTTAGTAGGCATTTTAGGCAATACACTATCAAGTGAGAAAGCATATTTTTTATTTAATCGGAGCAAATGCTCTAACTGTGAACGGTAACAAAATGTTAGGTAAAAAATCACACAAAACAAGATTGATGCTTCGACAAAATAACCTATAAAACTTCTGAGCATCGAGGTCTTACCGTGCTTGTGGTCGTAGTCGCTCAAAGCCTGTTCATGTTGTTTTGTACGTTCTTTTTCGGCTGCGGCTTTCCATTCACTTATCAAAGTTTCATTTTTGGCGTAAGCCTTGCCAGCTTGTGAATGAGCATTAAGTTTTCCTTTCCAGGAGTTACGCTTGTAAATGTTCTTATTTTTTTGCTCTAAGTTGGCAATTTTACTATCGTAATGTGTTGTAAAGTCCGTTATCTGTGGCGGTTGATAACTATTTCGGTTTAGCTCACTTGTACCATTGATACAAAGGTAAAGCGACAAACTAACGGCTGCTACAAATAGTAAACTGGTGAAGATTGGTTTTTTACTGTACACAAAAAATGCCTTAAAGCCTGTATGCAAAGCGGTATGCTTCACAAACTCCACTAAAAGTAATATGCCAATGATGACCGAATAACGAACTTCTTTTATTGGCACATCGTTAGTAAGATGCGTATCTAAAAAGGCAAATGATAAGTAAATTGATGCTGCACTAAAGAGGTAGCCTAAAAGGTGGGTGACATTAGCCGTAAATCGGTTACGGTCGTAATAATCTTGCTTTTGGAACTTCTTGGCAAATTTGTATAACTGCCTGTCTTTTTGGTCGTTACTTAGTAACTCTTTGCTGCTATCGGTGGGA
>Ga0163109_10002232_pt1 | contig 15186 bp, 13 predicted proteins | sample CRUFie1St13metaG_FD_108704 | JGI IMG/M metagenome (GOLD analysis project Ga0163109, IMG submission 108704) | Marine microbial communities from the Costa Rica Dome - CRUD Field 142mm St13 metaG | ecosystem: Environmental > Aquatic > Marine > Oceanic > Photic zone | place: Costa Rica: the Eastern... | reverse complement strand
TTTCAAGCTCAAGTATTCACTCTTTATCCAGAAGTTTTTCCTGGACCTTTATCTAAAGGTCTTTATGGAAAAGCTTTGTCTAATAAATTGTGGGACTTAAGTGTAATTAACATAAGAGATGCAGCCACTGATAAACACAAAACAGTCGATGATACTCCTTATGGAGGAGGAACAGGAATGTTGTTAAAAGCTGATGTTTTAGCAAATGCACTTGATCAAAAAGTTAAAAAGGGAGAAAGAATTTTTTACCTTTCACCTAAGGGTAAAAAATTTGATCAAAAACTTGCTCAAGATTTGTCAAAGGAAAAATCTATATCTCTAATATGTGGTCATTTTGAAGGAGTTGATGAAAGGGTTTTGGAAACAAGAAACATAGAAGAAATTAGTATAGGAGATTATGTTTTATCGGGAGGGGAAACTGCAGCATTAGTGATGTTAGACAGTATTCTAAGGCTTTTGCCAGGAGTTTTAGGAAATGATAAATCAGCAATTGACGAAACGTTTGAAAATGGCCTACTTGAATATCCACAATACACGAAACCTCAAATTTGGGATGAAAAATCAGTACCTAAGGTGCTATTATCTGGTGATCACAATAAAATTAAAGACTGGCGTTTATCTCAATCTGAGGCTATAACACGCGACCGAAGACCAGATTTGTGGGAAAAATATAAAAAAAATTAATTTGATAAATATTATAATGAAAACAATTGAAGAAATAAATCAACACAACATAAAAAAAATTCTATCAGAGAAAAAAATTCCTAATTTTTTCCCTGGCGATGTTGTAAAAGTAGGTGTTAGAATTACGGAAGGTAAAAAAGAAAGAATTCAATATTTTGAAGGAGTATGTATAGCGAAAAAAAATAGAGATTTAAATTCGTCTTTTACAGTAAGAAAGATATCATTCGGGGAAGGTGTTGAGAGAACTTTTCCAATGTATGGGACTGTAATAGATTCCATCAAGGTAATAAGATCTGGAAAAGTAAGAAGAGCGAAACTTTATTACTTAAGAGACAGAACAGGTAAGTCAGCGAGAATTGCAGAAAAGATAAGAAAAAAAATTGGTATTGATGTTAACGTAAAACCAGAGACAGTTACTGAGGAAAATTTAGCTCCATTGAATAATGAGATCAAATCAGAGGCAAAAAAAGAGAATATTTCTAATAATGAACAAAAAAAAGATGAAAATACTATAGAAGAAGTTAAGAAAGAAGCCCCTGATGCTGAAATTAAATCAGAAAAAAAACTTGAAAATTTACAAGAAAAAAAATAATTTTTTTCTCAATGCCCAATACTCTTTATGATAAAATTTGGAATGACCATTTAGTACATCAACAGGATGATGGGACAGCATTATTATTTGTTGATAGACATTTAGTTCATGAAGTTACAAGTCCTCAAGCTTTTGAAGGGCTCAGAAATTCTAAACGTAAAGTGAGACACCCAAAATTAACATTGGCAGTTGCTGACCATAATGTTCCAACTACTGACAGGTCTAAAGGAATTTCAGATCATGAATCTAAATTACAAGTTGAAACTTTAGAGGCTAATTGTAGGGAATTTGGAATTAAACTTTTTGGAATGAATGATAAAAGACAGGGAATTGTTCATGTCACTGGTCCAGAACAAGGTTTTACTCAACCAGGTACAGTAATTGTTTGTGGTGATAGTCATACGGCAACACATGGAGCATTTGGTGCATTAGCTTTTGGAATAGGTACCTCTGAAGTAGAGCATGTTTTAGCTACACAAACATTAGTTCAGAAAAAAGCAAAAAATTTTAGAATAAATGTAGACGGTAAACTTCCGTTAGGAGTTACATCCAAAGACGTCATTTTGCAAATCATTGGAAAAATTGGAACGGCTGGCGGCACTGGTTGTGTAATAGAATATGCAGGTAACTTAATTAGATCTTTAAGTGTTGAGCAAAGAATGACGATTTGTAATATGACTATTGAAGGAGGAGCCAGAGCTGGATTAATAGCACCAGACCAAAAAATTTTTGAATACTTAGAAGGCAAACCAATGTCACCAATGGGAGTTTACTGGGAAAAGGCTTTAGAAAATTGGAATAATTTAAATACAGACGACGACGCAAAATTTGATAAAGAAATTAATTTAAAAGCTGAGGAAATTTTACCAATGATAACCTGGGGCACTTCTCCACAAGATGTAATAACAATTGACGAAAAAGTTCCAAACCCACAAAATGAGAAGGATGAAGATAAGAAAAATTCCTTAGAAAGAGCACTAAATTACATGGGTTTAAAACCTAATATGGCTGCAAAAGATATAAAAATCGATAAAGTTTTTATTGGCAGTTGTACAAATGGAAGAATTGAGGATTTAAGAGAAGCTGCAAAAATTTTGAAAGATAAAAAAATTGCTTCTCATGTGCAGGCAATGGTTGTTCCTGGATCTGGATTAGTAAAAGAACAAGCTGAGCAAGAGGGCTTAGATAAAATTTTCGTGAACTCTGGCTTTGAATGGAGAGAGCCTGGTTGCTCAATGTGTCTTGCAATGAACGCAGATAAGTTAAAACCCGAAGAGAGATGTGCATCTACCTCTAATAGAAACTTTGAGGGAAGACAAGGAAGAGGTGGAAGAACTCATTTGGTAAGTCCAGGAATGGCAGCTGCAGCCGCTATATCTGGAAATCTTGATGATGTAAGAAAGTATCAAAATTAGATGCAAAAGTTCAATACATTGAAAAGTATTCCAGCGTATTTACCTATCGTAAATATTGATACCGATATGATAATTCCTAAGCAATTTCTTAAGACAATTAAGAGAACAGGATTAGGTAAAAATTTATTTTTTGAGATGAGATATGATGATAAAGGTGAAAAGATTAATGATTTTATTTTAAATAAAATTCCATTTAACAATTCAAAAATTTTAATTGCAGGAAAAAATTTTGGTTGTGGTTCTTCTAGAGAACATGCTCCATGGGCATTATTAGATTTTGGTATCACATGTGTTATAAGCTCAAGTTTTGCTGATATTTTTTATAATAATTGTTTTAAAAATGGAATTTTGCCTATTATCCTTGAAGACGAAAAAATAAAAGAGCTATCAGAGTATGCTAATAGAAAAGAGGAAATTTCTGTAGATCTCAAGGAAGAAAAAATAATTTATGGCAACAATGAAGTTAAATTTAAAATTGATACTTTTAAAAAAAAGTGTTTGTTAGAAGGTTTAGACGATATTGCTTTATCATTAAAAAAGTCTGATAAGATAGAAAAATTTGAGTCAGATCTAAAAAATAAAAAACCTTGGATCTTTAATGATTAAAGTCAAAAGAAGAAAAATATTATTACTACCAGGAGATGGTATTGGTCCAGAGGTAATTAAGGAAGTAAGAAAAATAATTAATTGGTTTAATGACAAAAAATCTTTGGATTTTGAAATTGATGAAGATCTAGCGGGTGGCTGTTCCTATGACAAACATGGCACCCCAATTACTGATGAAGTATTTTATAAAGCTCGAGAAAGCGCTGTAGTGATGTTAGGGGCAGTAGGTGGACCAAAATGGGATAGTGTAGAATTTTCAAAAAAACCTGAACGAGCTTTATTAAAATTGAGAAAAGAATTAAAATTATTTGCTAATTTAAGACCAGCAATTTGTTTTAAACAATTGGTAGATGCCTCAACATTGAAACCTGAAATTGTTTCAGGATTAGATATTATGATTGTTAGGGAATTGACTGGTGGAATATACTTTGGTGAACCAAGAGGGATTAAACCTATAGAAAATGGAGAGCGTAAAGGGGTTAATACCCATACTTACACTAGTAGCGAAATAGTTAGAGTCGCAAGAGTTGCATTTGATTTGGCAAAAAAAAGATCAAATAAAGTTACATCATGTGAAAAATCAAATGTAATGGAAGCTGGGCAACTTTGGAGAGAAGAAGTTCAAACATTGCATGAAAAAGAGTATAAGGACGTGGAATTAAGTCATATGTTAGCAGATAACTGCTCTATGCAATTATTAAGAGACCCAAAACAATTTGATGTAATAGTAACTGATAATCTTTTTGGTGATATGCTATCTGATCAAGCTTCAATGTTAACAGGTTCTCTCGGTTTGCTCCCGTCAGCTTCTTTAGGGGCAAAAAATAAAAATGGTGAGATGAGAGCGATGTATGAGCCTATTCATGGTTCAGCACCTGACATTGCTGGTAAAGGAATTGCAAATCCAATAGCTACAATTTTAAGTTTTGCTATGGCCCTTAGATATTCTCTTGATCTTGATAGAGAGGCTGAGGCTCTTGAAAAAGCAGTGCAAGATGTGTTAAACGAAGGTCTAAGAACTAAGGATATTTTGTCAAATGGCATGAAAGAAGTATCGACATCAAATATGGGTGATGCGATAATTTCAAAATTGCAATAATCTATTAATTATCTTAAACTAATTTTATGCCAAGCTACACTGCACCAGTTGACGATATGATGTTTCTTTTTGAAAAACTAAGAGACAACAAAAATTATAATGAGCTAGAAAAATACAAAGAGGTTAGCCCAGATCTTGTTAAAGATATTTTACAGGAGGCTGCAAAAATTAATCAAAATTTAATTTTACCTTTAGCAAAAATTGGAGATGAAAATCCAGCTGTTTTAGAAAACGGAGTTGTTAGAACACCACCTGGTTATAAAGAAGCATATAAAAAATATATAGAGGATGGTTGGACATCTTTGTCTTGTGATCCAAAATATGGTGGCCAAGGCATGCCAAAGACAGTTAGTGCTTTTTTTGATGAGATGTTATCTGCAGCAAGCTTATCATTTAAACTTTACAGCGAACTTAGTATAGGGGCATATAATTGCATTAATCATCATGCTACAGACGAAATTAAAAATAAATATTTACCAAAAATTGTAGAGGGTAAATGGAGCGGTACTATGTGTTTGACAGAACCTGTCTGTGGTACGGACCTTGGTTTATTAAAAACAAAAGCAACAGAGCAAACTGATGGAAGCTATAAAATTAATGGACAAAAAATTTTTATTACTTCTGGTGACCACGATTTAACCGAAAACATCATTCATTTAGTATTAGCAAGAGCGAGTGATTCCCCTAAAGGAACAAAAGGAATAAGTTTATTTTTGGTGCCAAAATATATTGTGAAGGAAGATGGAAGTATCGGTTCACGAAATGGAATATCTACAGGATCAATAGAAAGTAAAATGGGTATAAAGGGATCTGCAACCTGCGTTCTTAATTTTGATGAAGCTACTGGTTATATGATAGGTAAAAAGGATAAGGGCTTGAACGCGATGTTCACAATGATGAATTTAGAGCGGATAGTAGTTGGAATTCAAGGACTTGGTATTTCTGAAATTGCATATCAAAATTCTTTGTTATATGCCAAAGAAAGAAAACAAGGAAAAACTAATAAAAGTCAGTCAACTAATGGAGCAGATTTTATAATTGAACATGCTGATATAAGAAGATCGTTATTGAATATGAAGTCTATTATTGAAGGAGAAAGAGCATTGTGTTTTTGGCTATCTCAACAAACAGAGGTCAGTTTAAATCACCCCGACGATAAAATACGAAAAGGAGCTTCTGATTATGTTTCTTTGATGACGCCAGTAGTAAAATCATTATTCACAGATTTAGCTATGGAAATAACTAACGATGCAATGCAAATTTTTGGAGGCTATGGTTACACAAAAGATCAAGGCATTGAGCAACTCTTTAGAGACAATAGAATTACTCCAATTTATGAGGGAACAAATTCAGTTCAAGCAGCAGATCTAGTATTTAGAAAATTATCTAATAAAGATGGAAATGTAATTAACAGGTTCTTAGATATGATTAAATCAGAGGCTAATGCCGAAAATGAAAAAATAAAACCATTTATCAACGATTTTAACTATTATTTAGAAGTTTTAGTAAAATTTAGTAATTGGATTAATGAAAAGTCAAAAACAGAGAAAGATGATGTCAGTGCTGCTGCAAACGATTATTTAAAAACACTAGGATTTGTATCAATAGCTTACGCGTGGATTAAAGTCCTAGGTGTAAGCTTTAAAGATTATGACGAAAATAAAAATTTCTACGAAGATAAAATAAATACCGCTAAGTTTTATTTTGATAAAGTTTTACCTAGAGCTGAACAACATTATAAATCAGCAATTTCAGGTAGTTCAAACATAATGAATTTTAAATTCTATTAAAATGGACTATTTTGATAATAATTTGGAAAAGAATCATGCTAACTATGTTCCTTTAACTCCATTATCGTTTTTGCAAAGAGCAAAAGACATATATCCTAACTATGAAGCTTTGATTTATGAAGATAGACATTATACGTGGGATGAAGTTTATAAAAGAGTTACAAAATTTGCTAGTGCACTAGAGAAAATTGGTATTAAAAAAGGTGATACAGTCTCTTTTTTAGCTTTCAATACACCAGAAATTTTTGAAGCCCACTATTCTGTACCTATGACAGGTGCCGTGTTAAATACAATTAATATTAGATTAGATGCAAATACAATTGCCTATATCCTAGATCATAGCAATGCCAAGGTGCTTGTTGTAGATAGACAACTTCATATCGAAGTAAAAAAAGCTCTTGGAAAATTAGATAAAAAAATCACAATAATTGATATTCAAGACAAATTTGCAGATCAATCAAAATTGGAAAAAATTGGTGAGTTAGAGTATGAAAGTTTTCTAAAAACAGGAGATGATGATTATAAGTGGAAAATGCCAGAGGATGAATGGCAAGCTATATCACTTAGTTACACATCAGGAACTACTGGAAATCCAAAAGGAGTTGTTTACCATCACAGAGGATCTTATTTAATGTCAACTGGTAGTGCTGTTGCCTGGAATATGCCAAATAGACTTAATTTTTTGACTATTGTACCAATGTTTCATTGTAATGGTTGGGGTTATCCCTGGACAATACCCATGTTAAATGGAAGAACTATTTGTTTAAGAAATATTGATATAAAAAAAATTTTTGAACTTATTGAGAAATATGAAGTAACTCATTTCGGTGGTGCTCCTATAGTTTTAAATATGATTACAGGCGCTCCTGATAGTGATAAAAAAAAATTAAACCAAAAAGTTTTTGTTTTAACTGCAGGCGCCCCTCCACCAAGTATAATTTTTAAAAAGATGAAAGAACTTGGTTTTGAGGTAATGCACGTTTATGGCTTAACAGAAACTTATGGTCATGTTACTCAATGTGCATGGAATCAAGAATGGGATGAACTTGACGAGGAAAAACAAAATGAAATAAAGGCAAGACAAGGAGTAAGGTATCCTAATACAGAAGGTGTTACAATTATGGATCCTGAGACTATGAAAGAAGTTCCTAGAGATGGTAAAACAATCGGGGAAATTATGATTAGAGGCAATGTAGTTATGAAAGGTTATTTTAGAGATAAAGATGCAACAGAAAAGGCAATGAGTGGCGGTTGGTTTCACTCAGGCGACCTAGCAGTTATGCATGCAGATGGATATGTAAAAATTCAAGATAGATCAAAAGATATTATTATTTCTGGTGGCGAAAATATTTCATCAATCGAAATTGAAAATACCCTGGCAAAACACCCATCAGTTTCTATAGCAGCAGTTGTTGCAAAACCAGATGAAAAATGGGGAGAAGTTCCTTGTGCATTCATAGAGATTATTAAGGACAAACCAACTAGTGAAAAAGAATTAATCAATTTTTGTAAAGAGACGCTTGCTGGTTTCAAGGTTCCCAAACAAGTTGTATTTTGTGAATTACCAAAAACATCTACAGGTAAAATTCAAAAATTTGAGCTAAGAAAAAAATTCAAGGAAAATTCTTGATATTTGATATTGATAAAAAAAAAGTGTTCATCTCAGACTCTGGTCAGGGTGTAGAGAAAAGTAAAGAGACCTTGGTTTTTTTACATGGTAGTGGTCTTTCACACATAGTCTGGTCTTTAACTGAACAATTCTTTTCATCTAAAAGATTTAATGTTATGTCAATAGATTTACCTGGTCATGGAAATTCAGAAGGTCCTTGTTTAAACAGTATTGAAAAAATAGCAAGTTGGTTAGAGAGCGTTCTAGATAAATTAGATTTAAGTAATGTAACTTTAGTTGGACACTCACAAGGTTGTTTGGAGGCACTCGAATATTCATATAAATATAAAGAAAGACTAAAAAGGATAGTCTTTGTGGGTGGTTCATATCGCATGCCTGTAAATAAAGATTTAATTGAATTAGCAGAAAACGGTGATAATGATGCTGTTAAACTGATGATGAAATGGGGTTATGAGGGTTCAAAAAAATTTATCGGTGGTAACCCAGTTGAAAAAATTATTCAATCACCAAGAGATATTAGTGAAATATTAGCAGTAGATTTAAAAGCATGTGATAGTTACTTAAATGGTTCTGAAGCAGCAAAGGCAATTAATATTCCAACATTATTAATTTTTGGTGACCAAGATAAGATGATTAATATAGAAGTGGCAAAAAAATTTTCTATTTTGATTAAGAATTCAAGTACTCATATAATTAATGGATGTGGACACATGATTATGATTGAAAAAGCTTTTGAAATGCGAGAAAAGATCTTAGAATTTCTAAATAAATGAAAAATTTTTCAATAGCAAAATCTAGACGTTTAAGAAGTACACCTTATACTTCTAGGATAGAAAAACAAGGTGTAACATCTTACACAGTTTACAATCATATGTTGCTACCTGCAGCATTTGGGTCAATAGAAGAGTCATGTGATCATTTAAAAAAGAATGTTCAAGTTTGGGATGTTTCTGCAGAAAGACAAGTTGAGATTTCAGGAAAAGACTCAGCAAAACTTGTTCAACTTATGACATGTAGAGATTTAACTAAAGCAAAAATAGGCAGGTGCTATTACTGCCCAATAATTGATAATGATGGAAATTTAGTAAATGATCCTGTAATCCTTAAACTAAAAGAGGATAGATGGTGGATATCTATTGCAGACTCTGATGTAATCTTTTTTGCTAAAGGACTCGCTACAGGCAATAATTTTGATGTCAATATTAAAGAGCCAGAAGTAGATATAATTGCAATTCAAGGTCCAAAATCTTTTGATCTGATGGAAAAGGTTTTTGATAAGAAAATCAAAGAATTAAAATTTTTTGGTTTTGATTACTTTGAATTTAAAGGAAAGAGACATCTAATTGCTAGATCAGGTTGGTCAAAGCAAGGAGGTTTTGAAATTTATGTTGAAAATGCTAAATCTGGTCAAGAGCTGTATGATTATTTTTTTGAGATTGGAAATGAATTTAACATAAAACCTGGATGTCCAAATCTTATCGAACGAATAGAAAGTGGGCTACTTTCTTATGGTAATGATTTTGATAATAAAGATAACCCTTTTGAATGTGGATTTGAAAAGTATGTAAATTTAGATACTGATATTAATTTTTTAGGTAAAGAAAAATTAAAAAAGATCAAACTTGATGGAATTAAAAGAAAGTTAATGGGAATTAAGATTGATCTTGATAAGATAAGTCTTACTAGAACTTTAAACATAACTAATGATAATGGTGATAATATAGGAGAGTTGAGATCTGCCTGTTATTCACCGCATTTTAAAAAAGTCATTGGTATTGCAATGATAAATGAGCCATATTGTAGAGCTTCTCAGACAGGAAAATTGGAAATTGAGGATAAATTCTTAACTGTAAACGTTTGCGATTTACCTTTCATCTAGTATAAAACCTACATCATGAATATTGCAATAGTCGGAGCAACTGGAAATGTTGGTAGAAAAACATTAGAAATTTTGGAAAAAAAAAACTTTCCAATTACTAATTTATATTTATTAGCATCATCTAAAAGTATTGGAAAAAAAATTTCTTTTAGAAAGAAAAATTACGAGATTAATGATTTAGAAAGTTTTGATTTTTCAAAAGTAAAAATTTGTTTTTTTGCTGCTGGGGGAAAAATTTCAGAAATGTTCGCAGAAAAAGCTGCAAGAGACTGTCTAGTTATTGACAATTCTAGTAAGTACAGAATGGATAAAGATGTACCTTTAATAGTTCCTCAAGTTAATGCTAATGATCTAAAAAATATTAAAAAAAATATAATTGCAAATCCAAATTGCTCAACAGCACAATTAGTAATAGTACTTAAACCTTTGCATGAATTATTTAATATCAAAAGAATAGTAGTCTCAACATATCAATCAGTTTCAGGCGGAGGTAAAGCGTCTATGGATGAGCTAATTGAACAAACTAAATTAGTGCTAGAAGGCAAACAAGTTAAATCTAAAAATTTCACAAAGCAAATAGCTTTTAACGCTATTCCTCATATAGATAAATTTGCTAATGATGGTTATACCAAAGAAGAATTGAAAATGGTAAATGAAACAAAAAAAATTTTAGATGAAAAAATTAATTTGACTGCTACATGTGTTAGATTACCCATATCTATCTCTCATTCAGAGTCTGTTAACATAGAATTTGAAAAAAAATTTTCATTACAAGAAGTTAGAGAGGTATTAAATAATTTTGAAGGCTGTAAAGTAGTAGATGAGCAGATTGATGGGGGATATTCTACTCCTTTAGATGCAGAAGGAAAAAATGAAACTTTTATATCGAGAATAAGATATGATAAAACAATAAAAAATGGATTAAATTTATGGATTGTTTCTGATAATCTATTAAGAGGAGCAGCCCTTAATGCTGTTGAAATAGCTGAAACTTTAATTAAAGAAAATTTTTATGGAAAATAAAAAACCTTTATCTCCCCATATCCAGATTTATAGGTGGCAAATTTCATCTTTAGTTTCTATATCTCATAGAATAACTGGAATAATAAATATTATTGGGATTTCGTTTATTTGTTTGTGGGCTTCATTTTTGACTCTTGGGGATAGAAATTATGAAATAATAATTTTTTTTTTAACGTCATTGATAGGTAAATTTATTATTTTAGGACTTACTTGGTCATTTTCATTCCAAATATTAAGTGAGATTAGACATTTGATTATGGATTTCGGTTATGGTTTTGAACTTAGAACAACACAAATAACTGGTTTAATAGTCATATTTGGATCAGTAATATTGACAGTTTTATTTTACTTCATTGGAAAAAATATTATTTAAATGATTAGTGCTACTAAAAAATGGATTTTTTTGAAAATAAGTGGAGCAACTTTAGTGCCTCTAATGATCTGGTTTATTATAAGTTTTATCGCAATATATGATCAGAATTTCACTAACGTTGTAAATTTTTTTACAAACTCGATTTCGAAGATTCTATTTATTATTTTCATTATTAATGCTTATTTCTTTTCTGCGCTGAGTATTAGTGAGGTTTTTGAGGACTATATAAATAATGAGAAAATGAAAAATGTCGCAAACAGGCTTTTATACGTCTCAGCAGTGGTAATTCCTCTAATTACAATTATACTGATTTCTAAATTATGAGTTCATATAAATTAATAGATCATGAATATGATGTAGTAGTTCTTGGTGCCGGAGGTTCAGGTTTGAGAGCTGCTGTGGGTTTAAGTGAAGCCGGACTTAAAACTGCATGTATCTCAAAAGTATTTCCAACCAGAAGTCACACTTCAGCAGCGCAGGGAGGCATTTCAGCAGCACTAGGAAATATGGGTGAAGATGATTGGCGATGGCACATGTATGATACAGTCAAAGGCGCTGATTGGTTAGGTGACCAAGATTGCATTGAGTATCTTTGTAAGGAAGCCCCCAAAGCTGTTATTGAATTAGAAAAATATGGTGTACCTTTTAGTAGAACCGATGATGGAAAGATTTATCAAAGACCGTTTGGAGGTATGACAAAAAATTATGGTAATGGTATTGTTCAAAGAACATGTGCAGCTGCAGATAGAACAGGCCATGCAATTTTACACACTTTATATGGTCAAGCTCTTAAACATAAAACAGAATTCTTTATTGAATATTTTGCATTAGATTTACTTATGAAAGATGGAGAATGCAAAGGTTTGATTGCTTGGAATTTAAATGACGGTACAATTCATAGATTTAGAGCTCATTCAGTTATTATCGCTACTGGAGGCTATGGTAAAGTTTATTATTCAGCAACTTCTGCACATACTTGCACAGGTGATGGTAATGCAATGGTTTTAAGAGCTGGTTTACCTCTACAAGATATGGAGTTTGTCCAGTTTCATCCAACTGGAATTTATGGTCATGGCACTTTAATTACCGAAGGTGCTAGAGGTGAAGGTGGTTATCTGACTAATTCTAAGGGAGAGAGATTTATGGAAAGATATGCGCCAAAAGCAAAAGATTTAGCGTCAAGAGATGTTGTGAGTAGATCTATGTCAATTGAAATTAATGAAGGAAGAGGCGTCGGCAAAGAAAAAGATCATGTTCACCTAAATTTAAGTCATTTAGATAAAGAAGTTATTGAAAGTAGATTACCTGGAATAACAGATGCTGCAAGATTATTTGCAAATGTTGATGTAACTAAAGAACCAATTCCGGTCGTCCCAACTGTTCATTATAATATGGGAGGCATACCTACAAATTATAAAGGTGAAGTTCTTACAGTCAATGGTACCGAGAAGACTGTTCCAGGACTTATGGCCATTGGTGAGGCAGCATGTGTTTCAGTTCATGGTGCAAATAGGTTAGGATCTAATTCTTTGATTGATCTAGTTGTGTTTGGAAGAGCTGCAGCAAAAAGAGCAGCGGAATTAATTAAACCAGGAACACCTCATGAGGAACTGAGCGATTCAGAGACTCAAAAATGCCTTGATAGATTTGATAAAATTAGAAACGCAGAGGGAAATATTGGAACAGCTGAACTAAGACTTTCAATGCAAAAAATAATGCAATCAAAGTGTGCTGTTTTTAGAACTGAAAAAACTCTTAAAGAAGGTGTTGAAGAAATAAGAAAAACTTATGATGGGTTAGAATCTCTCTCTGTGAAGGATAAATCATTAGTGTTTAATACAGATTTAGTGGAAACCTTAGAATTTGATAATTTAATTAGACAAGCAGTTGCTACAGTTGACTCTGCTTACCATAGAAAAGAAAGCAGAGGAGCTCACGCTAGAGAAGATTATCCAAAAAGAGACGATCAAAATTTTATGCTGCATACACTTGCTTGGTGCGATGGAAAAAATACAAAAATAACTTATAGAGATGTTCATAAATCTACATTGACAAATGATGTTCAATATTTTCCACCACAAGAAAGAGTTTATTAATGGTCCAAATAAGTTTACCTCAAAACTCAGAAGTGAAAAAAGGTAAATACTTTAAAGATAAAACTGGATCAAAAAATTTAAAAAAAGTTAATGTTTATAGATGGGATCCCTCAACAGGACAAAATCCTAGAATCGATACTTATGAAGTAGATATGGACAACTGTGCATCAAAAGTTTTAGATGTTTTGAACAAGATTAAAAATGAAATAGATCCTACATTAGCATATAGAAGATCGTGTGCTCATGGAGTATGTGGTTCATGTGCAATGAATATGGGTGGAAAAAATGGTTTAGCCTGTACAAAACCTCATGCGGAAATAGATGGAGATATAGACATTTATCCACTACCACATTTAAAAGTTAAAAAAGATCTTATAGGAGATTTGGATGGATTATATAAACAATATCAATCAATTGAACCATGGTTAAAGTCAAATTCTAAATCAGAAAATTCAGAAATTATACAATCAAAAGAGGATAGAGAAAAACTTGATGGTGCCTATGAATGTATAATGTGCGCTTGTTGTTCTACTTCATGTCCTAGCTATTGGTGGAATGGAGATAAGTATTTAGGACCAGCAGTCCTGTTGCAAGCATACAGGTGGATTATAGACAGTAGAGATGATGAAAGACAAGCTAGATTAAAAAAAGTTGCTGATGAGTTAAAATTGTATCGTTGTCATACAATCTTAAACTGCACAAGTGCATGTCCAAAAGGTTTAAACCCAGCAAAAGCTATAGCAGAAATAAAAAAAATGTTAGCAACCGCTAACTTTTAAACAATAGACTAATAAGAATTTTTAATCTAAAAGATTCTATTCATGAAATTAATTGAACATTTTGTTGGTGGAAAAATAATTCCTGGTTCTTCTGAAAATAAAGGTAAAGTTTTTAATCCTGCAACAGGTGAACAAGAGAAAGAGGTAAGATTAGCCTCTAAGACAGATTTAGATAAGGCAGTTTTAATTGCTCAAAAAGCTTTTGAAGAATGGTCGCTAAAACCACCACTACAAAGAGCAAGAATTTTTTTTAAATTTAAAGAATTAATAGAAAAGAATTCAGATGAAATTACTAAATTAATTGTCAATGAACACGGAAAAGTTTATGAAGATGCTAAGGGATCTTTAACTAGAGGTTTAGAAGTTGTTGAGTTTGCGTGTGGTATTCCTCATTTACTTAAAGGAGAATTTTCGGAAAATGTAGGAACAGATGTTGATAGCTGGTCTATAAGACAGCCTTTGGGGGTTGTCGCGGGAATTACTCCATTTAATTTTCCAGCAATGGTACCTATGTGGATGTTTCCAATTGCTGTTGCTTGTGGAAATACTTTTATATTAAAACCTTCAGAAAAAGACCCATCCTGTTCTATAAAATTAGCAGAATTATTAGCTGAAGCTGGCCTTCCAGATGGTGTTTTTAATGTAGTTAATGGAGATAAAGAAGTTGTAGATGCAATTTTAACAAATAAAAACATTAAAGCTGTAAGTTTTGTTGGCTCAACCTCTGTTGCAAAATATATTTATGAAAATTCTGCAAAAAATGAAAAAAGAGTTCAAGCTTTAGGAGGTGCAAAAAATCATTTGGTAGTTATGCCTGATTGTGATTTAGATGGAGCTGTAAATGGCTTGATGGGTGCAGCTTATGGTTCCGCAGGAGAAAGGTGTATGGCTCAATCAGTTGCAGTGGCTGTAGGAGACATAGGTGATGAATTAGTCTCAAAATTATCAAAAAAGGCTGAGGCTTTAAAAGTTGGACCGGGAATGGATAAAAATTCTGAAATGGGCCCTTTAGTAACTAAAGAACATTTAGAAAAAGTAAAAAGTTATGTTGATTTAGGTGTAAAAGAAGGTGCAAAATTAGTTGTCGATGGAAGAAACTTGAAATTACAAGGATACGAAAATGGCTTTTATATTGGTGGTTGTTTATTTGATAATGTTTCAAAAGACATGAGAATTTACAAAGAGGAAATATTTGGCCCAGTTCTATCAGTTGTTAGAGT
>Ga0163109_10002231_pt1 | contig 15188 bp, 14 predicted proteins | sample CRUFie1St13metaG_FD_108704 | JGI IMG/M metagenome (GOLD analysis project Ga0163109, IMG submission 108704) | Marine microbial communities from the Costa Rica Dome - CRUD Field 142mm St13 metaG | ecosystem: Environmental > Aquatic > Marine > Oceanic > Photic zone | place: Costa Rica: the Eastern... | reverse complement strand
CGACGAGGAAATTGCTGCCGTTAAACCCTACGTTGGCTTGGACGCGTTTGCATGGGATCTGTCGACGCGCGGGTTTGTGAAGCGTGACTCCAAGGCGACGCTTGATTTTTCGTCAATTGCCAAGGGATATGCCGTTGATATTGCCGCAGATTCACTGGATGACTTGGGGTTAGAGCACTTTATGCTCGAGGTCGGTGGAGAGATTCAGGTCCGTGGTATGAGCCCCCGCGGCGATGCCTGGCGCCTAGCCGTTGAGCGTCCCACGCCCGTTAGTCGTGGACAGATTTTCACGGCAATCGAAGTAAAGGATATTGGCGTCGCCACCTCCGGTGATTATCGCAATTTTTTTGAGGAAGAGGGACGCCGTTTCTCTCACTTGATCGACCCACGAACCGGCTATCCGATAGAGCATGATCTTGTATCCGCAACCGTTGTGCATCCGTCGACGATGATTGCCGATGCGTGGGCCACGGCCCTCATGGTTGTGGGTACCAAGGATGCGCTTAGATTGGCGGATGTCTACGAGCTAGCAGTCTTTCTCATTTCGCGTGAGGACGACCAGCTGGTAAGCTCATACAACGATGCTATGACTCAGTGGCTAATGGAGCCCGACGTAGGGGGATAGGCAGAGTGATCTTCGTTTTAACATTTTTAGCGTTTTCGCTCATTGTCGCTGCCATGTCCGTGGGCGTGATGGCAGGGCGCGAGCCTATAAAAGGATCCTGCGGCGGTATGGGTGCACTGGGTATAGACCAGTCTTGCGAGATTTGTGGTGGGGATCCACAACGCTGTGAAACCGAAACACGCTCTGATAGCTCAAAAGCCGGTGCTATCGAATTCGATCCCACCGAACGCTAATGATCTCACGCTTGGAGCTCACAATCGCGAGGCGACTGAGTTTCAGTAGAGAACAACGCGCTTTCACTCGTGGTGTGTCCATTTTTGCTGCTCTCGGGATGGCACTGGGCGTTTCTAGCCTCATCGTTGTTCTCTCTGTAATGAACGGTCTCGCAGGTGAGCTTACCGGCCGATTATTGAAGGCGGTTCCGCATCTTGAATTGAGCAATGTCTCCGCTGCCTCTAGCGTTCTCGAGACGACAGAGGTGGTCGGGCTGACCCTCAGTCATACACCCTACATTCGCCGCCAGCTCATGCTCCGCGGCGACTTTTCGTCCTCTGGTGCCGAGCTTACCGGCGTCGGAGAAATGGACCCGGAGGTCTTCTCAATGACCGTTCTGGAGGGTGATTTTAGTAATGTGATGTCTGAGCGCTTTCATGTTGCGCTTGGAGAGGTGCTCGCACGCAATCTCGGCGTTGGCGTGGGCGATACGGTTGACGCGGTAGTTCCTCAAGTCGCCATAACACCGCTTGGCTTATTGCCTCGCTATCGGAGATTAACAGTGGGCGCTGTGGTCGCCGTGGGAGCCAGCCCCGATGCGATACTAGCGCTGACCTCTCTGGAAACCGCGCGAAAGCTGAGTAGAGCAGAGGGTGCAGACGGGATTCGGCTGCAACTATCAGATCCCTATCGTGCGGGCGAGCTCGCTCAACTCATTCGTTTACAGAGTGACGGTGCTTTGATCCCGGTAATATGGACCGAAACATACCAATCGCTATTTGCCGCTATCCGGATGGAAAAGCTCATGGTGAGTGTTCTTTTGTCAGCGCTGATTGCGGTTGCGGCTTTCAGTGTCATTTCCTCGCTCACGATGTCGGTTGTCGAGAAACGCTCGGATATTGCCTCCTTGCGGGTACTGGGCTTGAGTCCGGCGGATATTCGGGTGGTGTTTATGCTGCATGGGCTTTATCTGGCCCTACTCGGGATCGGGGTTGGTTTGGTGCTGGGTCTGGTCCTGACCATTAATCTTGAGGCGTTAATGCGGGTGCTGGAGACGGTATTTGGGTGGAGACTATTTGACCCCAGTGTTTACTACATTGGTGGGTTGCCTACCGATCTGCAATGGCGCGACGTTGCCTACATCATCATGGGTTCCTTGGTTCTTAGTCTCTTTGCTGCAGTGTACCCTGCGCATCGTGCAAGTAAGATTTCGCCTGTGCTAGCGCTGGACGGATTGGAGGGCTGATGAGCATTTTATCGGCGGTAAGCATTTCAAAACGGTATGACTCGACTGCTGGCAGCGTCTCTGTACTCAATGACCTCAATTTTGAGCTCAATGCCGGTGATCGTGTTGCCATCCTTGGTGCTTCCGGTGCGGGAAAGTCAACGCTGTTAAACGTTTTGGGGGGGTTAGATAGAGCGACATCGGGGAAAGTACTTTTGGGGGCCAAGGACGTCACGAGCCTCGACGAGCGAGCCTTGTGTAACTGGCGAAATAAAAACCTTGGTTTCGTTTTTCAGTTCCATCACTTAATGCCTGAATTTTCGGCGCTCGAGGCCGTAGCGATGCCCGCTCAGATTGCCGGAAAAACGGCTACAGAAGCACTTGTTATGGCAGAGGAGCTATTGGTTGAGCTTGGTCTGTCGGAGAGGCTGCATCACCGGCCAAGTCGTCTCTCGGGAGGCGAAAAGCAGCGTGTTGCGATAGGAAGAGCCCTGATTAATCGTCCCCTGTGCCTACTTATGGACGAACCCACTGGCAATTTGGACCCCAAGACAGCTGAATCCGTCATGACGTTGATGCGCGATGTCGTCTTCGAGGACACCGGTTCAGTCATTGTCACACACGATCCAGTGATCGCAGCGAGTACGGACCGGCAGTATGAGCTGTGCAACGGTCAGTTAATCGAGCAAATCTGACCAATGCGTCGTCTTCACTGGGATATCGCGCTCCGTCAGGCAAACGATCCGGGACATGGCTTATCCGCCTTTTTATCGCGACTGTCCATTTTCGGCATGGTCATTGCCATTTCGCTGCTTCTGGCCGCGCTATCGGTCATGAATGGGTTTGAACGCGAAATGCGCGTGCGGATACTCAATTTGGTACCACACGTCACCATACGCGGTTACGCCTCTGAGGAAGATTGGGGCAGAGTACAGGCCGACTTGGCACAATTGGAGAGCGTAACTCGAGAGAACCGCTTTACAGACATTGATGCCCTTTTGGTTGCGCGGGGCAATGCTCACGTCACTCGCTTAACCATTGCTGAGAAAGGTGCACTGGAGCACTATAAAGAGCACTTACGACCTGAAGTGTATTCACTACGTTCCGGAGAGCTTGTCATAGGCTCTCACCTGGCAGCCACGTTAGGACTCACGGTTGGAGACAACGTAGCGATCTTATCCGCTTCGGGTGGCTATCAGAACACCCTCCAACCTGGAACATTGCAGGTCGTCTCTCTGCTTGCATCAGATACGGAAATAGACCACGTCTTTTCAATGACTGGCCGAGAATCAGTGGCTATTGATGAATCATCTCAGGGCAGTGCGCTCGCCCTAAATCTCGTTGATCCCCTCGAGGCGCCTCAACTCGCGCAGCACCTGCGCCAGACGCTCCCGCCCGCCTTTTGGGTCACGGATTGGACGGCAACGCAGGGCAATTTGTATCAGGCCATTCAGTTGTCACGACAGATAGTTGCGCTCATGTTGGCCTCTCTGTTGATCATCGCCATGTTCAACATAGTTACTTCGCTCGTGCTAGTGGTCTCAGATCGACGTGCGGCATCGTCTATGCTGAGAGCGATAGGTTTAACCTCGAGGGATATTGCTCAGATATTTGTCATTCAGGGCACGATGATCGGTGTCGGTGGTGCGGTTTTGGGTGCTGGATTGGGCTTATTGCTGGCGCTAGTAACGCCGTCGCTTGTGCAGTTCATTGAGTTGGGAACAGGCAGTCCTTTACTAGATACTGCGGTTTATCCGCTGGCCTATGTCCCAGTTGATATTCGATTAGAAGACTTCCTGCTCGTGCCGGGAGTAGCGCTGGTGCTCTCGATTGTGTCATGTACTTTGCCGGCGTTTGCGGCTGCGAAACTACCAATTACAGAAGGATTACGAGAGTCACGCTAGCGTGAACTGCTATCTCTCTTTTGCTTTTCCTGTGCTTTTCTTTCACGATGCCGGCGAGCTCTCTCTGAGATCCGCTGTGCAATCCGTAAACGCCATAGACCATCGGCAATGAAATAGCCGAAGAACGCGACTAGGACGCCCATTATAAAACACCCCACCAAGAAGGAGGGCCAGATACTAAGAAGCTCTGGACTCGTGGGATCAAGCCAGTCGACGGCGCTGGCATCAATAACCGGTGCGTTCAGTACAGCGCTGCCCAAGAGGTAGGCCGTGAGGTAAATCACCGGCATCGTCAGTGGATTCGTGATGAAAATCAGAGAAAATGCCAACGGCACGTTTGCGCCAACCCTAATCGCCACAAAAACCGCGACAATCATCTGACCTGGAAGTGGCACCATGGAGCAGAAAAGGCCAATTGCGGTAGCACGTGCGATAGAGGTCCGACTGATATGCCAAAGTTCGTGTCTATCGAACAGGTCTCTAAAAATACCCAATCCCTTTACATCTTTAAGGCGTGCAGGTGTAGGCAAGAATTTTCTGAGTGACCGCTTGGGCATAGTTACCGCTAAATTATTTTTATACAGAGCTTTATCAGCTTATTTCAGCTTAAAAGGTCTACTGATCTTGAAAATTAAAAGGACTTTTTAGAGTCTTCGACATATACGGCAAGTATGGGGGGGATGGCTTCAGTCCGCAAAGTACTAATAAGGTAATTTGTGATCATGCTAGATGCTTTTTGCTCATATTTGACGTGGAGCTAAAGTGCTACAGGGCCGAAACTGAGTCAGCATTGAAGATATCTTTCGCCCTGCCGTCAGCCCCACGGTGTGCAAACGATGCCCTTTTTAAATACCGGCTTGGCTCGATAATTGAGGTCGGTATACTCAAGGCAGCAGTCTGGGGAAAGCACTATGATCGATCTTCTCGTCGCCGGCGGATGGATTATGCCGCTGAGCGTTGCGTGCTCAGTGCTCGCGTTGAGCATCAGTATCGAGAAACATATTGCGCTCGACCGCTCCAAGGTACCAATGCCACACCGCTTCCTGCAGAGACGGAAAATTTACATGCAATTATCATTGAAAAAACCGGCAGTAGGCGCGATATACCAGTATCTATCGTCGCAGACAGTGACACGCGGCATGCTATGGTGGTCATGTCGATGGATACAGTGAGTCAATTAGGGTTCAAGCGGCTATCAATCAGTACGCAACGACCTGCAGCCGGTGAATAGTTTGGCAGATCAGTCAGTTAAGACAGTCTCAGATTCCAAGTTGTATGGTCGGCTCCTCACTTACGCCTTCGCTTACAAGTGGTCCTTATTTCTCAGTTTCCTGGGCTACGTTGTCTACAGCCTTGGAAACGTCCTGCTGGCTGATCTGACACAGTTTTTGCTCGATTCACTGGGCGGTCAACCAATGGCGGGGCTGGGTTTCGTGTCGCAGGCCTCACAATGGATTTGGCCTCCGGGAGATAAAACTCCAACAGACTATGCGCGTATCGCGGTTCCTGTCGCGGCAGTTGTCCTATCGCTGGGACGTGCACTGGGCTTCTTTGCCGGAAGCTATTTCATGAACAAAGTAGCGCGCTCGGTCGTTCACGTGCTGCGGACACAGCTGTTTGATGTTCTTGTAAGGGCGCCAAAAGCCCACATTGATAAATACTCCACCGGTGAGCTTCTCTCGAAGGTCACGTTCAACGTAGAGCAGGTGAGCGGTGCCGCATCAGATGCGCTGAAGACGATGCTTCGTGAGGGGTTGACCATCGTCGCCCTCGTGTCCTACATGATGTACCTGAACTGGGAGCTCACAGCCGTATTTTTCATCGTTGCACCAGCCATAGGGTTGGTCGTACACGTCGTTGGGAAGCATTTCCGTCGCTACAGTAAGCGGATTCAGGACTCTATGGGCTCCGTGACCGAGGTTACCGCAGAGAGTCTGTCCGGGCTGGATGATGTACGTATTTACGGAGCGACAGAGCAGATTAGTGAACGCTTTGAGTCAGTTAGCCTGTTTAATAAACAGCAAAGCTTGAAACTCGCCTTCGTACAGGCCATTTCAACACCCATCATTCAGACGCTACTGGCGCTAGCACTCGGCGCACTGTTTTGGTTTGCCCTCGATCCTGCGGTGCTCACGGAGTTTAGTGCAGGCTCATTGGTGGCTTTCATCACCGCGGCGGCCCAGCTAGGTAAGCCAATTAGGACGCTGAGTAACATTCAGAGCATTATCCAGCGAGGCCTTGCTGCCGCCGAGGACATCTTTGAGCAACTCGACACCGAGCTTGAGCAAAACACAGGTGGCAGTACCTTGGGTGAGGTCAGCGGTCGTGTTGAATTTCACAATATTGCGTTTCGTTATCCCGGGGCACAGAGCGACGCCATATCTGATGTCAGCTTTGCGGTTGAGGCAGGGAAAACAGTTGCTGTCGTAGGGAGATCCGGTAGCGGGAAGAGTACGCTTGTAAAGCTGCTAGCGCGGTTTTACACCCCAACTGAGGGGCGCATCACCCTCGATGGTCAGGATATACAAGGCATTGAACTGACTAATTACCGCGAACACCTCGCGTTTGTTCCTCAAGCCATCAATTTATTCAGTGACACCGTCGCAGGAAATATCGCCCTTGGCAGCATGTCTGATAGCGCTCGGGAGGCTGTGATCGAGGCTGCCAAACAAGCGCAAGCCGATGGGTTTGTGTCAGAGCTCGAGTCTGATTACGACACGCTCATTGGTGAGCAGGGTGTTGGTTTATCCGGTGGTCAGCAGCAACGTGTAGCCATTGCTCGCGCCTTATTGAAAGCGGCACCAGTCCTCATTTTGGATGAAGCAACATCCGCGCTCGATAACGAATCAGAATCCCTAATACAGTCGGCGTTGGATGCCTCGCGGGCAGGTCGGACAACCTTTGTAGTTGCACACCGTCTGTCCACGATCGAGAGCGCTGACACGGTGCTTGTGATGGATGAAGGGCGCGTGGTGGCCGCAGGTAGTCATTCGAGCCTGCTGGAGCAAGAGCCAATCTACCGGTCGTTGCACCAGCAAGGATTTAACGACGCATGATATCTCGCCGAGAGGGGCTGGAGAGGGCGTTTAACAACGCGTGGTATCACGGCGCCAAGTGGACGTTCATCTTTCTGCCCTTGATCCCGCTTGTGATGTTGGCGACTTCCCTGCGTCGCCGTTTTCGTCCACAGAACGGTTTTGCCGCGTTAGGCGTGCCGGTGGTGGTCATTGGGGGATTGACGGCAGGTGGGACGGGTAAAACGCCCACGCTGATTGCATTGGCGCGTTACCTGTCCGGAAGAGGGTTTAGAGTGGGGGTTGTCAGTCGTGGTTATGGCAGAACGACCGATGACAGTTCACTCTTGGTCAGTGAGGAGCATACCCATGAGGAAGTGGGGGATGAGCCTTTGCTTATTAAGCGATCTGCCCCTAAAACGCAAGTAATTGTCGGTAAATCACGTAAAAAAGCAGCAAAAATCTTGATTCGGGAATTTGGAGTGCATGTCATTCTGTCGGACGATGGTTTACAGCACTATGATCTCCCGCGGGATTTTGAAGTGGCCGTTATCGATGCCGATCGAGGGTTGGGTAATGGCTGGTTGCTGCCAGTAGGACCACTTAGAGAGCCCAGAGAGCGCCTTTCTTCGGTTAATTTTGTGTTGGAGCGTAATGGTAGCGTTGAGTCTCGAGCGCTCAGCTACGCGCCCAAGCGTTTTATATCGGTAAAAACCCAACAAACGCTCACCATTGACGAGGCCAGAGCGCGTTTTGCGGGTGCGTCGTTGGTTGCTGCGACCGGACTAGGGCAGCCCGCTCAGTTTTTTACAATGTTGCGCCACATGGGTTTTGAGTTCACGGAAGTAGCTGTCGCTGATCATGCGGTGCTGCCTTTGAGCGAGATTCAGGCATCACATGATCCTGAGTACATCGTTGTCACAGCGAAAGACGCGGTGAAAATGGACAAGCAAGCGTGCGACAATGTGTGGGTCATAGATGTTGAAGCTCAGTTGCCAGAGCCGCTGATGTCTTCATTGGAGCAACTGCTCGACCGCGTTGCTCGTAATTAGTTTCCGATAACCGGGTAGGCCAGCATGTACCACATTGTCATTCCAGCACGATATGGCTCGACGCGGCTTCCAGCGAAAGCCCTTGCCGATATCCATGGAAAGCCCTTGGTTTATTGGGTGTGGCGGCAGGCAATGCAGTCAAAAGCCGTGTCGGTGACCGTTGCGACCGATGATGTCCGTATCCAGGAAGCCATGATGATTCACGGTGCGGAGGTGGTTATGACGGATCCCGATCACCCCTCGGGGACAGATCGGCTTGCTGAGGTTGCTCGCCTGAAAGACTGGGATTCAAGTGCCATTGTGGTCAATCTGCAGGGCGATGAGCCGCTTATGCCTGTGGCTAACCTCGAGCAGGTAGCGGATTTGCTTAATGGGCATCCGGAAGCCTCAATTGCAACGCTTTGCGAGCCAATCGAAACAGCTGACGCTTTCCATGATGCTTCGGTTGTCAAAGTGGTAGCTGATGCTTCAGGTCGGGCCCATTACTTCTCGCGCTCACCCATTCCTCATGTAAGAGGTGCTGATGAGGCGTTTGTCCCCGCTGAGGCACGCCGCCACGTCGGTTTGTATGCCTACCGCGTTAGCTTTTTAGCCGATTTCGCATCGCAACCTGTGGCACCGCTTGAGCAACTCGAATCGTTGGAGCAACTGCGAGCGCTGCACTGCGGTCATGAGATCCGCATTGCCAATGCGATAGAACCCGTGCCCGCCGGTGTGGATACACAGAAAGACCTCGATGCTGTAAGACGCGTGATGGCTCCTTAATGCTTAAGGTTGAGGCCAACGTTCAGCTTGGAAGACTAAATACACTGAAACTTGAGTGTATTGCAGAGTGCTACGCGCACGTTTCGACGAGCGGAGAGTTACAGGAGGCCTTGACCGAAGCACGACGTCGCTCGGCGAATATCAACGTGCTGGGTGGTGGCAGTAATCTCATACTTAACCGCTATTTACCCGGCATGACCATTCACATGGGCTTGAAGGGGCGCGAACTACTCGAAGAGTCAGCAGATGAATTTGTCGTTCGTCTGCAGGCAGGCGAGGAATGGCATGAGACGGTTCTTTGGGCAAATGCTGAAGGTTACTTTGGGCTTGAAAATCTCGCACTTATACCCGGCAGTGTGGGCGCAGCACCGGTCCAGAATATTGGTGCTTACGGTGTTGAAATTGCTCAGATGATCGAGTGTGTTCATGTTGTTGATTCGCGTAACGGTGATATTCGGTGTCTAACGGCGGCCGAATGCTGCTTCAGCTACAGAAACAGCTTGTTTAAGGCCCCCGAGGGGAAACACTTGATCATCACGGCGATTGACTTGCGGTTGTCGAAGCATCCTGTTGTCAATACGTCCTATCCAGCGTTGCGAGAGGTAGTTCCTGTTGATGCTGCGACGCCATCCGATGTACTAGCGGCAGTCGTTGCCATCCGGCAGTCAAAACTTCCTGATCCAGGGGTTGAGGCGAATGTCGGTAGCTTCTTTAAAAATCCGATTGTTGACCGCGAGATAGCTGAGCACCTAGAGGGCAAGTATCCGGATATGCCTCAATACCCCGTCGACGCCAACACCGTTAAATTGAGTGCAGCATGGATGATTGACCAGTTGGGTTGGCGCGGAGTAGGTGAGTGTGGCGTGTCAGTCTCTGAAAAACATGCTTTGGTCGTAATTAATAAGTCTGCAAGGTACGCATCTGAAGTGGTTGAATTTACTAATAAAATTACTTCCTCAGTTTCTGAAAAATATGGCGTTTCGCTGGATCGGGAACCTGAGTTTGTGGGAAGCGATCAACGGGCATGACAGCGACCAAATTTGATGCTGAGTCTTTTTTAAAGCAACTGACCACACGGCCGGGTGTGTATCAGATGTACGACGCCGCGGGTGGGCTGCTGTACGTAGGAAAAGCAAAGAACCTCAAGAACCGTGTAACGAGCTACTTTCGCGCCAGTGGCCTGTCGGGTAAGACCATGGCCTTAGTGTCACGTATCCGTGACATCCAGGTGACCGTGACGACCACGGAGCGCGATGCACTTCTCTTGGAACACAATTTAATCAAGGAGAATCACCCGCCTTACAACATTCTTCTAAAGGACGATAAGTCCTATCCCTATGTTTACCTGTCGTCCGAGGACAAGTGGCCCAAACTTGCCTTTCACCGGGGTCCAAAGCGACGAAAAGGCGAGTATTTCGGTCCGTATCCGAGCGCTGGCGCCGTTCGATCGACCCTGCATTTGATGCAAAAGGTATTCAAAGTGCGTCAGTGTGAGGAATCTTACTTTCGGAATCGGTCACGTCCTTGTCTTCAGTATCAAATTGGTCGCTGTTCCGGGCCCTGTGTGGGTTTGGTCAGTGATGAGGATTATCAAAAGCAGGTTGAGAACTCGGCGCTGTTTCTTGGCGGTAAGTCGCAAAAGGTAATGAAGCGTATTGCCGATGACATGGAAGCAGCGGCTGAAAAATTAGAATTTGAGAAGGCGGCTGAGCACCGAGATCAGCTCCAGCGACTACAAGATGTGCAATCGGCTCAGGGAATTGAGGGCTCAAGGGGTGAGCTTGATCTTCTGGCAGTTAAACAAGCTCACGGGCAGGCCTGTATTCAGGTGCTTTTCGTCAGAGAGGGCAGAGTGCTGGGATCGCGCACCTACTACCCAGCGACGCAGTTAGAGGAGGATGAAACATCTGTATTAGATGCCTTTATTCCTCAGTTTTACCTCTCAGGTCGCCAAACCATTCCGCAGGAAATTGTGGTCAGTCACAAGCCAAACGACGCGCAACTACTCTGTGACACGCTCATGGAGCAAGGAAAGCGAAAAGTTGTTATCAAAACGCAGGTGCGCGATGCGCGAGCGCGCTGGCTTCAGCTCGCAAAACAGACAGCTGAGAGCAACCTTGAATCTTTCCTCAGTGGAAAACAGACCATGGCAGGGCGCCTAGAGGCCCTGAGACGCGAGCTGGACCTCGATATGACTCCGACTCGCATGGAGTGCTTTGATATCAGTCACAGCTCAGGTGAGGCCACTGTTGCCTCCTGTGTAGTGTTTGATAGTAATGGCGCGCGAAAAGCGGACTACCGCAAGTTCAATATCGACGGCATCACGGGTGGTGATGATTACGCAGCAATGCAACAAGCGTTGGAGCGTCGGTATCGTCGCTTATCCAAAGGCGAGGGCAGCTTACCGGACGTGTTGTTCATCGATGGCGGTAAGGGACAGGTGTCGCAGGCGCAGCAAGTCTTGGAGCAATTCGAACTTACCACCGTGAAGGTGGTAGGCGTTGCCAAAGGTACAACCCGTAAAGCCGGTTTCGAAACGCTGATTGACGGTGATACGGGAGCAGAGAGTCAGTTGCGGGGTGATAATCCCGCGTTGCACCTGATTCAGCAGATAAGGGATGAGGCCCACCGGTTTGCGATCAGTGGGCACCGAGGCAGACGTGGTAAAGCCCGAAAACAGTCCACTCTGGAGGGAATTGGGGGCGTTGGTGCGAAGCGAAGACGCGACCTGTTGCGCCATTTCGGCAGTATTCGGGGTGTTGAAAATGCGTCAGTTGAAGAAATTTGCAAAGTCGAGGGCATCAGTGCCACCCTTGCGCAGACAATCTACGACCATCTCCACACCGTAGAGCAATGATTTTGGAAAACCTGTGAGCTGGAATCTCCCGAACATACTGACTCTCCTGCGAGTTTTGTGTATCCCTCTGATGGTGGGCGCTTTCTACTTGGCTGGACCTTATGCGGGCATCACTTCGGCGATTATCTTCGTCGTCGCGGCCATCACCGATTGGCTCGATGGCTGGGTCGCTCGAACCTTGGATCAAGAGAGTGAGTTTGGTGCCTTTTTAGATCCGGTCGCTGACAAGCTAATCGTCGCGACCGCATTGGTGCTCCTCGTGGATCACTACGATTCTCTGTGGGTCACGCTGAGTGCCATCGTCATTATCGGTCGAGAGATATTAGTCAGCGCTTTGCGTGAATGGATGGCGAGGCGCGGAGACAGCCAGTCGGTTGCTGTGACGGTTGTCGCCAAGTTCAAAACGACACTTCAAATGGTGGCAATTATCGGTCTACTTTGGCGGATGGATCAGGGCTACGGCGATTTACTCCTTATAGTTGCCTTCATTTCCCTAGCGCTCGCCATCGTGCTGACACTTTGGTCTATGTGGAAGTACCTCGAGGTAATGCTGAAGGCAGAGGCGAGGGACGCAGCGCCGTAAAGCAGTTGATAACGCTCTCTAGAGGCGTACACTGGCAATATGCGGGAATAGCTCAGCTGGTAGAGCGCAACCTTGCCAAGGTTGAGGTCGCGAGTTCGAACCTCGTTTCCCGCTCCATTTTCTCTTCGTGTGTCTGTCTGGTTGGCTGCTGCATCTCACCGAGGCGCATTAAGACCTGAAACCACACCAACGCTTGGCTGCTTCGTGACTCTTGAGCTCTGGCTATTATTGGCAATGACGTTACTGGCTGGCGCTATGTCACCGGGTCCCAGCGTCGCCCTCGTCCTTCGCACAGCTATTACATACGGGCGTTCAAGTGCTCTGGCTGTGGCGCTGGCACACGGGGCTGGAATCAGCGTCTACGCCTTCGCTGTAGTACTAGGCCTAGCCGCCCTTATTCAAAACTCAGTATTTTTCATGAACGCCCTGCAGATCGGTGGGGCGCTTTTCCTCCTCTATCTGGGTTGTCGGATGCTATTTGGCGTTATTACGACGCTGACAGGCGTCAACACGGAAGGTGTGGATGCTAACGATGATTTAACGACTAACGCCGATAATTCAGTTCTGGGGCTCTGGCAGCTCGCTTTAAACGGTTTCCTTATCGTGTTTTTCAATCCAAAGGTGGTGATATTTTTTGTTGCGATCTTCAGCCAGTTTCTGAGTGCCGAACAATTAATCTCAACACAGGTCTTTGCCGCGCTAATGGCGGGCCTCATTGATGCAGCTTGGTACGCTCTCGTCGGTATATTGGCGAGCAATCACCGGTTTGCCGCAACGTTAACTCGCGCCTCACCGGTTATCGACAGTGCGTTTGGAACCCTCTTCGTGGGCTTTGGTATCGCTGTAATCCTAAGTTTGTTCTGAGCGCTCAAGTTTTACTCATTGATAGCCGCAACCACCCTCGCGTGAAACTCCTCGATGAAAAAGGTCGAAGGCGCTGGGATGGCCATCGCATTAGGCACCGAGCCAAGCCAGTTAGAATCGGCGACAGAACCCGGAATAAGGAACATTTTTCGCTCGTCTGATCGATTTAGGTAAGGCTGATATAGGCTTGCCCGGACTAAAATCAGATTGTGTTTGAAGTCCATTGCGATGAATTGCCCGTCAAAGCCGCGGGTGACAATCACAAGGTTTAAACAACCACCGTTGCCATCTTCCTCGCCACAGAAACTCCAGAATTGCTTATCGTAAAAGCTATCCATCGCGCGAACTTGCGATACGTAGCTGCCATACTGTGTCCCACTTTCCAGCTCGATACCGCCTAAGTGCATCAGGTAACCAAACTTCGCAAAATCACGAGGTGTGGCATCGAGGCAGCAATACGTCAGGTAGTTCCCGTTTGACTGACCGCTTTCCACGTTATCGCGCCACCAATAAGCGGTCATATTGATAGGCTCGAAGAGCTCCGTTTGTGCAAACGTTCCAGGATCCTGTCCAGTCGCTCGAAACAGTATTTCGCCCAGAACCTGAGTATCACAATTCGAGTAGAGAAATTCGCCGGCTCTGTAGATGCCGTCGGAGTCCCAGGGATAGGCAGCACCATCGACTGCAAGATCACGATTGATGCATCCCGACATTTGATCCGGGTAAAACACGATATTCCCACCGGCTGCCGCATCGCCTTGGTTAGCACACTCTCCGAGGTCGCCGGTGCTGGGTAAAAAGCACACAGGTACAAGCCCCGAGCGCATGTCTAATAGCTGCTCAATGGTGATATTGATGCGGTCATCGGCCTGCCATTCGGTGATGAAATCTGAGGCTAATTGATCGGTCGATGTGATGAAGCCTTTCTCAATGGCCATGCCGATCAGCATGCTGGTAAAGGACTTCGCGGTAGACCATGAGGTCATCAGGCTTGCGCTGTCGCGAGTTCCATAGTTTTCAGTCCAGAATGCCGGATCTTGATCGCCAGGGTAGGACCCCAGCGAAGTGAGCGTATTAACCTCACCGTCCGCAATGCCTCGATACTGTTCCTCGATGAGCTTGCCATCTCGTATGACAAGTGCTGCCTGAGTAAATGTCCCGTCTTGCATGGCGTAATCAAAAGCATCCGACAATGCTGAAGCGTTAAAACCCGCGTCAGCCGCGGATTGCGTCTCCCAGGTATCAGGATGTGGAGACTCGAAGCTAGGCGGCGGCGTTACAACAGAGGAGGGCGGCGTTAAGGCGCCGCCTCCGCCACCGCAGGCTTGAAGTGTGAGGGCTACTACGAAGGAGAGATTAACTATCTTGTTCATTCGTAGCCTCCCAGGCTTTATTGACGAACGTCTATTGATGGGCTTCTGCGGTTGCTTTGGCCCATTTATAGTCGGCTTTTCCATTCGGTGCGCGTTGCACGACATCCACGCAAATGGCTTGCTTAGGAGCTTTGTACCCTGCGAGTTGCGACCGAACGTGTTCTCGCAACCTGTCTTCACCAATGGGTGCTGTCCCTGGCTTTTGCGAGTACACCGCGACCACTCGGTTGCCAAGACGCTCGTCCGGTAATCCCACGACGAGGCAGTCCTCTACATCATCGTGCCGCTTGATGGACTCCTCAACCTCTTCCGTGAACACTTTTTCACCACCGGTGTTGATGCACTGAGACCCGCGACCCAGAAGTGTGATGCTTCCATCCGCCTCGACTGTCGCGAAGTCTCCGGGGAAGGAGTACCGAACACCATTGACGGTCCGGAAGGTTCGCGCCGATTTCTCCTCATCTTTGTAGTAACCACGAGGCACGATGCCCGCCGTAGCAACCATCCCCATTTCGCCCGATCCAGGCGCGACGGGCTCATCATCGACGTTGAACACTTTTACGTATTCCGCGATGCTAAACTTCGCTGTCTTCGCGGCGTTGTCTCGTGTACTAATCGACCCGCCCACGGAGCCCTCTGTCGAGCCCATGATGTCGTTTAGAACCATATCCTGATGCTCGAGAAGGCCCTCTTTGATTTCGGAAGACCACATG
>Ga0163109_10002229_pt1 | contig 15198 bp, 14 predicted proteins | sample CRUFie1St13metaG_FD_108704 | JGI IMG/M metagenome (GOLD analysis project Ga0163109, IMG submission 108704) | Marine microbial communities from the Costa Rica Dome - CRUD Field 142mm St13 metaG | ecosystem: Environmental > Aquatic > Marine > Oceanic > Photic zone | place: Costa Rica: the Eastern... | reverse complement strand
TCACCAAATGGTTAATATCCGACATTCCCTCTGCGGTGTCAAAAGAAGGCACCTTTTTGGTTGAGTTTTATCCATCGAGGCGTTCTATGGCTTTATGCAACAGACACAATGGGAGTTTTCAGCAAATCGATCGGTCCTCTGGTCGCTTGTCGTGATGCTTTGCTGTGGATGTCTCAGTCCTCAAAAAGTTTCCAGTGGAGCGCGGCCCAACATTGTTCTCATTTTGTGCGATGACATGGGATGGTCGGACCTGGGGTGTTATGGCGGAGAGGTTCAGACTCCTTACCTCAATCAACTGGCCGATGAAGGCCTGCGATTCACTCACTGCTACAACAATGCCAAATGTACTACGACCCGGGCCTCACTGATGACCGGTCTCTATCCTCGTCAAGGGCGAGACCATCTTCTCGGAGAGGCCATGGTGACCATGGCGGAGGCCTTGAAGAAGGTGGGTTATCAAACAGCCATGAGTGGCAAATGGCACCTGGGGAGTCAATTTCCACTCCGGCCTTTGGATCGGGGTTTTGACCATTTTTACGGCCTCTTGGATGGTGCCTGCCACTATTTTGACCCGTCCAAGCCGGATCCCGATTTTAAGGGACACCGGGTAAGGGTATTCGTGGATGGAGAAGAGCCCGTCACCACCTTTCCTGCAGATTTTTACACGACTGATGCCTTTGCTGAGCGAGCTTGTCAGCAGATTCGTCGAATGGCCGAACTTGAAGCGCCCTTTTTCATGCATCTTGCTTTTACCGCTCCACATTATCCGCTGCATGCCTTTCCTGAGGACGTGGAAGATTATCAGGGCGTTTACAAGGAGGGATGGGAAAGTTTGCGTCTCAAGCGGCACCAACGACAGATTTCCATGGGATTGGTGGACCCTGGGTGGCGGCTGCCCGAGCGCGATCCCGAGGTTGAACCCTGGGAAGATCAAACCCATGCATTGTGGCAGGATCAGAGAATGGCTACTTATGCGGCAATGATCGATCGAATGGATCGTGGCATTGGGAAAGTCCTGCAGACCCTCAAGGAAACAGGGTTAGAGCAAGACACCATGGTGGTGTTTCTTTCCGACAATGGCGGCTGTGCTGAAGTCTATTCCCAAGATCTTCCGCAACATCAGCCTGGATCCGGCGACTATTACATGACTTGCGGGCCTGGCTGGGCTTTCGCCCAGAATACACCTTTTCGGCGTTTCAAGACCTGGTTGCATGAGGGAGGCATCGCGACTCCCATGATCGTTCGATGGCCAACTCAAATCGCACCCAATACGGTCTCCTCCCAAGTATGCCACATCATCGACCTCATGCCGACCTTCCTCGAAGTGGCGCAGAGTGCGTATCCAACTCAATATCGGGGTCGACCGATCATTCCGTGTGAGGGAGTCAGTTTAACGCCCATCTTCAGTGGACAATCCCTGCCGGGTACCAGGGTGTTGTGGTGGGAATATCGTGGTTCCCGGGCGGTGCGGGAGGGTCCTTGGAAATTGGTGCGGGATAGAAAACGAGCTGACTGGGAACTTTATCACATGGGGCACGATCGCACGGAAACCAATGATCTTGCCGAACAATACCCAGAAAAAGTGACTCAAATGGCAAAATCCTGGCAGGGGTGGCATAACCGAGTGGAGGCCCCTTGATCTCGCGCCCGGGCAACATGACGGGTTCAGACCGCAGTCAATGAAAAGTCATCGACAAGCTATTTCGTCCACGCTAGAAGACCTTTCGGGGCTCAAAGCCACTCTGTGAGGTGTTTGCTTCATGGGCTCGGGCCTTAAAAAACGACCCCTTTCAATCCCAGAGACATTTATCGATATCATGGATATTTCCAAAACGCTCCCAGAACGCATCCGCGAACTGTCTGCCTTCGTCGACAGCGATTCTGCCTCCAAGTCATTGGATCAAATCAAAGGCCAATTGTTACAATCCATCCAGGACTGCGAAGAGGCGATGCGGCCCAAGTACGAACAAGCTCTCAAGCTGGTAGTCAAAGCCAGTAAGCTTTTTAAGGTTTCCCCCAAAGATAAGTACCATTCCAAAGAAGCGAGGGCTTGTGCCGATGAAGTTGCCTCCTGGTTGAGGAGTGAACAAGCGGACGTCTTTGAGGATCGGCAGTTGGTCCTTCAGTGGGAGGTCGAATATCAAAAAGCACAGGGCAAGGGCAAATCTAAGTCTGCTGGTCGGGTGCGTTCTTTATCAACTCCGGCTCAGATCTACAATCATGCCAAGCATGGTGATCTTCTGAATATTGTGGTCAAGGATCTGCTGGGGCTTGAGCCTGGCGACAGTATTACCGGAAAGGAAATTAAGGAAAAGTTGGGCAATGGTGAGTATCACGACAGTCAAGGCAAGGCTTACAAGGCCCTGACGGTTTGGAGTATCATCTACAAGGCAGGCAAAGACGCTGCCATGAATGAAGATTCCCCATCGATCCTGATCAATCGAGACCGCAAATACTTCATGCGCTAAGGTCGGCGCTCAAGGGGATGGGGTTTGCGGGTGTTCAAGATTTTGACTGGTATTTTACTGGGGGGGCTCATTGGACATGTGATCGGACCTCCGATGAAAGGCGATGGATGGGAAAGAAAAAAAAGCGCATTGATACCACCGTTCAGGATGGGTTGAGCCACAATCCTTTTGCTGGATTGGATTCGATCGCCTTCCCGGAGACAGATTCCAATAAGCTCAAAGATGTCTTACCCAGCGGTCCAGCGCATGCATCCACCCAGAAACTTCCAAGAGAAGGCCATCGAGGGCGGGTGGATATTGTCCGTCAGAAGGCTCATCGGGGTGGTAAAACGGTCACCGTGATCACCCAATTTGTTGGTATTTCCCTGAGTGAAAAAGAATCTCTGGCAAGGAGCATGCAAAAGACCTGCGGGGTCGGAGGGACGGTCAAAAATGGCAATATCGAGATTCAAGGGGATCAACGCGAGGCTGTGGCACAGATTCTCAGGAAAGCAGGTTTCCGCCCGGTTTTTGCAGGGGGGTAAACGTTGAATTCTTGCGAGAGAATCACCCCATCCTTGGTGTAAGCACTCAATGAGCTGCTTCACTTTCCACGATGTAGGATTTGAAGTCGTGGAGAAAATGGGGAGGGATACGCGCCTTGAAAATAGCGTGCGCATCTTGGTAGACACGCTCTTCGACTTGTCCGACCTCATACAAATGCGACATGGTTTCGGTCTCTGCAATGGGGATCTGCAGTTTGAGGTGAGAGCGGATGGGGCGAAGTTGTTGCCCTAGCTCGGCAAGAAACCGATCAAATCCATCTTTTGTTTTGGCGGAAATGGCGACCGATGGTTGATGGGTTTCCAGATAATGTTCGACAATCCCTTCTCCAGGTACCTGATCTGTTTTATTGAAGACCATGAGGCAGGGTTTGTTATCAGCGTGGATTTCCTTGAGTACTTGCTCCACGGCTTCTATTTGGTCATCGACTTGGGGGTGACTCAAGTCGGTTACGTGAATCAGTAAGTCCGCTTCCACCACCTCTTCCAGGGTGGCTTTGAAGGCCTCGACCAGGCGATGGGGTAATTTGCGAATGAATCCAACGGTATCCGAAATGAGGACATTTTGATTGGTCGGAAGTCGCAGGCGACGTGTGGTCGGATCCAGGGTGGCAAAGAGCTTGTCTTCGGCGAGCACTTGAGTTCCCGTGAGACTGTTGAGCAGAGTGGATTTTCCGGCATTGGTGTAGCCCACAATGGATGCCAATGGCCACTGATGGCGTTTGCGACCGGCTCTCTGAACCGTTCGTTTTTTGCGCACGGCCTCCAGGTCTGCCATCAAACGGGTGATGCGTTCGGAAATTTTGCGTCGATCGACTTCAAGCTGAGACTCTCCTTCTCCACCTCGCATGCCAATGCCACCTTTTTGTCGGGATAGGTGCGTCCAAAATCGCGTCAATCTTGGCAAAAGGTATTTCAACTGCGCCAATTCAACCTGCAGTTTTCCTTCATGCGTTTGTGCTCTTTGAGCAAAGATATCTAGAATCAGGGAAGTGCGATCCAAGATCTTGCATTCAAAGATTTTTTCTAGATTCCTCGCTTGCCCCGAGGTGAGTTCATCGTCAAAGACCACGGTGTCGACCTTTTCCATTTGGCAAATTTCCGCAAACTCGTAGGCCTTTCCCTTTCCAATGTAAGTGCTGGCGTGAGGGCCATCGAGTTTTTGAAATCCTTCACCAATGATGGTCGCCCCTGCCGTGCTGGCGAGCTGTGACAATTCTTCCAGAGAATCCTTGACCTCCCAGGCTGCATGAGCCCGGAACTGAGCTCCAACCAGGAAGGCTCGTTCGGTGTGCTTGTCCAAATTATCCAGTAAGGCTTTCAAATGTCAGTTCGGTAAAAGATCATGACGATTGGTAAGGGATTCATCGCAAAAGTGCAAACCATCTCATCAGCTTGATGAGCCATGCATCCCTGGTGTCATGGAGCGGGCAGGATGTCTGCCCTGCCTCCAAGAGTGCTTGCCAGGTGTTGAAGAAACTTGGTCAAGTAGGGAGCGGTTTGATACCCGTAAAAACCAATTACCTGTGTTTCGTATTCATTGAGAAAGTAATATTTCTGAGGAACCACTTATCCGATAATGCCTGTAATAGCTAGATCTGTATTAAATCAATATAAATCATTGGTAAGTAACAGCCTCGGCACTTCATGAAATAATCAGTGAAACTTGTAATAGAAAAATTCACGATTATAATGAATAGGCGTTACAATTCGCTTTCAGAGCAAGCTCCTATAAAAACAGAGGCAAAACCCATTGGCGCGTATACTTAGGTAAAGTGGATTCAGGTGTGATGAAATACGAATATTTTGGTTCAGATGAAAAAGGTGCAAAAACCTATGCCAAAAAGTTGGCAGCGCAGGAAAAATTGAGACGATTAAATAATCTTCAAAAAATTACACCAGAAGAAGCAAATGATTTGTGCTGGAGCTTGGAAACACTAGCTCTTTATGGTGCAATTCTAAAAGAAGCTTTTGACTGTTTATAAAAACCAAAAATCAGAACTTTTGGAAACAATTCAAAAATACAGCTGAAAAAACGATTTATAATTAATGGTTTCTTCTCCTTGCACTGCCTTTTGTAAAATGAAAAAAGGCGTTTGTATTGTCTGCGGAAGGACAAAAGAACATCTTCTTAACTGGATAACCTATAGTGAAGAAGAAAGATTGAAGATAATGAGCCAATTGGAAACGAATAAAAAACATGCGCGTAGGAAAAGTGGATAAATCAAAAAACTGGTTTATCAAAAAATACAGCTGAAAAAACACGAAGTTGGCATAGCCTCCTGTAGGAGGTTTTTATTTGGTAACAAAACGTAAAAGAAAAGTTATCAGTAAAAACGCCCTGAAAAAAGGGTCCACAACTGCATTTTCCTCCGTACTTAATAACATTGAAGACGTAAAAGGAAATAATAAAATAACCTCAAAACGCCGATGAAATTAACAATAGAATATATCAAGCTAGATTGATCAGGAACTGTTTTAATGAATGTCAAATAGTTGGCACCTATGAAAGAGACCAAAAAGTTCAAGGGTTCAAAATACTAGATACTGAACGTAAATACAGGAATATCAAATATTCTGGGATTGTTTTCACCATAGCGGCTTAAAATTAATTCCCCCCCCCAACGGAAGCTTGATCCTTATGAAAATAGCATACATTAGAACATCAACTCTTGACCAAAATCTGGTAGCTCAATGAAACGCTGTCGCTAAAGCTGGAGAGGTAAAATCATATGAAGAGCAGGTATCTGGCAAAATACAAAGAATCGGCCTGAAATTTCCAAAATGCTAGAGAATCTCCGAAAAGGTGATGAAGTAATAGCGCAAAAGCTTGACCGAATTAGTAGAAGCATTTTCGAACTTCATAAAATAGCTTTAGAAATAGAAGAAAAAGGAGGTTTTTCTAAATATTTTGGATCAACAGATAAATACTGAGACTCCAACGGGTATGCTGGTTTTCAACGTCTAAGGATCACCAGCTGAATTTGAGACATCTTTGATAGCTGAACGAATGGCAGTAGGTGAAAAAGCTTCAGAGAGGCTCGGTGGCCGACCTAAATCCACTACGGACAAACAAAACAAAATAATCAAACGTCTGTATGATAGTGGCTCCAGCTTGAAAGACTTAGCGGAGAGCTATTTCTGTATTAAAATGACGGTTTGGAGAATTGTTAAGAAGATGAATAAATAACTCTGAACCGCCAGTGGTTTCAGCAATAAGAGGCAGAAGGCAAACCTAGAATTCGCCTGATTAAGAATGCTTCATTTTTGCAAATCTGTTCGTGATGGTGATTAAACAAATACAGCACTGCTATCAGTGATAGTTGATGGCTGGGAAAAACTGCTTTTTTCATGGAGGTAATCCGGCACTCTGTGCTGATGAAAGTCTGCATCTCCGTCAACTTCCTAGTTTCAGTCCTCGGGTTCCTCTCTTGTGTGGGTGTCGTCGCGCAGTCTGCTTCCTCACTGCCAGATGGTCAGCCAGACAAAGAGGGTGTTTCCTCTTCAGCAGTCCTTTCGTTCATCGAACGTCTTGAGAAGGATATCGATGCGGTTCACAGTTTCATGATTCTTCGAAATGGCAAGCGGATCGCGCAGGGTTGGTGGGCCCCTTATGATGAAGCCACACCGCATCTCATGCATTCGCTCAGTAAGAGTTTTACCTCCACGGCCATTGGTCTGGCGATCGGGGAGGGGCAACTGTCACTTGATGACCCGGTTATTTCATTCTTTCCGGACGACACGCCAACCGAGCCCGGTTGGCAGCTCAAGGCCATGCGTATTCGTGATCTCATTACCATGACAACGGGGCACCGCAGGGAGCCTTGGCTTTTCAATATCGAGTCTGATTGGGTGAAAACGTTTCTTCATTCAGATATCGAGTTCAAACCCGGAACGCATTTTCAATACAACTCGGCCGCCACCTACATGCTTTCAGCCATCCTTCAATCGGTCACGGGAGAAAGGCTGGTGGACTATCTTGACAAGCGTCTTTTCCGACCGTTGATGATTCAGAAGCCTGATTGGGATCTCTCACCTGAAGGAATCAATACCGGTGGTTGGGGACTCCGGATCACTACGGAAGACATCGCCAAACTGGGGCAGCTTTACCTTCAGAAGGGAATCTGGCAGGGAGAACGTATCCTTTCAGAAGCATGGGTTCTGGAGGCGACCTCCAAACAAACATCCAATGGCAGTAACCCCGACAATGACTGGGATCAGGGATATGGGTATCAGTTCTGGCGTTGTCGAAACGACTGTTACCGGGGGGATGGTGCATTCGGTCAGTTTTGCATCGTCATTCCTGAGCATGATGCGGTGGTAGCGGTTACGTCCGGTACCAGTGACATGGGTGGAGTGATGCAAGTGATATGGGATACCCTCCTGCCTGCCATGGCATCAGAACCTCTAGAGGCAGATCCTGCAGCTACTCGGGCTCTGGCGCTCAAGTTGAATGCATTGAATCTTCCATTGGTTCAAGGTGAAACACGATCACCTCTTTCAGGAAAACTTGCTCAACGAACTTTCCAGATTTTCGAAAATGAAGCAGGCGTTCATTCCGTATCCTTTGATCTTCATGATGACGAACATCGCATTACCGTTGAAATGGATCATGGCATAGAAACGCTTCGTCTTGGTCAGGGTAGTCACATTTCTTCCGAATTGAATCGCCATTTACCCTATACACAGCAAATGAGGCGAAACATAGGTGCCAGTGGGGCCTGGATCAAACCAGATGAATATCAGGCAAAGCTCTATTTCACCCAATCTCCGGCGAGTATCATTTATACGTTTCGCTTTAAAAATAACCGCATGTCCTGGGCAAGCGAGTTGCGTCATTCCCTGCTGGGGTCGAAAAACCTGGCCACCCTGCAAGGTGAATAATGGTCAATCACGGTTTCAGGTGGGCCAGCCTGTCCATGTCCACCGTGCTTGAATATTGATACTTGCAGGCATCTTTGTAGGTCAGTCGAATCACTGCAGTAATTTGACGGGTGTATTCTGGTTTTACCGTTTTTTTCGAGGGTGCCTCGCGTTGAATGACATATCGAATCGATGAGATTCAGCCATTCAAATTGCCGGAAAATACAGTACCAACAAAAAGTATGTCTGTATTGAAATCCGGGTTGGGTTCATGGGGAGGATGAAAAAATACCAATAACAGATCAGAACTTACAAAAATTCTGGAGAATTTTAGACGGGGCGATGAAGTCATTGCTCAAAAGCTTGATAGAATTAGCAGAAGTATTTTTGATTTGCATAAAATAGCTTCAGAAATAAAAGAAAAAGGAGCTTCTTTAAATATTTTGGATCAACAAATCAACACGGACACACCGACTGGGATGCTTCTTTTCAATGTTCTTGGCTCTTTGGCTGAATTTGAACGCTCTTTGATAGCTGAAAGAATGGCGGCAGGTAAGAAAGCTTCTGGTAGATTTGGTGGTAGACCAAAATCAACTACCGACAAACAAAACAAAACAATCAAGCGATTGTATGGCAGTGGCGCCAGCCTCAAGGATTTAGCGGAGAGCTACTCCTGTAGTAAAATGACCATCTGGAGAATTATTCAGAAGATGAATAAATAATGCATTTCTCATATTGATATAAATATTCACCATCCCTAGCTTGAAGCTACTTCATACGTTCAGCTACTTCCGCTTTATGCTCTACTTCCATAAAATGAGCATCCATACTGTAGGAGTCTCTAAATGGCGCATTGTATCTGGGAACGTGATGTCCTCTGTTCTCCCAAAACTTTCTATGGCGATTCATGCGCCCTATTACCATAAAGTGAGCGTCCATATTGTAGGAGTTCCATCCTTGAGGATTGTATTTTGAAACGTCGTGTCCTCTGTCCTCCCAATACTTCATACTTTTAGCTATGCGCTCAGTCTCAGAATCTCTTGGATTTGAACGGAAATGTGATGATCCCGGGGGGGAGACTTTCGTCCCGGGTTTACCTGTGTAAGGATTTACATTACCTTTCGTGCTCCAGTTGTTCCAAAAATTACCATCAGGAGCTGATCGGTAATGGGGAGCGACATAGGTACCATCTTTTCTGAAATAACCGCGCACTCGAGTGGCGGCTATTGAATCGTAGGATGTGAGAAAAATTATTAGAAAAGTTAGGTAATAGAAAATTCTTCTCATAAATTTCTCGTGTCAAAATCCTTGTTAATCGTCAATAACTAGCTGGTTTAGCCTTAAAGGCCTAACGGAGAGCTATGCCTGTAGTAAAATGACAATTTGGAGGAGAATCCAGAAGATGAATAAATAATGTAGGACCGGACTTCATCTAATAAATATTGAAAAAAGTATACTGGAGTATACTGTAAAGAGGAACAAAACAGGGTCTAATTACATCATAGTTTCACCAAGTCGACGTAGCATTTCAGTCATGTAGGGCGCTGTGTACAAACCATAAAAGCCCATTATCTGTGTTTCATATTCATTCAAGAAATAATACTTCTGGGGAACAACGTATCCAATGTAATCGCCGTTGAAACTGGTGCAAACAATCTCCAATTCGTCTTTGTGCCATGAGCTCTGCAGCTTTAGGGCCAGTTCTCCGCTAAAATCACATGGAGTTCCCAGCAAGATCATAGAACCCACCCGCAAGGCCTTTAGCTGCACCGATGGAACCGTTGGGATCAGCAAGTGGGCCAGCCAGGGGCGTAGTCTCCAGAGGCCCATGACCCGAATATGGGGTAAGGGGAGATGGAGAGTCGCTTCAGCTTGATGCCAAGGGACCCTGGATGCAAAAGTGGCACCGTCCAGATGCTGCATGGTGATCGCTGCCAGCTGCTGCCCGTAGGCCATGGCACCCTCGTGCTCCTTTTCTCTCGGCGTTGCTGCGTGGCTACCCACTCCTCCAGCCAGAAACAGGGCGATACCGCCAGTGGCTTTTTCCACCCTTTCAGCCCAATGACCGGCATAATCCCCGCAATAGGCTTTGGAGGAAGGGCCGACAATGGTGGCGTGGGCTGAAAAAATCCCCATGGTGGCAATGATTTGGTCTTCAGATTTGAAAAATAGGGAATGAACCCTTTCATCGATTTGTCCTTTGGTGCCGACTAGTCGATTGCGGCACATATCTTTGGCTTGGCTGGTCGCGGTGGCGATGTAGACGGGGCGAAGTTTTGAACGAGCTTCCTCCATGCACGCGAAAACCCGATCCAGAAGCCATGGATTGAAAGCCGGCTGGTAAGGCCCGGCGAAAGCCTCAGGCAGCCATCCCTGTCCCCACCCCCCCGGGCCTGAATGAGTGTGCGAAGCACCCCAGTAGACGGCTTCGGATGGAATTCCAATCCTTTGCTGAACCTTATTTCGAAAGGTGCCGATCATTTCCGGGGGTGGAATCAGCATTTCCAGGCTGATGATGACGGAACTTCGGTGATCGTCTTGCATCCATAGCACACGGACATGAACCTCATCGAGTACGTCAAGGGCTGGAGCACCTTTTCGAGCACCATGACCAGCCAGCGGAAGATCGCTCAATGGGGTGCGAGCCCCATCAAGCTTTGGTGTAATCGAGACCCTGGCAGCGCCTGCGAGAAGCTTTTTTGGCTTGAGATCTGGATCCGAATCGACGCCTCTCAAGCTTTCCATGGAACGTGCGTAATACGTTTGAGTGAAATAGGGATCGGTATCGATGCGCGTGAAACACGCAAACGTCAGAAAGGTTCCAATCAAGGTCATTGCCCACACCGCACGCTTGAGCCTGGAACGCTTGTTTGTAGATCTGCGCTTCATGTGTGCACGATAGCTTTTGCTTTTTGACCTTGGCAAGGGTTGGAAGAGCCGTAGGCCCTCAACTGCCGATGAATACAAATGAGCTTTGAGTCCGGAGTTCGGATCTGATTGACTCTTCGGCCGTGAAGGAACCCATGAACCAAGCTACAAGCTCCTACAAGTGTTACCTCGTCTGCATTTTTGTGGCCTTCGGCGCTATTGGCACGACCGCAGGAGCAACCTTGCCCATGGTGATTCGCAGTTTCGAATGGAGCTACCTTGCAGCCGGTTGGCTTTTCGCAGCTTCAGCTGCCTGTTACCTCGCCGCAAGCTGGGCGAGCGGAGGGTGGATCCCCAAACTGGGATTGCGATGCATGCTTGTTGTGGGGCTCTGCCTTCAAGGCCTTGGAATGGGGGCTTTCGGACGTTTTTCGGATCTTTCTTGGAACTTGATTTGTTTTGGTATCCTCGGTCTGGGGCAGGGTATGGTGGAAGTATCCACCAATGTGGGGGTAGTCGAGGTGGAGTGCGACGGCCAAAGCCGTCTGATGAACATGGTGCATTCAGGTTTTACTGTGGGTGCGATTCTGGCTCCTTTCGTCGTCGGCTTGATAGCCGCCACAGGTATGCCCTGGCAACAGATCTATCTGGCCCTGGCCTTTGTGGCGTGCATCATGGTGATCTGGACCGTTTTTCAGCCTGGGTTGAGGCCCGCCCAAAGGGCTGTTGCAAGGGGAGAGGACGATCATCTCCCCACGATGAAGCGAAAAGAAAAGTCCCTCTTGATCCTCCTCTCTTTGACGATTTTTCTCTACGTCGGCGCTGAAATTGGGGTGTCGAATTGGCTGGCCGAATACTTCGTCCAGCATCATCAAGCCAGTACGACCTTTGGTGCCAATGCGGTGGCTGTCTTCTGGCTGGGTATTTTTTTGGGGCGCCTGCTTCTGGGCCTTGGGTGGGGAAAAGGAGATGCCCATGCCCTATTGAAGGGTTTTTCTGTGGTAGGTTCTATGTTTCTGATGCTGGCACTGCTGGCTTCCAGTGCGTGGGTGGCTCTTTGCCTTTTTTTGGTTTCCGGACTGGGGTTTTCTATCGTCTATCCCTGTGTCATGTCGCTGGCAGGGTACGTTTTTCCACACGATCAAAGCCGTGTCGTTGCTTGGATTTCAGCAAGCGGTGGTTTGGGTGTTTGGCTCTTCCCCTTACTGATGTCCATGATATCCCAGAATTGGGATATCCAGGCGGGATTCTGGTTTTACACCTCCCTATCGTTTTTGATGCTCGTGGTCGTTTTTGCGGCAGGTCGCCTCCAAATCCAAGTCCCCGAGGAATCCTGAGGTTCCCCTTGAAGCCATGCACCGGAGAGGACCTTTTAAGCAGATAACAAAATAAGTGTATTTGCCATGGAGTCACTCATTGGAACATGGGGTGATTTCCATCCCCACGTGACAGGACATATGCCAAAAGGTCCATGATCTCGTCTTTTTCCAGCATGTTGAGCAGCCCTTCTGGCATCATGGATATTTTTGAGGGTTCGATGCTTACCACTTTTTGGCGATATACTCCGACGTTGCCGTTGGGATCGAACATGTTCACATTCACCGTGATGCTGTCACTTCCAAGATTGATCACTCTTCCTGTGACGGTGTCCCCGTTTTCCATGGTAAAGACGGATGGTGCGTACTGGTCACTCACCACCTTGCTGGGTTCTAGTATGGATTCCAGAAGATCCAGGGGGCTGAACTTTCCAGCAGCACTGGTCAAATCTGGGCCGAGCGCTCCTCCCTCTTTATGGAACTTTTTGAGCAGGGTGACTTCGTCGAAGCGATCATCTCCATCGGTGTCTTTGACTAGATAAAGCCCGCGTCCCTTGTGAGCCTTTGGATTGGTTACGGCATAGAGATGTCCCCAGGCGTAGACCAGGCCCTTTGCATGCCCGATGTCCAGATCAATACTCTCCACCCAGGTGGGATCCTTGCTACCCTGGGCCGGAGGTGTGATGCGATAGAGCCCTCCATCCTGGTCGGAAACGATGAGGCGGCCTTTATCATCGTGGCACATGCTGACCCAGGAACCTTGTTGACCCTGGGGAACCTAGTAGAGCAATTCAACGTTGAATCCAGGCAGCACATGCATGGCAGCCGGATCGGTTGCCTCCGGCTCAGCTCCCGTGACCCATGGTGTTACCACGAGTGCACAGGCAAGGAGAAGGGCGTGGCCTCACGGTTGGGTGGGAGTGTTCGATGAATCCTTCATGTGTTGAGAGATCATGTTGTTTGACGGGGTAAAAATTTGTGATCAGGGGTTTCGGTCCGAAGTCATCTGTTGGCCATCCATTTCGTAGATGCCAACAAGGTATCCATTTTCAAGTACTTCACCGACCTTGAGGGTTCCGTGAATGGTCACAGGCTCATCCATGACAGGTTTGATGCCTTCTTCAGCCATGCGCACGCTCACCCATTCGTTGATCTTGGGGACAGTGCCATAACAGCACATGGATTGATCCCTCATGATGAGCATTTCTGTCACCAAACCTTGCTCGACCTTCAGCGGGAGCATGAAACCTTTCAGCGAAATCGCTTTTTGGTTTAAGGCATGGATAGCCTCGGGAATCTGCTCCTTGTAGACCACACCCTCCTCATCAGCGACAGGAGCCGTGAGATCTTCTGGCATTTCGTAATTGAAGGAGGCCAGTTTTTCAAAACTGACCGGCAAAAATCCAGGAAGCAAGGGGGTCTTCTCTTCCTGTGTGCTCTGCACTCCTGCTGGTTCTTCCGGATTGCCTGCGTTGCTTGTGGTGGGCTCCGCCAAAGGGGCCTCGGTGACCTGGGTTGGTTCCTGCAGACTCGGTGTGGCTATGGGCTCAGTGATGGAGTCTGAAGTGGACGCAGTGGTGGACGAGGGGGCTGCCATGTCCTCGGTCGCCTGGTTGGCAAGATTTGTCTCTGGTGAATCCGTGAGTTCGCTTTCCAGAGCGGGGGTAGGTGTGGCCTCTATGGGCTCTCCCTGAATTGGGTCACCTTGCGGAATGGTGGGGGAAGCCACTTCCTGTTGAGGTGCCTCTGAACAACCAGAAACACCCATGAGTATCGCCAATGTCAGCGCATTTGGAGTCAAACAAAGCAAGGGGTTTGAAAGGTTCATGAGATGATTGCTGTAGCGCTAGCTCACGGTTTAAGTCATTCATTACCACCCGGGAATGAAAAAGGAATCTTCGTGAAGGAACTGTTCCGAAAATGAACCTCCTGAATGATTCCTTCAAATGTATTTTCCCCATTCAGTGGGGCAAGGTCTGCCTGGAACTCAGCTGTATCCCCAACGGTTTCTCCTGTGGATCGACTGGCTATTGCTTGAAACACCAGATTCGTCTTGAGACCGGATGGCAAAGTGGTTTCACAGCGGATTTCCTCCTGAGCGAGTCGAATGAAATGTTCCACATGACCATCCAGGACATAGCACCGCATCAAGGTAAGGTCCTGATCCATGACCAATTCCAGATGATATTGCTCATTGCCGAGTTGGATGAGAGATCCTCCATGGGGAGGATCATGATGGTGGCCATGGGGTGCGGATGATGAGTGCTCTTGCTCAGGGGCGTCGCACCCAGTCCAGATCATGGACACCATGGCCATCCCCAACAGCCCTAAACAGCAGTGATACATATATTTTTTCATGAGATGGGCGTGAGATTCTCAGCCACGGGGGTATGGTAGGCCTTCAAGGCTGGAATGCAACCGGCAAGAGCCCCCAAGAGAATCATGCTTAGAGGCGTCCACAACATGGATGCATGCCACAGCCATGGGTGGATCACGACACCGGTCTGGTGGCGGATGATGCCTGAAGCTCCTTCAAAAATCATTGCATAGATGGCAAAGGAGAAGACGGTACCTACCAGGGCAATGACGGTAGATTCCAGAAGGATAGTCCCGAAAATGATCCTACGCCTGGCTCCCAGTGCTCGCAAAATGGCAATATCCCTGCGTCTTTCTTCCATGGTATTATAGAGGCCAGAGAGGATGCCTCCTGCAGCAACCACTGCTACCAGATAAGCCACCATTGCCAGGATTTTGTCAAACCATCCTATTTTCTGAAACAGCTGAGCCATGATCTGGTCGACGGGCCAGGCAAAGGTCAGGCGGTTGCCTTGTTTGTTGATGGTCATGTCCATTCGAAATCCAGACTGAGGTTGCTTGAGCTTGATTAAAACGGCACTGATATCTGTGGCCGCTTCAGGATCGTGACCACTCATTTTCTGCAAACCTGCCAGTGGTATCCAAAGGACCCGATCTGCTGGGCTGTTGGTCGGCTCCAAAAGACCCACGACGACATAGGTCTCGGCATGCTGTTTTTCTTCATCGTAAAGAAGACCATGGTAGGGGTGAAAGGTATCACCGACTTTCAAGCCGAGTTGCTGTGCCGCAAAAAATCCGATCACGGCTTCTCGACGTTGGGGGTCC
>Ga0163109_10002228_pt1 | contig 15207 bp, 19 predicted proteins | sample CRUFie1St13metaG_FD_108704 | JGI IMG/M metagenome (GOLD analysis project Ga0163109, IMG submission 108704) | Marine microbial communities from the Costa Rica Dome - CRUD Field 142mm St13 metaG | ecosystem: Environmental > Aquatic > Marine > Oceanic > Photic zone | place: Costa Rica: the Eastern... | reverse complement strand
TATTGTGCCGTTGCCATCAAGACCTCCTTAGATCGTCAGTGACTGCGGCTGCTGTGCCGCATGCGGATGCGAGGGACCCGCATACACTTTGAGTTTCTTCAGCATCGTGCGCCCGAGCGGACTCCGCGGCATCATGCCTTTCACTGCACGCTGGATCACACGCTCAGGGGCACGCTCGATCAGCTGCTCGAAGCTGGCTGACCGGATACCACCCGGAAAACCCGTGTGGTGGTAGTACACTTTGTCGGTCTGCTTAGCTCCCGTCACGCGGACTTTCTCGCAGTTCACGACAATAATGTAATCACCCATGTCCATGTGGGGCGTGTACTCGGGCTTGTGCTTGCCGCGCAGGCGATGTGCGATTTCCGTCGCGAGTCGACCGAGCGTCATGTTTTCAGCATCAATCACCAGCCAATCGTGGTGAACGTCATCTGCCTTGGCGCTGTATGTTTTCATGACCGATGCCCTGAGGGCGACATAAAAGGAGCGCGGATGTTACTGGACAGCAATGGGGCTTTCAACCGTTATTTTACCGGGCAGTCGTCACGGTCGATGCTCGGCACGGAGGTATTCATGCGTCCGCATTTCCTGAAGTCTGGACAGGGTTCGGTCAAATTCGAAGCGCAGGCGGGATCCACCATACAAGGCCTCCGGCACCACCTCTGCTGTCGTAATTACTTTGACGTTTCTGTCATAAAACTCATCGACCAGGCTGATAAACCGCCGGGCGGCATCTTCTTTGTCACTAGTGAGCGCAGGAATTTGCTGAATCAGCACCGTATGGTACTCGCGTGCGATCTCCACATAATCCGCGGCGCTGCGCGCGCCCTCGCACAGGGCGGAGAACTCAAACCAGCCGACACCCGGCGCACCGGCAATCAAGGCGACTGACCGCTGATTGATTTCGATTACGGACGGTTCACAAGGCGACCCACCGGTCAGAGACTCGAAGTATTGGCGGAGACGCTCCGTCGCCTTGGGGTCGTGGGGCACATGCCATAAATCGGCGCGATTGAGCGTCCGGAACCGGTAGTCAGTCTCAGAATCGAGATGAGCGACTTTGAGGTGCTTTTCAATCAACGCAATGGCGGGCAAAAACCGACTTCGTTGAAGGCCGTCTTTGTAGAGATCCGACGGCGGAATATTCGACGTCGCAACAAGGGTCACACCGCGGGCGAATAACGCTTCGATGAGTCCCGCCAGAATCATCGCATCGCCAATGTCACTGACAAAAAACTCATCGAAACACAGTACCGAGGCTTCGTCGGCAATTTCAGCTGCTACCCGCTCGAGAGGATTTTTCGCTCCACTGTGCGCCGTCAACCCGGCGTGAACTCGCTGCATAAATCGATGGAAATGCATGCGCAGTTTCCGTTGGAATGGCAGGCTGGCGAAAAACGCATCCATCATAAGCGTCTTACCCCGGCCGACACCGCCCCAGAGATACAGCCCCAACTCAGGTGTTACGCTGCTACCAAAAAGACGCTGCGCCCGCGCCCATATTGTTTGCTCACGTGCGGCTGAATCGACTAATCGAGTACACAGGTCATCGAATTCAGCGATAACCGATGCCTGCGCGGCGTCAGGCAATAAAACTCCCGACGTAAGGTCCTGTTCATAGCGCTGTCGCGGCGATAACACGTGGGTCATAGCAGGATCGAGTCCGAAAAACGCCGCGCAGGGTACCACGGAGCGGTAACAGACTTCGCCGACTTTTTTGCCACCCAAATCCGCTGATTAGCACCCACTACATAAACACTCAGCAGAGCGATTGTGACGTAGGCGAACGGGCCAGCATCCAGTACACTAGCGTGGCGGCAAGGAGACTCATTAGCCCAAAATAAGCCACGCATGCAACGGGCGATCTCCAATCGTGCAGACAGGGGTGATTCAGCTTATGTATTCGATGACCAATTTGATATTTGCCCTACTCCTCGGCGGCGCAATGGGGGTCTTTGCAGGTTGGTATTTGGCCATGAACACCCGCGGCGACAACAAGCGGAAATTGATTCTTGAACTCGAAACGCAGCTGGAGCAGGCATCTCAGAGCCGCGCCGATTATGAGGCCGAGGTCGCTGAGCACTTTTCCGAGACGGCGGATCTACTTCACAAGCTGACCGATGATTACCGTGCGGTCTACACGCATCTAGCAGAGGGTGCGCAGCAGCTATGTGGTGATCAGGTAAGCATCGCTGAGGCCGCGCTCACTGCGCCCGTGGAGGATGCCAAACAGCATCTCCGAGAGGTCGCACAACCGCTCGACTACGCACCCAAAAAACCGGACGAGCAAGGGCAACTGTCGGAGACCTTCGGACTCGACAAATCCAATTCTTCGGTCGCATAAGTCACACCCGCCCTCCTGCTCAGCGGCTCGCTGCGGAGAGTTCTTTTTGATTCGTGTCAGCAATACCCCGTATGCGGCGCGCTAGGCTGGGTTTGCGACATCGATGAACTCATGGGAAATGCCTAGCTCATCGGCAACACGCTCCCCCACTGCCTGCACACCGTAACGCTCGGTAGCATGGTGGCCAGCAGCTATAAACCCGATACCTCTCTCTCTTGCAATGTGGACGGTTTGCTCTGAAACCTCCCCTGTCACGAAAGCGTCTGCACCCCAATCGGCGGCCGCATCAATGTAGCCTTGACCCGCTCCCGTGCACCAGGCAACGGACGATACGGCTTGCTCGCCAATGACCATCGGCTCTCGCGCTAATCGCTCCTGAAGTACCTGCGCCATTTGCGAGATGGGCACGGGCGCTGGAAAGTGACCTACAAAAACCGGGGTCTCGGTATCCGTTGAATCTAGGGGCTGGGCATTCTCAACGCCCATCAAGCGGCCCAGCGTCGCGTTATTCCCGAGCTGCGTATGCCAGTCCAGCGGTAAATGGTAGGCAAATAAATTGACGTCGTTTGCGACAAGAGACCTGATTCTTTGCGCCTTGATGCCAACGATGCAGGGATCTTCAGACCGCCAAAAATAACCATGATGTACCAAGATCGCGTCGGCACCGCGCTCTATCGCTGCATCGATCAACGCCTGACTGGCGGTGACGCCCGTCACCAAACGGCCTATATCACTGCGACCCTCTACCTGAAGGCCATTGGGACAGTAATCGCGAAAGCGGTGGGGCTCGAGTAAGTCATTGAGAAATGCGGTAAGTTGTTCGCGAGTGCATCCCATGGCCAATACCTGATGTGGTTAGCCTGACGGAGCATAACCAGCGGATCGTGTTTTACAATGGCGTGGGGAGAAATATGTGAAACAAGATCTTGCTGCATTGCTATGGCCAGCACTCGTCGGCGTTTTGGCTGCCGCGATTATTCTGGATAAGTGGGTACTGAAGGGTGACGACTCGACACTCGAGCCTGCGCAGGGCAGCTATCGTGAGGCCGTGTCGCGCGCTACGACATCGGTTGTCAATATCTACACCGCCAAGCTGATTGATACACGCGTTGACCCTCGACTCAATTCGCCGCTACAGCGCCGTTTACGCGAGAATCGAGGCGGGGGGCAGCGAATTGAGCGCTCCTTGGGATCCGGTGTCATCCTCAGCAATGACGGACATATCGTGACGAATAATCACGTCATTGCAGGCGCAGACGCCATCCAGGTTCTGCTGGCTGACGGGCGATCAGCCAGTGCCTCTGTGGTTGGAACTGATCCAGAGACTGACTTGGCTATCTTGCGAGTTGAGCTCACTGACCTCACGCCCATCGCTCTGGCAGATGCATCAGATGTGGCGGTAGGCGATGTAGTTCTGGCTATTGGAAATCCCTACGGCTTTGGCCACTCCGTCTCTCAGGGGATCGTATCGGGTGTGGGGCGATTTGGACTCCAGCTATCAACCTATGAAGGCTACATTCAAACCGATGCGACCGTTCACCTTGGCAGCTCGGGGGGCGCGTTGATCGATACTCAGGGCCGCCTGGTTGGCATCAACACACTCATCTATACCGCAGGGGCAGAGCGGGGTGAGGAGACACCTGGAATAGGTATCAATCTAGCCACCCCAAGTGATCTGGCCGCCACGGTCCTAGAGGATATTGTGGCTTACGGCCGCGTCATTAGGGGCTGGCTGGGCGTCAGTGTCGAAGTTCTGTTCAGTGAGGGCAACGACGGCATACCAACACAGCAGCTTGTCGTGACAAACCTCGCTGCCGGCGGACCAGCAGAGCGGGCCGGCATCCGACTCAGCGACGTCATTGTGGCTATGGATGGGGAGGCCGTAGTCGATGGTCGTGCTGCCATGTTCCAAATAGCGCAACTGCGGCCGGGTCACCTGCTGCGCGTAAAACTCGATCGGGGCGGCACGCCGGTCGAACTTGAGGCCGTCGTGGGATCGCGAGCCAACAGCGGCTGAGCTATCCGCCACCCTTCATCCGGAGGGCAGCACTCAGGCCATGCGCCTCAAGAGACTCCGCCTTTGCCAACGTGGAGGCGACCTCACCCAGAATCTGCGCACCTTCCTCTGACATCTGGATCACGCTACTACGCCGTTGGAAATCATAGACACCCAAAGGCGACGCGAAGCGCGCGGAGCCCGCAGTAGGCAACACATGATTAGGGCCGGCACAGTAGTCGCCCAGTGCCTCTGAGGACATAGCTCCCATGAAAATAGCCCCTGCAGCGGTAATGCCACCCAAGAGCGCCTGCGGGTCAGCTACTGCCAGCTCAAGGTGCTCGGGGGCAAGAGAGTTGCTTAAAGTCACTGCGGCGGCGAGGTCAGGGACCTTGATCAGCGCGCCTCTGTTCTGGAGGGAAGCCGTCACGATGTCTCGACGCGAGAGAGTAGGAAGTCTGGATGCAATGCACTCAGCCACAACGTCGAGATACCTGGCGTCGGGAGAAATCAGCACCGCCTGCGCATATTCATCGTGCTCTGCCTGAGCGAAGAGATCCATAGTGACCCACTCCGGCGGTACCGACCCATCAGCAATGATCAGAATCTCAGAAGGGCCCGCGACCATATCAATGCCGACACGACCAAATACTTGTCGCTTGGCTTCGGCAACGAAACGATTCCCGGGGCCGACGATCTTATCGACCCTGGGCACCGTTTCTGTCCCGTGCGCCAGTGCAGCGATCGCTTGAGCGCCACCAATCGTTATGACCTGATCCACGCCAGCCAGGCAGGCTGCAGCCATCACCGCCGGGCTGGTTTCGTCCTGCGGCGCCGGGACTGCCATCACAACCTCTGAGACGCCCGCAACTTTTGCGGGAATCGCATTCATGAGCACCGAAGAGGGATAGCTCGCCCGACCCCCTGGAACATAAACGCCGACTCGGTCTAGCGGGGAGATGCGTTGCCCAAGTAACGAGCCAGAAGCGTCCTCAAATTGCCAACTCGCGCCGGCCTGACGCTCGTGAAAGTCACGAATCCTGTCCGCTGCATGCGATAGCGCCTCGCGGACTGACGCGTCGACCGGCGCGGCCGCCGCTTCCATCGCCGCCCGATCAAGATGCAACGCTTTAGCGTCAGCCAGCGATCGATGGTCAAACTCATTGGTGAAACGCAACAAGGCGGCATCGCCCTCTTGCGCGACTGCTGCCACGATACTGGAGACTTTTTTAGGCAGTCCGATGTCCGCCTCGGCGGGGCTGACCAACAGGAGGGCAAATGCCGCCTTAAAGTCGGTATCAGTGATATCCAGCCGGGTGACAATACTCATGCTGACGTGCTCGCCTTGAAAGTGACGGCATCGGCCAGCGCGTCAACGATGGCGCGAACTGAACGATGGCGCGTGCGCATCGAAGCCTTGTTCACGATCAACCGCGAGGAGATATCCGCAATGAGCTCTCTCGGCGCCATACCGTTCTCTGTCAGGGTTTTTCCCGTATCGACAATATCGACTATCTCATCTGCAAGGCCCATCAGCGGTGCGAGCTCCATGGATCCGTACAACTTAATAAGATCCGCGTGCAAGCCTTTCTTCGCGTAATGGTCGCGCGCCACATTGACGAATTTCGTTGCCACCCTGACCCGGCGAGTTGAGGCGCCGTCTGTCCCGAGTCCCTCCAGGCCCGCCGTCATCAATCGACAAGGCGCAATCTTCAAATCCAATGCTTCGTATATCCCAGCACCACCGGCCTCGAGCAGCATATCTTTACCTGCCACGCCGAGGTCTGCGGCACCGTGCCGGACATAGGTCGCAACGTCAGAGCCTCTGAGAATCACCAGACTGACACGGGGCACGGTTGAGTTGACGATCAGCTTCCGGCTCGCATCGAGATCCTCTTGCGGTTCAATTCCCACAGACGCCAGCAACGGTAGCGTCTCTTTGAGGATGCGCCCCTTTGTCAGAGCAATGGTGATGTTGTGTTGAATGTTCATTGGCCTATTACTTTAGTTAGGTCGCCAAACGACGGATATCTGCGCCCAAACATTGCAGCTTGCCCTCAATATTTTCGTAGCCGCGGTCGATATGATAAATCCTATCGATCCGCGTTTCGCCCTCGGCAACCAGTCCGGCGATTACCAAACTCGCTGAAGCCCTCAAATCCGACGCCATCACAGGTGCACCTTGCAACTGTTCGCGTCCGGTAATCCGAGCGCTGTCCCCAGTGATATCGATTTCAGCGCCCATGCGTCTCATCTCGTGCGCCTGCATCAACCGATTCTCAAAGACTGTCTCAACGACAATGGACTGACCCCGCGCGACCGCGTTGAGTGCAGTGAACTGAGCTTGCATATCCGTCGGGAATCCAGGGAACGGTTCCGTTTTAATGTCTACAGCGGTAGGTCGTTTGGCCTGCATATCCAGAGAGACCCAGTCCTCGCCGCAGATAATATCTGCGCCGGTCAGCGCAAGCTTGTCCATCACCACTCCAAGCACTCCGGGGGAAATCCCCTCGATCTTCACCTCGCCTCGCGTCGCGGCTGCCGCGACAAGGTAAGTCCCTGCCTCAATACGGTCCGGCATGACTTCGTGCGTCGCGCCATGCAATGCCGACACGCCCTCAATCTGCAGCGTGTCCGTGCCCTCGCCTTCAATGCGCGCACCCATCGCTCTCAAAAATTGCACGAGATCGACGATTTCGGGTTCGCGCGCTACATTCCGCAGCGTGCTTCGCCCACGAGCCAGAGTCGCTGCCATCACTGCGTTTTCGGTACCGCCAACGGTGACAGTATCGAAGCAGAACTCTGCGCCCGATAGCCCGCGGGGTGCCTTCGCAACGATGTATCCGCTTTCCACAGCGACCTGCGCTCCCATTGCCTCCAATGCACGAATATGGAGGTCAACGGGCCTGCTCCCGATGGCGCAGCCACCGGGGAACGACACCTCCGCCTGACCGAAGCGCGCCAACAATGGGCCCAAGACCAAAATCGAGGCGCGCATGGTTTTCACCAAATCGTAGGGGGCACGGAACTGATCGACTGCGCTGCTATCCACAGCAAGGGTCGTATCTGTCGGATGACGGCTTGTCGTCGCACCCAAGCTATCGAGTAATGTCGTCATCGTGGCGATATCGCGCAGATCCGGTACGCGATGCAGCTGACAAGGCTCCCCAGAAAGCAGCGTCGCAGCCATGATCGGGAGCGCCGCATTTTTTGAACCGGACGCCGATAATGCGCCATGCAGGCGTTTTCCGCCGCAAACGATGAAACTATCCAAAAGGCGCGCCGCTCCTGAAGCTCATCATGGGGTCTGCGCCGAGATATTCACCGCATGGAGCGTTCCGTCAGCAATAAGCGAGGCCAGTGGCGTATAGACGCGCTGCTGACGCGCAACGGGTCGCAATCCCTCAAAAACAGTACTGGTAACGCTGATGTCCGCGTGGCCACCGTTTAATGACACCGACACCTGCGCGTCAGGAAACGCCTGCTGCAGCAGCGCGATAAGATCTTGCTCATTCACTCGTCAGTTCCTCTGCCTGTGCTCTAATCGTGTCATTCCAGCGCGAAATCACAACGCTCAGATCATCGTCCGCTTCTTTGGCCAGCGCGCTGAACTGATTACGATAGATTTCGCCTAGGTTGATCGTCTCGATAATCAGGTTACGGAGACGCCAGGCACCGTCTTTGTACTGACCCATTTGGTAGCGAATCGTGTAGACACGTTCTGCCTCGCCGTATACAAGCTGCGTCACGGACGCAATGCGCGCGCTTTGCGGTGAAGCCTCGACGCCCTGTACTTCCATTCGCGCGCCACCAAACGCCAATAGGCCCTTGGCATAGCTTTGAATCAAACCCTCACGCAACGTCTGCGCAAATAGATCACGCTGGCGCTTCAAACTCTTTCTGCCGGCACTGTCCATGGATCGGCCCCGGCTGTAGTAGTCACCCATCACCGCAGTGGCAAATCCTCGCCAGTCGACAAGCTCTGCCAGCGCCGAATCAATCTCGCGGTAATAACGGTCAGGATCTTCTCCGAAGTACGTATTCGCATCAGCCACCACGCGCATCACCTGCTCAGTCACGCTGCGCACCACCTGATCGGGACCCGCCTCTTGGGCCGAGTGATCATCGGCAATCGAGGGACCGGGCAGGATGAACGCGCACAGCAGCGCTGAAGTCGATATTGCGGACCGTAGCGCCACGCCCAACGAACCTGAAACTCTCATTACACTTGCACTTATCACTGTTTCTAATGCTCTCCCGCTCAAAACCTGCTCAACAACAGTTGCTGCATACTCTGCGGTCTCAGGCGACTATTACGCCGCAACTCCACTGGGTTAGACTGTCCGCCGCTTATCGATCCGTGAATGTGTGCTTGGCCTGCACACCCCTTCTCCAATGATACCTGATCAGCGCACTGGCCACTTGCCTGCTTGGCGCAAAGAAGGATGAACACTGTGTTTTGGTACTCGGCAATCATTGTTATCGGCTTGCTCACGTTGGTATGGAGCGCTGATCGGTTTGTAGAGGGGGCCTCAGCCATCGCCCGCCGCGCTGGTCTTTCCCCAATGATCATTGGCCTCACGATTGTCTCCTTTGGCACATCAGCCCCCGAGATATTGATCTCAGTCATGTCTGCCGTCGCGGACTCCGGAGAACTGGCTGTGGGCAATGCGTTGGGTTCCAACATCGCCAACATCGGACTAGTGCTGGGCGCTACTTTGGTCCTGGGCAGCATCGCACTAAATAAAGCGACCGTTTTCATCGACCTGCCCATTCTGATCGCTACGGTCTTACTGACTTGGGTTTTACTCAGCGACTTAGCGCTGTCGCCGACAAACAGTCTAGTCTTACTGTCCGCATTGGGGCTGTTCTTTATGCGTATCCTCCACCAAGCCAGGACGACCACTCAGGACCGCGGGGCAGATTCCCCTGGTGAGCTCTCGGCACTCGTGGCGTGGGCCAGTTTTGTCGGTGGATTGCTGCTGTTGATCGCGGCCTCGCGGGCGCTGGTATGGGCAGCCTCCCACGTCGCCGCAACATTGGGAGTCTCAGAATTGATCATAGGACTCACCATCGTCGCAGTCGGCACCAGCCTACCGGAATTGGCCGCATCAGTTGCCAGCGCCTTCAAAGGTCACGCTGATATGGCTGTAGGCGCCATTGTGGGCTCCAACATGCTCAATATCCTGCTGGTCTTGGCGATACCTGGCTTATGGGGTCCCATCTCTTTGAGCTCCGACGTGATCATACGGGACATGGGAGCGGTATTTGTTACAACTCTGGTGCTTGCTCTTGCCGCTGTGGGACGTTGGAATAGTGGTAGTCAAACAAGCAATCTGGCGTGGGGTACGGGCATGGTATTGCTCACGCTTTACGTTGCTTACTACGTTTGGTTATTCGCAACGCCCTGATTCATTAGCCATATACGTGCTTTATGACCCAACACGCTGACACTTTTTTTATCGAGTCCGCGCAGCGCACCATCACACTGGAGGGTGCCGCAATCTCGGCCCTGAGCGGCGCGTTGGACCACTCCTTCGCAGAGGCCTGTCGACACATCATGTCCACTGCGGGCCGCGTTGTGGTGACAGGCATGGGAAAGAGCGGCCACATTGCGGGCAAAGTCGCAGCGACACTGGCGAGCACCGGCTCGCCGGCCTTCTTTGTCCATCCTGGTGAAGCATCCCATGGCGATATGGGAATGATCACCCGAGACGACTGCGTCATTGCCCTATCGAACAGCGGGAGTACCAGCGAAATCATGACCCTGCTGCCGCTGATTAAGCGACTCAATATCCCTCTGATTGCGATCACCGGTGATCCGCAATCAGACTTGGCTCTGGCCGCCAATGCGCACCTGCTTGCCGCCATTGATACTGAAGCCTGCCCACTCAACCTCGCGCCGACTGCCAGCACTACCGCTGCTTTGGTAATCGGTGACGCGTTGGCTATCGCCACCCTTGAGGCCCGGGGATTCACGGCGGAGGAATTCGCTTTCTCCCATCCCGGCGGCGCCTTGGGGAAGCGGCTGCTGCTTCGGGTTGCTGACGTCATGGTTCAACAAGTTGAGATGCCCTCTGTAACGCCATCTGCCACGGTCGCAGAAGCGCTCTATGAGATGACCCAAAAGGGATTGGGCATGACCACTGTTGTGTCGGAGCAGAAAGAACTGAAGGGGGTGTTTACCGACGGCGATTTAAGACGGGTGGTGGAGAACAAAATTGATCTGCAGGGTTGCAAGGTGGCGACGGTAATGACCGAAAACGCGCACACGGTGTCGCGAGACATGCTGGCCGCTGAAGCAATGGGCCTGATGGAACGGCATCGTATTAGCGCGTTGGTCGTTGTGGATGAGAGTAAGCATACCCATGTAGTGGGCGTGTTAACGTTGCTTGCCCTATTGAAAGCTGGTATCTCGTGAACGGCCGGGCGGCGCAGATAGCGGAGAGCATTGAGTTTATCGTGCTCGACGTCGACGGCGTTATGACCGACGGCACGCTGTTTTATGGCGATGAAAACACGACGGAGGTTAAGTCGTTCAACGTTAAAGACGGTTTGGGTATTAAGCTACTGCAACGATATGGCATCGAGGTTGTCATTATCACCGGTCGAAGGTCCAGCGCGCTCGAACAACGCGCTGCGGAACTAGGCATCGAGACCCTTGTTCAGGGGAGAGAGGATAAAGGTGCTGCCTTGCGAGAGCTCCTCGATATCCGTCAAATCGCCGCCGCATCTGTCGCCTACATGGGAGATGACCTGCCGGACCTGGGTGCGATTAGACTTGCAGGCCTCTCAGCCTGCCCATCCGATGCAGCGACCAAGGTTCTGGAAAGTGTCGACTGGGTTGCACCTCACGCGGGAGGTCGCGGCGCTGTGCGCGCGTTGGCCGACTTCATCTTGGGGGCGAAAGGCCACCTCTCAGATCTATATGGATCGTACTGATGCGGTTCTGGGCGTTTATTGGTGCGTCGGTGCTGGTTGGCACGCTGATTTGGCTATACATTACGCCGACGTCTGTGAAGATTTCAGAGGCACCTCTTAACGACCGCCCTGTCATAACTAGTTATGTCATAAACGGCACGCGAACTCACTTCTCTGCCGACGGCAAAGCATCCGACATATTAAAAATTAACACAGCGACCCGGTGGTCACAAACTAACCGAACAGAGCTGACGGGCATCCAATATTTTGCTCAAGGCGAAGGCGGCCAACAGTGGCAGATAGAGGCAGCCGAAGGAGATTTTTTTGAGGTTCAGAACGAACTTGCCCTGTCTAAGGGAGTCGAAATTGAGGAGCTGAATCAGCTGGCCACCATAAAAACAGACGCCATGCGCTTATTCATCGACGAAAAAAGAGCGTCAGGGATCTATCCGGTTACGTTGACGGGACGGACAAGCGTGACCACGGGATCTTCTTTTGAGCTTGACCTTAATACCAGCACCGCCACTTTACAAGGTGGTGTCACAACACATTATGAGTAACAACCTGTTCATCACACTCGCGGGATGGATACTCGCTGTTTCGCCAGTAGCAAACGTGACGTGGGCACTGGATTCGGATAGGGAACAACCGATCCAAATCGTCGCAGATGTGGCCGTGCGAGACGAGGTTGCCGGTGAGACGCGGTATGAGGGTAACGTTTTGCTAACGCAGGGCTCACTGCAAATCACCGCAGACAAGCTTTCCATTCAGCACACCGATAGCGGTGCTGATCGGATCGTCGCTACAGGTTCGCCCGCCACACTCATACAGCAGCCTACGCCTGATCAGACACCGGTCAATGCATCGGCACAACGCATCGAATACATCCGCTCAGAGGACCTCGTCAGGCTGCTCGAGGAAGCTCGCATCGCACAAAATGGTTCAACCCTGTCGGGCAATCAAATTGATTATCTGGTGAGCCAGAGATCAGTTCGGGCGCAAAGTGCGCCGGGCGCATCGGGAGAAGGGCGCGTAGAGGTTGTCATCCCGCCCGAAAACCTGAGAAATAACGGATCCGATGCCTAGCACTTTGCGCGCAAATAATCTCGCCAAAGCGTATGCTGGCAGACCGGTAGTCAAAGACGTGACTCTAGAAGTCAGCGCAGGCGAAATTGTTGGTTTGCTCGGCCCGAATGGTGCGGGCAAGACAACCTGCTTCTACATGATTGTGGGGCTCGTCGATGCTGACGCGGGCGACATCCAGCTGGACGACCAATCATTGATGCGCCTGCCTATGCACCGTCGCGCTCAAGCAGGCATTGGATACCTCCCACAGGAAGCGTCTGTCTTCAGGCAATTGTCTGTTCGCGATAACCTGCTTGCCATTCTAGAAACACGCGGGGAACTTACAAAAACTCAACGTCACGCTATGGCGGCTGCATTACTCGAAGAATTCAATGTCGGGCATCTCGCCAATTCTCTCGGTCAGGCGTTATCCGGCGGCGAGCGTCGTCGGGTTGAGATCGCCAGAGCACTTGCGACGGAACCATCGGTCATATTGTTGGATGAGCCCTTTGCGGGCGTGGATCCCATCTCTATTTCCGACATCAAGAACATCATCACCCATCTTAAAAACCGAGGTATCGGTGTTCTGATTACGGATCATAACGTCAGAGAAACTTTAGATATTTGCGAGAGGGCGTACATTGTAGGAGAAGGCCAAGTGATCGCAGCAGGCAAACCAATTGACGTCATGAACAACGAGAAAGTTCGAGACACATACTTGGGCGACAGTTTCTCACTCTAAAAAATTACGTCGGTCTTCTTAGCGTGTCGCGCGTGAGCATCTCATGACTTCGGCATACACCAGCGTTCAAGCACCGACTAATTAAGTTGCATCAGGTGGCGCCGGCGCTAAACTGCAACGGGGAATCAACGACTCTACGCATGAAACAAGCGCTCCAGCTTAAACTGGGCCAACAACTTGCCCTCACTCCTCAATTGCAGCAAGCCATTAAATTGCTGCAACTCAGCACGGCTGACCTTCAGCAAGCAATTGAGGAAACGCTCGAGTCTAATGCGCTTCTTGAAAAAGAAAACGACCTCACCGATCAGGAGGGTATCGATTTTTCTGAATCCGCGGCCGAGGAGGACGACAGTGAGGGGCTGTCTGTTGATACAGTTTGGGAGGACGTCTTGCCCTCGGCAGCACCGCCTCCACCGGGGCCGGCACTAGATAGCGACTTTACAGAACAGGATTCTGAGAGCGAGTCACTTCAGAATTACCTTCTTTGGCAATTAAACCTCACCCGATTTTCGGATGTCGATCGGTACATAGCACTGGCTCTCATTGACGCGATTGATGAAGACGGCCGCCTCACTCAAACTCCAGAAAATATATTTGTCGATCTTGGTCTGGAGGAGGTGGAATTCGATGAACTTATGGCGGTACTGCACCGGTTACAGCACTTCGAACCCTCTGGCGTTTTTGCCAGAGACCTGCGCGAGTGTTTACTGATTCAGCTCCGTCAATTGCCTCCCGAGACGCCACACCGGGAAGTTGCAGGCATGCTGGTAAGCAGACACCTCGCGCAACTACCGATTGCGCCAGCGCGCCAACTTGCGCGCAAACTCCGCGTTAGCGAGACAGAATTAGAACTGGCGGTTCAGCTCATACGATCACTCGATCCGAGCCCAGGCGCTTCTATTGGAGGGAACCGGCCCGAGTATGTCACTCCAGACGTATTTGTGAAGCAAATTGACGGCCGTTGGCAGGTCGAGTTGAACCCGGATATTGCACCCAAGCTACGTGTAAATGATCACTATGTAGCAATGTTAAATGCAGGATCTGCCTCTGATCGCGGGTATGTCAAAGAGCATTTACAAGAAGCCCGGTGGTTTATGAAAAGCCTACAAAGTCGCAACGAAACGCTGCTGAAGGTGGCCAGCAAAATTGTTGAGAATCAACTGTCGTTTCTAGAACTCGGAGAGATTGGCATGAAGCCGCTGATTTTGGCCGATATTGCCTCAGAGGTAGAGTTACATGAATCGACCGTCTCTCGCGCCACCAGCCGCAAGTACATGCACACACCGAGAGGCACATTCGAACTGAAATACTTCTTCTCAAGCCGGGTTTCCGGAGACGCCGGAGACGCCATGGCGTCAACAGCCATCAAAGCAGCAATCCGGAAATTAGTCAGCGAGGAAGACACCCGAAAACCACTCAGCGATGCAAAGCTCTGCTCGCTCTTGAAGGATGAAGGCATCGCCGTTGCGCGCCGAACAATCGCGAAGTATCGGGAACAGATGGCGATCCCACCCTCAAACGAGCGTAAACGTTTGAACTAACTCTGCGTGTAGCGCGCAAGGAGGCGAAATGAACCTTACGATTAGCGGCCATCACATCACTGTAACATCTGCCATTAGAGAGCACGTAGTGCAGAAGCTCGCGCCCATGCAACGACATGGTGAACACATTACGCGAGCAGCAATCACGTTGATTGTGGAACGAAACCTTCATAAAGCCGAGGCCAATCTCCACGTGGCAGGCGGTGAACTGTTTGCTTCCTCAGAATCCAAAGACATGTATGCGGCAATTGATGCTTTGGCCGACAAACTCGATCGGCAAGTTATTAAGCACAAGGAAAAACATCGGGGCCATTGATTAATGTCCAAAAAAAGCCACCTTGACCCTGGAAGAGTCATCGCGCTCTCAAGCGACGCAGTTCACAGTAAAAAGCGGCTTTTTGAATTCGCGGCGACTGCCCTACGTGATGCGTTTAAACTTGACGCAGAGACTGTTTACAAGGCGCTGCTGAGTCGTGAGAAGCTTGGCAGTACCGCATTTGGTGGGGGCATCGCCATTCCGCACTGTCGCATCCCCGAATGCACTGACGCTGCGGGATGCTTAATTACCCTCGGAGAGGGCATTGATTTCAACGCGCCG
>Ga0163109_10002227_pt1 | contig 15208 bp, 14 predicted proteins | sample CRUFie1St13metaG_FD_108704 | JGI IMG/M metagenome (GOLD analysis project Ga0163109, IMG submission 108704) | Marine microbial communities from the Costa Rica Dome - CRUD Field 142mm St13 metaG | ecosystem: Environmental > Aquatic > Marine > Oceanic > Photic zone | place: Costa Rica: the Eastern... | reverse complement strand
TTGGTTCTAATACTATATCTTCAAAAGATGTCGGTCTATATTTTTCTACCCAAGGGCTATGAATCATTTAGTATTATATTATTAATAATTTTTAAATAATAATAATATATATATAATAAATGAGTAATATTACATTAAGTTATCCTAATGCATTAGATGACGATGAAATTAATAATCAATTAGCTATTGCCACTAAAAGTCTTAAACAATTATCATTAAAATCCAATAAATTAGTCGGTAAAGGTAAAATATTAATATGCACATATGCTCGTATGAATCCTCCACAACGTGGTCACGAAAAACTTATTAGACTTATGAATAACTCTGGATTGCATTATATAAAAAAAGGATATGACGTTGATATCATTATATTTTTATATCCAAAGTCAAATAACATTTCCTCTATTAAACATAAACAAAAAAGAGGTACTTACATTGTTGACCCTACAAATCCTGATTTAGCCAATCCATTAACTTCTAATCAAAGAGAAGTAATATTAAATGTTTTATTACGTGATATTAACAAAAAAAATAAAATTAAAGATAATAAAATTGGAATGGGTAGTAGAAAAATTTGGATAGAAAAGTCTTCTAAAACCGTTCAATCTGCATTTGAAAAAAAAATATTATCCAACGAATATGATAATATATTATTTTTTATAGGAGAAGATAGAAAAGAAGCTTTTGGTTGGGAAGGTAGAAATAAAACATTTGGTCCTAATAATACTCCATATTTATATACTTACGTTAATAAAAATATACCAGGTAATTTAAAATATAGTCTTGATCCTAAAACAGTTAGTTATGAATTAGATAGTGCAAAACAATCTAAAAATAAAAAAGCCGCTCGTAAAAACGCATCTATAAAATATAAATCTCAAATGCCTACATTAGAAAAAAATACTGTTTACAATATTATTATACCTAGAACAAAAAAAGAAATACAAGATGATCAAAAAATAGCTAATAATAAAAAATTATTTGATTTATATCAAGATATGATTAAAAATGCTAAAAAAAATGCTATTAAAGCACCTGAATTTCCAAGTGCTACTATGTTACGTAATCTAGTTATTAATATGGATTATCAAAAATATGCTTCTATTATTAAACCAAATATATCCAATGGTTGGACATCTAAAAAACCTAACGATGCTGAATGGAAAAAATTTCAAAAAGTTATGATAACAGGACTATCTGACCGTGAATTATTAAATGCATTGGCAAATATTAAACGTGGTATGGGTATTAGTTTGTACCATAGATACGTTTCTAGTGCCCCACCTATTGGTTCCATTGCTTCTACTGTTAAAAATCGTAGAAGAAAAACCAAAAAGAAAAAAGGTGGTAGACGTAGAAAAAGAACACGTAAAAAAAGAGGCGGTGTAGGATATGATGATGAAGGTTATTTTGTTAAATATAATACACCAGAACTACTTGAATATGCTAGAAAAAATAGACTAGAACAAAAATATTTATTTCAACATAAATACAATAATAAATTAGAACACATATGGCTTACATGGAATGAATATGAAAATATAAAAAGAGATATTGATTTATATAATTTGAATAATTATGATAATTTAAATGCAAGTGAAATACCACAAATGATGAATACACTATTTCCTCAAGAACAAATTGCTATACCAAATCTTGTAACAATAGAACCTGTATTTAAAAAACCTATTAATACCATTAATGATTTACAAGATATATTTATGGAAAATAATATATCATTTGGTGTAGGTAGTAATGATGTTCCTATTAATACAAATATTGATTCTGGATATGTAAGAACTATTTCAGAACAAAATTTGAAGCCCACCCAAAGAAAAAAAAGACAAAGAAGAACTAGAAAAAAAACCAAAAAACCAAAAAAAAATTTAGATTTAGATGATGATTCTATTACACCTCCTTTATTACGACGATTGAAAAAGAGAAAAATAAAACATCCTTTTGTAGGTGGTAGAACTAAAAGAAAAAAAACAAAACGTGGAGGTGGAACACGGAAAAAATCAACCAAGAATAAAATAATTCAATATGTAAATATTAAAGAAGAGTTAAAAAATTTAAATGAAAGTAGAGAGATGATTCTTGATGCCTTGGAACGGGATGGACCTTCTTTGGATATGCGCTATCTTTCGGGATTAGAGAATGATTTAAACGCCATTAATAAAGAAATTGAGGAACGCAAACAAATCTTACTTGAATTAGAAAATTTTATTAATATGTTAAAAAAACGTGAAATTGGAAAATAATCAAAAAATAAATAATTTTATATTATATATTTTTAACTTTTAAAGAAGGCTGGAATACTATATTTCATATTTTCATATTTATATTTTGCTATTATATTTGGATTAACAACATTATTTACAATATCTTCATGATTATAAACATTTCCTTCTCCGTCTATATAATATGATATACCTTGAATTTCTTGAATCCAACACTGAACTTTTCTATGTGTTGGTTTACTAGGTTTATTTGATACTTCTCCGTGTGGAATACCTTTGATATGTGTTCCACAAAATTTTTCTCCTTCTTTTTTTCTTCTACTACATTGTTCTCCATTTGCTCTTAAAGCACAACATCTATAACATAATGGAACCAAATTTTTTACTCTTTTTCTTTTCACTAAATCTTCCTTTGATATTTGTATGTCCGGATAATTATATATAAATGTTACTAATTCATATGAATTTCCAGGAATATTTGGGTCTAATGTAACTCCCAAGTTTTTTAATTGTTGAATTAATTTAGTTTTAAATGTTTGTTGATGCATTTGAATCTTCTTATTTATTCTTTTTTCCATAATTTATTACAATTTAATAAAATATATTTAATTCAATTTTTAAAATTAAATATGTTTTTTATTTAAAGACCATAACTCGACCCTACTTTACTAGGCAATATTATCATAAATATACATATCGCCATTATCCAAAGATGATATGGTAAAATATTTTCAGGTGACATCCATTTAAATGTATTATTCAATGTGTTAGTTATTGTTATAATTAAAACACCTATTATAAACGGTATTATTGGATTCATATATAATTATTTTATATAATAATTACTATAAAAAGGATCCCAATTTGATAATATAGTTTTCATATCAATTTTATGACTAGATAAATTAAATATTTGATTATTTGTTTTTATAATATATTCTGTATTAGTGTGAAAATATCCTGATAAATTTTTGAATTTTATATTAGATATTATTAAACTATCATATGATTTCGCCCAAGCACCTTTATATTTTCCTACTTTTTTATCATGTTCACTAGGTTTTTTTTTATTTGAATCATAATTTTTAATATACCAATGAAACGGATCTGTTGGTCGATATAAAATACTTCTAGAATTTCCTAAAAATACAACACTTCTTATTAAACCTCCTTGATAATATTTACCTTCTTTATCTGATATTACATTATGAAAAAATGATTTATATTGTCTTTTATTTCTCGTCCAGCAACCATCTTTTATTGCCTGAAAATAATCTCCAAAATAAAAAAAAGAACCAAAATCTCGTTTTGCATTTTGTCTTTGTCCTAAAGCTGCGTTATATGGTATTAACTCCCAAGGTGCTCCATAATATACTACAGTTGGTATTTCTATATCTTCATCTACATTGTCTTTTAAATATATTAAACTGTTATTTTCATAAAATAATTCATATACTGATTGATGTATTGGAAAATTTATTGCTTTTTTATGATTACATATTTCATCCATTACTATCCACCATAATTGGTTATCTCTGTTTATAGTATTCATTGAATGTTTTTCTAAAGACTCATAAAACAAATAAACATCATTATTTTTATAAATATATCCTTTACATTTTAATTTCTCATTTGTGCATTTATAAACCAGGTCTTCTCCTATATCTAATATTTTCTTATTTTGTATATTTTTATGTTTTTTAAATGGAAAAACTAGATTTTCTGATACATATTTAACTTTACTATCGTATTTATATAATAAAAAACATATAAATGGAGATACTATTGTATTTACATTTGTTGACCGTATTATCTTATAAATACAAACATTAATATTGTTAATTTTCTTATTATTCAATTCTTTGTAATTTGTTTTCAATACTGATAAATCATATTTTATTTTATTTTGTTGTTTTGTATTCATATAAAATATAATTTTATTTAATATTTTTTCTTCTAATATTTTCTTTAATTTTTACTGGCCTTGAATCCATTATAAAAGAACCTAAATTCTCTACGGTTTCTTTATCTTCTTTAAAATAATCTAATAAACAGTTTAATAAATGTTTCTTACTCAATGGTGCTTTTACTTTCTTCTCTGTTCTTATTAATTGTTCTTTTGATAAACTCATTACATCTATGTCCCTATTTTTCATCATAGTTACCAGATTTTCTGTCATATTTTTCTTTTTCTGTTTTCTTATTTTTACTTCTTTTTGTAATTGCTTTATTTCATTATCTATAGTTAACCACTCCTTTACTGTATTTACCAATTCATTTTTATTATCTTCCATATATTATATCAAATTATATAATATTTAAGTTTTTTTATTAGTTATTTTCTTCATTTAAATATTTAGCAATATGATTACTACAATAATTATTTTTTTTTGAACATTTTTTTCCACATTCTTCTCCTGTTCGTTTTCCTCTTAATAATACGTGTTTACATAAATTAACATTTTTTTGCTTATTTATTACTTCTTTGTGCCATTTACAGTATTCATTTATACAATTTTTTCCACATTCTATATTTTTTCGTTTTCCTTTTTTAAATACATATTTACATTTATTTAATTTTATACATTTGCTAATTGGTGAATTTACATATCTTATTCTTTTTACACCGTCCATGGTTACATATGGTAATATACCATCATATATGGTTCTACAATATGGACATTTCATTTGGTATGCTCTTAACTTATGACTTTCTAAATGTGAAATATTCTTTACTCTTGTCCAATTGTTTTTTTGATTTATTAATTCTTTATATAAAGGTATGTAATTAAACGTATGATTACACGGCAATTTTATATAATTTTCTTCTAATTTTTCATTTGTTATAAAGCATATTTCTTCTGTGATATTTTCATTTTCATCACTAACTGCTTTAGCCAATAATTGATTAAATAAAGTTATTTCATCTATTTCACTCATAATTAATTATATTATATTATTTTTTTCTCTTTATATGAATTATATATAATGTCAAAAAAAAGATGGGCTGTTCCTACATGGATGTTTTTTCACGGTATTGCTGAAAAGGTAGATGAAACATATTATAAAAATAATTATAAAGATATATTTGGTATAATTCACAGTATTTGTCAAAATCTACCTTGCCCTTACTGTAGAGAACATGCTACTGAATATTGCAAAACATTAACTGATAATAAAATTAATACCAAAGAAAAATTAAAAAAAGAATTGTTTATTTTTCATAATAGTGTTAATAAAAAACTTGATAAAAAAATATTTGATGAGTCTATATTAAATAAATATAAAACTATTGATATTTTTAAAAGTTTTCAATGGTTTGATAAAAATTTTTATCGTAATTATCTTGTTAGTCACGATTTTCAAGGATGGAAACGTAATCGTATAAGAGATAAAATAAATAAATATTTTAATGCACATTGGAGGAGAATGTTTAATTGTTAAATAATTTAATAAATATATTATTTAATTATTTTTTTATATCTTTCTTTTTTTTACACATTTAAATTTATTATTAATAACTTTACATTTTTGTTGTGGTGGTTCAAATGTAAAGTATGTATTTGTTCCATCTAATCCCATTCCCGGATATATTATTGCTATCATCATAAATCCTATTAATCCTCCTACTGCTAATCCAATCCCTATATTAACTAATGACATTCTAGTACCTTCACATCGTGTAACCTTTCTAAATATTAAATCAGCCGCACCTAATAGTGATATAAATATTAAAAATGGGTATCCTCCACCACCTCCTCCTACAGACATGATAGATGCTAATATATATGCTATTGTATATCCCCAAAAAGAGCCATTTAACGACATTGAAAAAGATTTTGGATTTACTTTGTGTCCTTGAAATGGTAATTCAAATATTGAACATATATCATGCGTAGGTAACATATGTGTTTTTACTTGATAATCTCCTACTGTTCTTTCTGTTTGCCATGCTCTTTTTCCAATTATAATAAGAAATTGTAATATAATTAACGGTAATAAAAAGAATATTGCTTTTAAATCACCGTGAAATACTGATGATAGTATTAAAAATAATGTTATTATTAATGGAGATACTGATGTAATAAATATTAATAAATTATTCAAAGTTAATTTTATAGCCATATATATTAATATTATATAAAAACAATTTTTAAAACTTCATCTATTTTCGAAACAGATATAAATTTTATATCATTAAATATTTCTTTATTTTCTTGTTTTTCCATAAATTTATCAAAATCATCTTGGTTAGTAGTGGGATAAATAAATGTATTTACTCCTGCTTTTATTCCTCCTAAAATTTTTAAATCTAAACCTCCTATTTGTGTTACATTTCCGTGCAAATCTATTTCTCCAGTTATAGCTATATTATTTTTTATTTTTTTATTATTAAATAAACTATACATACACGTTGTTATTGCTGTACCTGCTGATGGACCATCTTTTGGAACCGCTCCTTCTGGACAATGTATATGAATTCCCTGTAATTTGGCACTTTTAAAGTTTTTTATTAAACTTAATTGTGTTTTTTTATTTGTTAATTTCCAAGCTAACGTCTTTGCAACATTCATACTTTCTTTCATAACATCTCCCTGTAATCCTGTTAGTTTAAAATCTAAAAATGTATTTGAAGGAAAAAAAGATGTTTCTATTGGTATTATACCTCCCATACCTAATGAATTTGCCCACAATCCATTTATTATTCCTACTCCTGGTTCTTTATGTATCACTTTATGTATCATTTTCGGTTTATCTTTCAAGTATAAATCATTTATTAGTTTTTTCGTTATTTCAAAAGGATTTTTCAAATTATTACTTTTATTTAATATTTCCAAATTTATTTCACTTATTATTTCAAATAATATTTCTTTTAGTTTTCTAACACCAGGCTCATTTGTATATGTATCTATTATATATGTTATTACTTCATCTGAAAATGACAAATGATGTATATTAAATTTATCATATAATTCTGGTAAAATATATGTTTTTACTATAGTTATTTTATCATTTAATAATAAATTATCAAATTTTATTCTATGTATTCTATCTAATAATATTTTATCTATTGATGACACATCATTATATGAAAATATAAATAAAGCTTTACTTAAATCTAAATCTATTCCACTAAAATATTTATCCTGAAATTGTTCATTTTGTGTTCTATCTATCAAATGTGTTAAAATTCCTATTATTTCTTTTCCATTTTCTGTTTTACTAATCTTATCTAATTCATCTATAAATATTATTGGATTCATACATTTCTTTTCTATCAATACATCTACTATTTTTCCCCAAGTAGAACCAACATATGTATAATTATGACCTGCTAATGTAGAACCATTACTTGCTCCTCCTAATGCTATAAATGAAAATGGTCTTGTTTCTCCATTTTCATCTTTTAAACAATTTGCCAACCCTTTTCGTGCCAAAGAAGTCTTACCAACTCCCGGTGGACCTTCAAATCCAAAACAATAACCAGTTTGCTCTCCTGATATCCATTGACCTATTATTCTTTCTACTTGTCGTTTTGCATTTTTATGTCCATGCACTGCTTCATCTAATGTATTATATATATTTTTCATTGACCCATTTAATTTGTTCCATTCTTCTTCTATTAAATTTAAATCTTTTGATAAGTTTACTGTATTAATTATATTTTTATTATCATATTTTTTCTTTAAATCTTCAATTAAACCATCATTATTTATATGTTTTATTATTGTTTTCTTTATATGAGTCCTCATAAATTCTACTTTTTTTCCAGAATGACATATATGTTCCTTTACATTTCTTTGTTTTAATATTTTATTTATATAACATATATTATCTATTAATTGTGACCTTTTATTATTTGTATATGATTTTATTAATTCATCAATATATACTTTCTTATATTTTTCTATAAAAACATTTTTTAAATATTTTATATTTTGTAAAATATCAATATTTGTATATTTTTCTTTTATATTTATATTAAAATTATTAGATATATCTGATATTTTTGGATTTATTATTTTTATTATTTCATTAAATTGAAACGATATTCGTTTCATATAATCTAATATTTTTTCTTTCTTATATATACCAAATGGTATTTTTAAAAGTCCTTCTAGGTATTGTCTAGCTTTTGAACCAGAATCTTCTGATTTTGCTTTTACTTCTTTCAACTTTATCATTGCTTTTTCTTTTACGGTATTTGATGCTTTTAATAAACATATCTGTTGTTCTAATGGTATGTTTGTTGATTCAAAATTTGATATTTCTTTTGTATATTTTATTGTATTTTTCATTGCATCTTTAAAATATTTTTTTACTTCCCATGGCAATGAATCATATAATATTGTTTGATCTGTTGTATCTACTGAACCATTTATTTCATTTGATAACAAATCATATAATAAATAGGCTAAATATTGAAATTCAGGATCATTTGCTTTTATTAATAGCTGTATTAGAATATATCTCTGTGTATATAAATCGCTGGTCAAAAAATCTTTTACTGATTCGGATATTGTCTTTTGTTTTGTTAAATTATTTTTACTTACATATCCATTATATTTATGATATATTTCCGTTTCATTATATATTAATAAATCTTTTAAGGTAAGTATTTTAATAAATCGTTCAAAATCTTTACTTTCAAAATTATCTTCACTAGGAACTTTTTCCTTTATTTTTTTCATTTTTTCTTTTATAAAATTTTCATTACAACAATTTAATACTACATCGTCTATTATTCCATTCATTATTAATGTTTTTTTCATTTTAGTATTTTGAAATGATATTTTTATTCCATATACCTTTGTTTGAAATACCGAACTTGACCTTGATAAATCAAAACAATCCAAAGATTCTGAATTCTCTGTTATCATAAAATCTTCTACTATCCTGTTTCTTGCTATTCTACTTTTTTTTGTTGGTTCTGTTTTTATTTTCCAATCCATCAATTTAAATCCTATTGGATGAACATATTTACTTATTAAGATAAATTTATTATTCATGTACAATTCTTTTACATAGTCACTTCCAAACTGTATTGATAATAAATCTATTATGTTTTTTGTTCCATAATTTTTAAATAAAATACTTAATTCATTATTTATACATTGTAATTTATTTGCAATTTCATCATAATCTACATTTTTTTTTGTATTTAAAGTATTATTTATACTATATATTCTATCATATAAATCTTGATATTGATGTATTGCTAAATGTAAATCATTTGATTTCAAAATATCTAATGACTTATAATTATATAATGACAATATAGAATCTTGAATAATATTGTAATATTTTTTTATTTTCATTAATGTATTGTGTAAATATTGCTTTTTCTTCAAAGATTTTTGCTTAATTTTTATCTTTTTATTTGATTTGTTCATTCTTCCGATAATATATATTGCGATTTTAATTAAATATATATCAATTTACCTAAATTATATTGCGATATAAATATATATAATTTATTTAAAGATTTGGTTTATTATTATATAAATGGGTATACCTAGTTATTTTTCATATATTGTTAAAAATCACAACAATATTCTTATTAAATTAAATAAATTAAATAAAAATATTGATAATCTATACCTTGATAGTAATTCTATTATATATGATTCTATGAGACTATTAGAATATAATAATAATAATTCAAAATATGAAAAAAAATTAATTCAAATTATATGTAATAAAATTAAAGAATATATTACCATAGTTCAACCTTCTAATCGTGTCATTATTGCTTTTGATGGTGTTGCTCCACTTGCCAAATTAGACCAACAACGCATTAGAAGATATAAATCTAATATTGAACAAAAAATTTTTAATCATAAACTCTCTTGGGATAAACGGGCTATTACTCCCGGTACTTCTTTTATGGACAAATTAAATAATGAAGTATCTTATTTCTTTTCTGAAAATACTCGAATTTCTTTAGGTGTAAATCAAATTATTGTTTCCGGTTCTGATGTTAATGGTGAAGGTGAACATAAATTATTTCAATTCATACGTAATAATGAATCTTCTCATAAACATCAAACCACTCTTATATATGGTCTTGATGCTGATTTAATTATGTTAGCACTTAATCACTTACCTATTTCAAAAAATATATATCTGTATAGAGAAACTCCCGATTTCATTAAATATATAGATAATTCATTAAATCCTAATGAAAGTTATATTTTAAATATTCCTGAAATGTCTAAAGCTATTATATCTACTATGAATAATGGTAAACAAGTTAATAATAAACAACAATCTAATAGATTATATGATTATATATTTATTTGTTTTTTATTAGGTAATGATTTCTTACCTCATTTCCCTTCTGTTAATATTAGAACTAATGGTATTCATATTCTTTTAAACGCTTATAAATCTACTATAGGTAAATCTAATTCCAATCTTACTGATGGTAATAAGATTTATTGGAATAATCTATTCAAATTTATAAAAATTTTATCCAATAATGAATATGATAATATTAAAGATGAATATAAAATTAGAGAAAAAATGGAAAAAAGACATTTTACTGATCCTAATGAACGATATTTAAATATCCCTATTAAAAATCGCTCTATTGAAAGGTATATTAATCCTTATGATAGTGGTTGGGAAAATAGATATTATACTTCATTATTTAATAACACCAGAAACGATTACTTTGTTAAAAAGGTTTGTATTAATTATTTAGAGGGATTAGAATGGGTTATGAAATATTATACTAACAATTGTCCTGATTGGAGATGGTCGTATAATTACAATTACCCTCCTCTATTTAATGATTTAATTAAATATATTCCAAAATGGGATGTTGATATGATTGAAGATAATAATAATCAACCTATTCATTCTTTTACTCAATTGGCTTATGTTTTACCTATAGATAGTTTACACTTATTACCAAAACACATTTATAGAGAATTAATGTTTAAAAAAAACCATTATTATTCTAATAACTCAAAGTTAATTTGGGCATATTGTAAATATATATGGGAATCTCACGTTGAATTACCTCATATTGATATCGATGAATTAGAATCTTTCATAGAAGATATAAAAAATTAATATAAAAATAATATAATCTATTACTTATTATATGATTAAAGTTATTGTTACTGGCGGAGATGGTATGATGGGACAAACTATAAAAAAAATAACTAATGACTCCAAATACCATTACAAATTTATAAATAGACAAATATTAGACCTAACTCATAGAAATAGAGTGTTAAATTATTTTAAATATTACGCTTCTCAAGGATACAATCATATAATACATCTAGCTGCTAATGTAGGTGGATTATATAAAAATATGGAATCTAATATTGATATGTTTAGTGATAATATTAGAATTAATGAAAATATATTAGAAGCTTGTCATAAATATAATATTAAAAGAGGTATATTTGTTTTATCTAGTTGTATTTTCCCTTGTAATCCTAGTAAATTCCCTATGGATGAAACTATGATACACGAATCTCCTCCTCATTATTCTAATGAAGGTTATTCTTATGCTAAACGTATGTTAGAATTACAATGTAGACAATATAATAAATTAGGTTGTCAATTTATTTGTGTAACACCCGTCAATTTATACGGACCTTATGATAATTTTAATTTAAAAAATAGTCATATGATACCCGGATTAATGCATCGTTTCTATTTAACTAAAAAATCTGCTGGTAAATATGTTGCATATGGAACTGGTAATCCATTAAGACAATTTTTATATTCTGAAGATTTTGCCGAAATTATATTACAAATTTTACATAATTCTACTGTAACGGATGGTAATATTATTTGTTGTAATGATAAAGAATATTCTATTAAAGAAATTGTTAATCTATTAGCTTCTGTTATGTCTATCAAAACTACCGATATCGTTTGGGATACTACCAAATCTGATGGTTGTATGAAAAAAACTGTTTCTAATAATAAACTAAAATCTATAGTTAATTGTGAATTTACTGATTTAAAAGAGGGTTTAATGAAAACTTATCGTTGGTTTAATCAAAATTTTTATAAAATTAGAAAATAAATTATATAAACATATAATTATATAATTTATTATAATGCCCGGTAAAATTTTACATATTACTAACCGTAATGATTTGCAAACTATTGTTCAAAATCATAATTTTGTCATTATTAAAGTAGGTGCTACTTGGTGTGGACCTTGTAATAGAATATCTCCTTATGTAGATACTTATTTTAATCAAATGCCTGATAATGTTATTCTTGTACATATTGACGCTGACAAAGGACAAGATGCTTGTGCCGCATTAAGAGTTAAGGTTTTACCTACCTTTATTAATTTTATAAAGGGTGAACAAAAAGATATATACGCCACTGGTGACCAAACTAAAGTTAAACAATTCTTTGAAAGCACATTACAATATGTTAAAAAAGGTTAATCTATTAATTATATAATTTTAATAATATATAATTAATTTATTCTATTTTCTATGAGATTTTCTCCCTCCTTTCTTTTTTATCCTTGATTTCCTATTTCTTTTTTTTCTTCTTCTTCTTGTTTTTCTTTTTCTTCTTCTTCTTGTTCTTCTTCCTCCTTCTTTTATTTTTGTGTAATTTTCATATTTTTTACAAGCTTGTATTATATATTCTCGTTTATCTTTTGGGTAATTGTTTAAATGTTTTAAGGCTTCTTTTACATTATTTTCTAATTTTGCTGCCTCCAGGTCGTCTCCTGTTAAACCAGCTTTTGCTTTTGCCTTCAATGCCGAAATTGCAGATTTTTTGCCAATTCCAAAAGCCATCCCCATAGGATTCGTCTTCTCTTTTTTTTTATTTTTTTCATATTTAGTTGCCCATTCGTTATATGCATCGTTTTTTTTTGCATCCGCCTCGTTATTCATAATCTTATTTGTTATTTTTTCACATTTATCTTTATCCATATTTTTCAATTCCGGACACACTTTTTCCCAAGCATTTTTTTTCCCCAATAAAGCAATTTTATTTGATTTACCGGGTCCTGTTACCATATTTTTTAATTTTAACCATTTTTCAACCGCTTTTGCTGATTTTTTAAACTCTTCGGCTATTGGACCAGAGTTCATTAATTGTTCTATTTCTTTCATAGTGTTTTGAAATTTTCGTACTGCATCTTTATTCAACGTCATGGTTTTTAATATATTATATACAGCCCCATTACTATTTGCTTTTAATTCATCTTTTTTTATTAATCTTGTTCCTTCTAAAACACCTTTTTCATTTTGTTTGCCAGTTTCTGTATGATAATAATCCGTTTTTCCTTCTTTATAATTTTTTATTTTATCTTTGGTTAATGCATTTATTTTTTGAATATTTTTTTTATTTTTTTCAGTTGACCCTGGCATGCTGATCATACCGTATTTATGTGGATAATAACGCACTTCTCTGTGTGTTGCTTTGTTACTACTACAATCAACCTTCTCTCCCTCTTCAGTTCTACAAGATAATATTGTACCATTTATAGCTCCATCTCCTTTTACATCTTTATGTTTAATCTTTGCAAAAAATTTTTCTCCTATACCACTAGGTTGCATTGCTAATTTTTTTGAAGTTTCATTTATTTTTATTCTTAATTGTTTCGCTTGTATAACATCATTTTCAGAAAATCTATTTCCTCTATTTATTATAACTTTATTTAACTCTTCTAATAATTTATCGCCTTCATTTTGTGTTTTCGACAAAAGGGCTTGATTCTGTAATTTTTTTTTCATTGAATGTAGTTTAGCACCAGCTGCTACCATAAGAACAATCACAACAAGCGCACACGGCACTGTAAAAAAACAAGCTGTAGCACTTGCAATAGCCGCACCTGATGCTGCTCTCGCTCCAGTCTTTACAATCATTTTACCAACCTTTGATTTTTTAGCGGATTTAATTCTGGCCATATTATCTTTATAATTAGTTGCACATATTCCATTAATAAAATCAGGTGTTTGTTCAGATGAACAACATAATGATTTCTTTAGGTGTGGTATATATACTTCACCGCCCAAGCATAAATCGTTTGTAAAATCTATTCCTTTTTCACATTTTTTTGTTATAAACGAAGGAACTTTTGCGACATTATATTTCGCATTCCCCTTATCTTTTGATGTTTTTTCATCAGTACCACAACATTTGTTAGGTAACTTTTTTATCCATTCAGGTATTTTACTATTAGAATTATCATCTGGTTTAAAACAATAACTACCCAATTGCGGGTTTTTATTATTCTTATCTAATTCTTTATATTCCTTACTATCCTTTGTCATATAAGAAAAATAACCATCTGCTTCCCATTCACCCCATCTTACACCTGCTGATTCTTTATTGCCTAAATGAAATGGTATATGTTTATTTAAATTACTATTTTTACCGTTGCTTTTTAAAAAATTCTTCTCTGCTATTGATCTTTTTATAGCACCTTCTTTTTGTCTATTTATAATCTTCTGTTTCCATTCATCATCACTATAATCTGATTTGCTTCCCATTCCTACCCTTTTCTTCGCTGCACTTACCTTTTTATTCACTGCACTCTTCGCTTTATTGAAGGTTTTTTTAAATGAAATTGAAGAAAACATACCTTTCTTTTCTCCTTTCCCTTTTTTCTTTCTACTTCTTCTTTTTCGCATTTTTTTGTTTCTTTTTTGTTTTGTTTTTGGCATATTGTATTAATATATAATTAGATTATTATGTATTATACTAAATATTAATTTTTACGTTTTCTTCGTGTTTTTCTTTTTCTCTTTTTTTTACGTGATTTTTTTCCACCCCTTTTTTTTCTACGTGATCTCTTTTTCTTTTTTCTGGTTCGTCTTCTTCTTTTTCTCCTTTTCTTTTTACCACCGAACCATCCTGAAAATAAACCGAATTTAGTAGCATTATCTTCCTTTTTCTCTTGTGGAGGCAATGGAGGTTTCGGTCCCTGTGATACAGGTGCTGGTGGAGGCAATGGAGGTTTC
>Ga0163109_10002226_pt1 | contig 15209 bp, 10 predicted proteins | sample CRUFie1St13metaG_FD_108704 | JGI IMG/M metagenome (GOLD analysis project Ga0163109, IMG submission 108704) | Marine microbial communities from the Costa Rica Dome - CRUD Field 142mm St13 metaG | ecosystem: Environmental > Aquatic > Marine > Oceanic > Photic zone | place: Costa Rica: the Eastern... | reverse complement strand
TTGTTTCTTGTTCTAAGACTTCTCAAAACTTTATTGTTAAATTTCTTTATAACTTAAGTGCTTATTTAGGCATTCAACCAAACCTTGAAAATATAAATAGGCCCTTTTTTGATATAGAACAAGGATGCTTTGTTAATATAAAAAATTTAAACAGCTTAGAAGAAGGTGAATCCTTAATTTTAAAAAATTTTATTTTAAAACAGGACTCATTTATTTGTCCTAAGGAAAAGAAAAGCCTTATAAACACCTTATTTTTATATTATGAGTCTCATGGATATAAAATGAAAAGCTTAAACTCTCCCATAATAATTGATTTACTTAAAAAATGAGAAGTTTTTTATTTTTGTTATTTATTTCTTTTTCAAATTCAATAATTGGACAAAACATCTTATTTCTTGACTCAGAAACTAAATCGCCAATTGAAAACGTTAATATAAAAGGGGGAGTAAACGGAGTTATTAGCGACAAGAATGGTATTGCAAACATTAATCTCTTTGAAAAAAACTTAATTTTAAAAATAACTCATATAGGTTATACTGAACAAAACATATTGTGTTCAAAAATCAAAGACACAGTATATTTAAATCTAAATTCTCTTGTTTTGCCAACTGTTAACTTTGTAAAAGAGCTACGAGTTCTAAGTCAATTCAAGCCTTCGGTCGATAAACTTAAACTCAAGTCTAATGAGCATGAGCTAACTCATGTAACTTCTGTTTTGAAGACTAAGACCTCTGTAACAGTACAAAAAAGTCAAGTTGGTAGCGGAAGTCCTAACTTTAGGGGGTTTGAAGCTAACAGACTACTTTTAATTGTTGACGATATTTCATTAAATAATACAATATTTCGTAGTGGCCATGTTCAAGCCTCAGCAATGATTAACCCCTTTTTTGTTGAATCTATTAATATTGTGACTGGCCCTGCATCTGTAGTTTATGGAAATGGGGCTATGGGTAGCGCCATAGTATTTAAAACACTTTCTAATAATAAAAACGCAGTCTCTTTGGTTCAAAAATTTGAAAGCTCATCAAATACAATTATTGCAAACTATAAAAATAGATTTTCTATAAAAGACGTTGGTTTTTTAAGTGCTTTTTCAATTAAAAAAGCTGAAAACTTAAAAATGGGTAAAAATAGAAATCATGGGTATAATGACTGGGGCATTGGGTATTACACAAAAAATGAAGAGCAGTTGTTTACAAGTTTTAGTCAAGTTGACCTTCTTCAAAAAATTAAATTTAAGCTTTCTGATTTTACTGTAATTTCTTTGAACTCTCAATACGGTAGAACATCTAAAATTGACCGGTTTGACAAATTAAATGATATTGTTGACGGTGTTCCAAAATATAGTGACTGGTACTATGGTCCAAGTGAAAGGGTTTCACAAATTATAACTGTTAACAATTTAAAAAACAAACCTTTTTATGACTCATTTAAGATAAAGTCAAGTGTTCAAAAAATTACTGAATCAAGGCATCACAAAAAAAATAATGACTATTTAACATCTAATAGATATGAAAAACTAATGATTTATGACATAGATATTAACTTTAATAAAAAAATTAAAATTGGGGCCCTTAACTATGGGGCAGGAGCAAGACATGAATATTTAAAATCTAACGCCTGTCTAACAGGTTTTCAAACATCTTTGCCCAACACTACAAGATACCCAAACGGAGGCACTAGAAGTAACAATCTATATCTATATTCACAAATTGGCCTAATCTTTAGCAAACATTTTTCTGCATATTTAGGAGGTCGAGTTAATTCAAGCATGTTGTCTGCATTATTTGCAGACTCTCCCCTAAATAGCTTGGCAAACTTTGAAATAACCAATAAAACAAATTCTTTTGTTGGCTCAGTTTCAATAAAACATGAGCCAAACAAAACCTCACAATTAATTTATTCATTTTATACAGGTTTTAGAAACCCTAATACTGATGAAATTGGCAAGCTTTTTTCCAAAAATGATATGTTTGTGATTGTTCCTAATGCAAATCTTAAGCCAGAAAAATCAAAAAATATAGAAATATCATTTAACAAAAAGTTATTTAGCAATATTACTCTTGGAATAAACACATACATCACTAAAATAGATGATGCTATTGAAAGAGGCTTAGGCGATTTAAATGGCGACACCATGATAACATACGATGGTGAAGAGATGAGGATACAAATGAACAAAAATATTTCTAATGCAATAATTAAAGGTGTTTCGTTTAATATTGAATATAATTATCAAAAACATTTAACAATACATACAAACTTTTCTGTTTTAAAGGGTGAAAATGATTTCAAAGAACCACTAGCGCACATACCACCACTGAAGTCTTCACTAAATATTGACTATTTCTACAATAAACATAGCTTTAATTTTTGCATATTATATAACAGCAAGAAATTAGCTGAGGAATATGATTTAGCTGGAGTTGATAATTTGGAAGAAGCAACTATTGACGGAAGTCCTAGTTGGTATATACTAAATATCTTATATCGAAATCAGTTTACCAAAGACTTTTCTTTAAGTTTTGGTGTTGAAAATATTTTAGACATACATTACAAACCCTTTGCATCCGGTATTGCGGCATCTGGTAGAAATTTTACATTATCTTTGTCATATAATTTAGATTCGTTATGATAAAAAAGATTCTTTCATGTATACTGATAATTAATCTTAATGCTTATTCACAAGCTTGGGAAAAAGAGTTGTTGAAATCTAATCCAAGAGCAAGCATTCATGAAAAACAAGAGTCATTTAAAGCATATAGGAAAGATAATTTATATACTAAAGGAAACGGTTTTAAACCCTATGCAAGAAGTTTAGATTTTATTTTAAGAAGATCATCAGAAAACACAAGCTTTACTCCTCATGCACTGTACGAAGAATGGTTGTTGCAAAAAAGAAAGTCTTCCTTAGCAAATAACACTAACTCGGCCAACTGGATAGCTAAAGGTCCAATAAACACTCCTATTATACTATCAAACGGTAAGAAAAGGGGTAATGGTAGAGTGAATTGTATAGCTTTCGACCCTTTTGATCAAAACATAATCTGGGTTGGATCTCCTTCGGGTGGTTTATGGAAAAGTGAAGACGGTGGAAGCAATTGGATTACAAATACTGATAATCTTCCTGTTATTGGTGTGTCTTCAATTGTTATTCACCCTGTTAATCCACAAATAATGTATATAGTTACTGGCGATGCATTTGGATCAGATACATATAGCATTGGTGTGTTAAAATCAATAGATGGGGGGCAAAATTGGCAAACAACAGGATTAAGCTATAATATCTCTCAAGAAAATAGAATTAACAAAATTATATTAAATCCTAATTTTCCCGATAGTATTTTTGCGGCTACTAATTCTAACATAAAAATAAGTGTTGATGGTGGCGCTAATTGGACTAATGTTACAAGTCAAAATGGACTAAGCTTGATGGGTAGATGGAGAGATCTTGAGTTTAAACCAAATGATCCTTCCACTATATACGCTGCAAAACAAATTAGCTCAGGTGGCTCTTCCATATTTAGATCTGAAGATGGTGGAGTAACGTGGGCTGTTACAAACAACGGTATGAATAGTCCAGCAAAAGACAGGCCTCTTCTTGCTGTTACAAATGATAATCCAAATGTTGTTTACGCTTTGTTTTCATCGACAGATGATAGTTTTCATGGGCTTTATAAATCAAATGACAGTGGAGACAATTGGGCATTGCAATCCAACAGTCCAAATATACTTGGGAGAAATGTTGATGGAACTAGCTCTGGTGGGCAATCGTGGTATGATTTAAGTTTAGGGGTTTCTCCGATTGACGAAAATCTAATTTATGTTGGAGGGATAAACTTATGGAAATCTTCAGATGGAGGAGTAAATTGGAATGTTGATGGAAGTAGCGGAAATAATCAACAATTATACTCATATATGCATGTTGATCAACATGCCCTGGAGTTTAACCCCTTAAATAACATTGCATATGCGGGTAATGATGGGGGTATTTATAAATACGTAGAAAACTTAAACAATTGGGTAGATATAAGCGACGGGCTAGAAATTTCTCAATTCTATAAACTTGGTCTTTCTAAATCAAATCAAAATAAGCTCGTTGCTGGAGCTCAAGACAATGGGACCGAAATGTTAACAAATAATGTCTGGGATGCTATTAGAGGTTCAGATGGAATGGAGTGTGCGTTTGATCAGTTTGATGAAGATGTTATATATTCAAGCTCACAATATGGTGGTTTAAAAAAATCCTTTAATGGTGGTTTAAATTGGACAAATATCAAGCCAGTTACTTACGATGGCGCCTGGGTAACACCATACAAAATACATCCTGAAAACAATAATTTAATTGTCATTGGCTATGATGAAATTTACCGTTCAATTACAGCTGGGACTACTTGGGACTCTGTTTCGTATAATGTTAGTAACGGTCAACCTGTAAGAACTATTGCGCTAGCTCCATCTAATCAAAACTACATTTATGCAGCAACATACACTAGACTCAAAGTAACTACTGATGGGGGGGCAACATGGACCGCGATAAATTTTGGGTTGCCCGTTCAACAAGCTAACATCACAGATGTTGTTGTTGCCAACAATAATCCTGACCGTTTATGGGTAACCTTTTCTGGTTATAATAGTAATGAAAAAGTATATGAAAGTAATGATAGGGGGGCTAATTGGATAAACATCACCTCAAGTGGATTGCCTAACCTTCCTGTAAATTGTATTGTGTATCAAAAATTAACAAATGATGATTTATATGTTGGTACAGATATTGGCGTATATTATAGAGACAAAACTATGAATGAATGGGTTCCATATATGAACGGAATGCCAAATGTTATTATAAGTGAACTAGAAATTCATTATGATAAAGAAACTATTTCGGCAGCAACATTTGGTCGAGGAGTTTGGGAAAGTCCAATAAATACATCTCCATACATTTCGCATTCCTCAGATAGAACTTATAATGATAGATTTGATCTTTACCCTAATCCATGTGGGGATAATTTTAATGTTTATTCCGATTCAAATACAGAACCTAGATCAATAACAATTTACTCGTTAACAGGAAAAAAAGTTCTTTTTAATAAGCCAAAACCTAATTCTAATAAAATAGATGTTTCTAATTTATCTTCAGGTAAGTATATTGTAGAGATCTCTACATCTAACGATTATTGTATTAGAAAAAAACTGATTATAAAATAGCCTCAAATTTTTTCACATAGTCTCTTTTTTTAGAGGATGGATCAAAAATCAAACCAACAGCAATAATTGTATTTGATTTAGTGTGATAAGATTTTAACAAAAAGGGTCCTCCCATGAAGCCGTTCTGTAAACGCCATATTCCCCTGCAAATATCATCGCTACAAAAAGGGGTGTAAAGAGGTTCTATTTTAACATACGTCCCTTCTTTTGCCCCTAATAAGTATTTTGAAAAAACACTATCTGTTTTTTCAAGTAACAATTGTTTGTCTCTTAAAATTTTATTGCTTTTAAAAATTAGAACATGTTCTATTTGTTCCTTATCTTTAGGGTTAAAGGTTGCCCAAAAAAGAGAGCTATCTTTTTTTAAAATTTGGTATTTTTTTGAAATTACGATTTGTGTTTGAAAGGTGTTAAGTAGATATTCTTCAATTTCATGATTAGAACTCTTAGACTCTTGTATTCTCAATCTAGTAAGTGCATTAAAGTCAAGCATCTTTTTTATTTTATGTAAGTTTCTATTTTCTTTTTCATCATACTGTATTTGAAAACATAATTGTGGCTTTGCCCACATATTCTTATTTCCTACTCTGTCATTATCTTCGTTTGTTATCAAAACTATATTATTGTGTCTTTTTAAAAAATCATTGAACTCTGAATAATTAACTTGAATTATATCGTATTGTTGTTCAGCTTTATTTATTCCATCTAAGTTTGCAGCAAAAATATTATATACTCTTTCTTTCAAATTTATTTCCCAAATATTGTCGTCAACAACAAACAACACTTCAAACAAACCTCCAGTTGAAGAAGGAAGTGTTTTATTGCTATTGCAACTAATCAATAAAACTAGCAAAAAGACAATTGCTTTGTTCATTATGTTTTGGGTAAAATAATTTTTGTTCCAGGAGATAAATTGTCATTTGATAAATTGTTAAGTGATCTTAATTCTGAAATTGTAACTCCTTTAAATTTTTTTGAAATACCCCACAAAGTGTCTCCACTTTTAATAGTATATTCAAAAAAGTCTATATTTTTTTTATCGTTCGTTTCTTTTTTTATAAATAAAGTTAGCTTGTCATTTATATTTAATTTAGTTGACGTTAAATTATTCCATTCTTTTATTTCAAACACTCTTACGCCAAACTTTTTTGCAATCTTACCTAAATAATCTCCCTCGATAACATTATATTCAATCATTTCTTCATCTATAAGTACTATTTTTTCTTCAATCATAGTTAATAGGTCATAATAACTTTCTTGATTTAAATTAAAATCCTTTGCACTTGACTTAGGAACAATAATTGTTGAGCCTTGGTAATACACATCTTTTTTAAATGAGGGATTTAAAAAGTCTAATGTCTCTTTATCTAAACATGTTATTTTTTGAAAAACATCAGAAGAAATATTTTCTTTTAAAACTAAAGTGTCAACATTGTTAACGTCTATTTTAGGACTACTTGTTTTTATTCCGTGTTCCTCTGCATAAACCATTGAATATATAACTGCAATGAATGTTGGAACATAATTTCTTGTTTCTGTTCTTAAATGCTCATGTAAACCCCAAAAATCTGTTTTACCTGTTGTTTCAATTTTTCTTTGAATATAACCAGGGCCTCCATTATAAGCGGCTAAAACTAAATGCCAATCTCCAAAAATTTCATATAAGTTCTTAAGGTACATACATGCAGCCTCAGTAGATTTAATTGGGTCTTGACGTTCATCAATATACGAAGTGACTTTTAAGTTATACTCTACACCTGTTAAATACATAAATTGCCAAAGACCGGTTGCCCCCGATGAAGATTTTGCCTTTGGATTAAGTGCAGATTCTACAATTGGAAGATATTTAAGCTCAAGAGGAAGACCATATTTATCAAGCATATTTTCAAAAATTGGAAAATAATATGAAGATAATCCTTTCATTTTTTCAATTAACCTTTTGTTTAAATTTAAATAGCTTTCTATAAAAGGGGTTACTCTAATATTATAAGATAAATCTATAGGGCTTAACCTGTTGAGTTTTTTTAATCTTTTTCTATAAGGCTTTAAGTTATCTACATGTATTTTGTTTTCATGATAAGTTTTTTCATTTTCAAGTTCATCTAGGGTTGAATCATTTTTTACTGTTATCAAATAAACATCAGTTGTTGAATTAGAAAAACTATTTAGCGCTATAGCAAAAAATGCAAGCAAAATATATACAATTCTCATATTACAAATTTGATAAAATTCAACATTTAAAATAATCTTTAGATATAACAATTGTTAACTGGTATTTGTTAATGACTATTTTTGTAAAAAATAAGTAATTCTGTATCTTTGACACTTAATTATGAGTGTTGAAAAAAATAAATATATCCAAGGGGCTATTCTTAAAAAAATTAATTCCCCTGAAGATTTGCGAAAGTTAAAAAAAAACGAACTAAAACAGTTAAGTTCAGAGTTGCGACAATACATCATTGACATTGTTTCTGAAAAGGGGGGGCATTTTGGCGCAAGTTTAGGCGTTGTTGAGCTAACTGTCGCTCTTCACTATGTCTTTAACACTCCGTATGATCAACTAGTTTGGGATGTAGGTCATCAAGCATATGGGCATAAAATACTTACCGGTAGGAAGTTGCTGTTTCCAACAAATAGAATATATAATGGTCTAAGTGGTTTCCCTAAAAGAAGTGAAAGTGTTTATGACACTTTCGGGGTTGGACACTCTTCTACATCCATTTCAGCAGCATTAGGAATGGCTATTGCATCAAAAAATAATGGTAATCTTGACAAACAACATATTGCTGTAATTGGCGATGGAGCAATGGGAGCTGGAATGGCCTTTGAAGCACTAAACCATGCGGGTGCAGAAAACACCAACTTACTTGTTATTCTAAATGACAATTGTATGTCAATAGACCCTGCAGTAGGAGCCTTAAAAGAATACCTAACAAAAATTGCTACTTCTCATACATACAACAAGGCAAAAAATAAAATTTGGAAGCTTCTAGGAAGATTAAATAAATTTAGTCCTAACACTCAAAAAATAGCAAAAAAAATTGAGGGTGGCATCAAATCTACTATACTCGGCGAAAGCAATTACTTTGAATCTTTAAATTTTAGATATTTTGGACCCATTGATGGTCATGACTCTTCAAAGCTAGTGGATGTTTTAAATGACCTTAAGAAAATACCTGGACCAAAAATACTTCATTGTATAACAGTGAAAGGTAAGGGATTCTCTCCTGCTGAAGATGGCGATAGCACTAAATGGCATGCGCCCGGACTATTTGATAAAAAAACAGGGGAGATAGTTAATATTAAAAAGAAGGCAAAATCTCCTCCTAAATATCAGGACGTTTTTGGAGAAACTATTATTGAATTAGCAGAAAAAAACCCAGCAATTGTTGCTGTCACTCCTGCCATGTTAACTGGTAGTTCTTTAAACAAGATGATTAAAAAAATGCCAGAAAGAACATTTGATGTTGGAATTGCTGAGCAACACGCTGTAACTTTTTCTGCTGGAATGTCAACTCAAGGCAATATTCCTTTTTGTAACATTTACTCAACATTTATGCAAAGAGCTTATGATCAGCTGATTCACGATGTTGCCTTGCAAAACTTAAATGTTGTCTTCTGCCTAGACAGAGGGGGATTGGTAGGAGCAGATGGAGCTACTCATCATGGAGCTTTTGATATTGCCTACTTAAGATGCATCCCAAATATGGTTGTTTCTGCACCAATGAACGAACACGATTTAAGAAATTTAATGTACACCGCTCAACAACCAAACCAAGGCCCCTTTTCTATCAGATACCCAAGAGGGAAAGGCGTTTTAGTTGATTGGAAATGTCCACTAAAAAAGATTCCTGTTGGTAAAGGGTCTATTATAAAAGATGGAACGGACGTTGCCATATTGTCTATTGGGCATCCTGGAAACTTTGTTATTAGTGCACAAAATGAATTTAAAAAATTAGGTATAAATGTTGGTCATTATAATATGAGGTTTGTTAAGCCTCTGGATAACAAACTTCTTCACAACATATTACAAAAATATTCAAAAATTATTACTATTGAGGATGGGTGTGTTTCAGGTGGTTTTGGAAGTGCAGTTCTAGAGTTTATTTCCGAACATAACTATTCTGTAAAGGTTGAAATGCTGGGCATTCCTGATAGGTTTATAAATCACGGTTCTCAAGAAGAACTTTATAACGAATGTTCATATAATGAAAAGGCTATTATTAAAACAGTAAAGAAAATGGTTACACCTTCAGCTGTAACTCAAGCAGGATAACTTAGAATAAAATGAACATTAAACAACTACTTCAAATAAAACCGAAAAACCAAAAAATATTTATTTCGGGTTGGGTCAGAACAAGGCGTTTAGGTAAGAACATCTCCTTTATTAGTCTTAATGACGGTTCTACAATAAAAAACATTCAAATTGTTTTTGACACAGCAAACATATCAGAAAATACTGTAAAACAAATTACCACCGGGGCTTGTATTAAAATTAACGGTTCTTTAATCGCGTCAGAAGGAAAAGGACAAGAATCTGAAGTTGTTGCGGAATCCATTGACATTTTAGGCCTTGCTGATTCTGAAAAATACCCTCTTCAGCCAAAAAAACATAGTCTAGAATTTTTAAGAGAAAATGCACACTTAAGATTTAGAACAAATACTTTTTCTGCTGTTTTTAGAATTAGAAACTCTATCTCATATGCAATTAACAAGTTTTTTTATGATCGTGGCTTTGTTTTATTGCACACGCCTATTATTACTAGTACTGATGCCGAGGGTGCAGGTGAAATGTTTCAAGTTACTAATTTAAACTTAGATAAGGTCGGAAAAAAAATTGACTATAAAACCGACTTCTTTGGTCGAAAGACAAGCTTAACTGTTTCTGGTCAATTAGAAGCAGAACTTGGGGCGTTAGGATTAGGAAAGGTTTATACGTTTGGACCGACGTTTAGGGCTGAAAACTCAAACACCTCTAGACATCTTTCTGAATTTTGGATGATTGAGCCGGAAGTTGCTTTTGCAGATCTTGAAAAGAACATTTCGCTAGCTGAAGAATTTCTCAAATATTGTATAAATTATTGCATCAAAAATAATTTTGATGATTTAACTTTTTTAAATGATCGTTTCGAAAACGAGGAAAAAAAATTAAAAAAAGAAGATAGATCTGAACTTGGGTTAATCGAGCGCTTAAAGTTTGTTGTTAAAAATAATTTCACACAAATTACATATAAAGAGGCAATTTCTATTTTAATTAATTCTAAGCCTAATAAAAAGAAAAAGTTTAAATATATTATAGATGGTTTTGGAGCTGATTTACAGTCAGAACACGAAAAATTTCTCGTTGAAAAAAAGTTTAAGACACCTGTTATTATAACAGATTATCCAAAAAAAATCAAGGCTTTTTATATGAGGCTAAACGATGACAATGAAACTGTCAAAGCGATGGACATCCTGTTTCCTACTATAGGAGAAATAATTGGGGGGTCGCAAAGGGAAGAAAGACTTGATATTCTTAAGATGATGATGAAAGAAAAAAATATAGATGAGAAACACTTGTGGTGGTATTTAGAAACCAGGAAGTTTGGTTCTTGCGTACATAGTGGTTTTGGACTAGGTTTAGAAAGGTTAATTATGTTTGTTACTGGCATGAAAAATATTCGGGATGTAATTCCTTTTCCAAGAACACCAATGAATGTAGATTTTTAGTTATGCCTAAACAAAGGTTAGAACAAAAAACAAAATTTAATTTAAACCCCCAACAAATTAAGTTTTTAAGCCTGTTGCAAATCCCCATCACAGATTTAGATAATCATATTAAAAAAGAAATTGAAGAAAATCCTGTTATTGAAGAAGAAGAATCAGAATATGTAGATAGTAACTCTGATTTTTATTATAGCAAATCAAATAAAAATAATCAAGCTTTAGGCTATCAAATTGAAGATAAAAAAACCAGTCTCTCTGATTATTTACACTCTCAGTTAGTAGATTTAAATGTACCCAAAAAAATTTATAATTTAATAAGCTACTTAATCAATAGTTTAGATAAGAATGGATATTTAGATCGAGACCTGCAATCTATCTCAAATGATTTGCTTATTAACAACAACATGAAAATTAATGAGGAAGAAATTAATGTTGCGTTAAATTGTTTAAAGGAAATGGAGCCTTGCGGTGTTGGGTCCCATAACTTACAAGAGTGCTTAATTACTCAACTTAAAAAAAAACATCCAAAAAATATAGTAGCCTTAAAAGTTATAACTGATCACTATAGTTCATTTACAAACAAAAACTTTCGTTTAATTTGTGAAAAGCTAAATATTTCGCAAAAAAAATTGAAAGCTATTTATGCTGTTATTGAGACCCTACAACCAGTTCCTTCTTTTGGTTTTGACAATAATAATTCATTTAATGAATATATCACTCCAGATTTTAAAGTAACAATAAAAAATAATTCATTTGAATTGTCAACAACAAAAACACGAACCAAAGAAATTAATGTAAGCTCTTACTATAAAAGCCTACTACAAAACACAAAAGATACAGAAACTAAAGATTTTTTAAAAGTAAAAATTGAACATGCTCTTTGGTTTAAAAATGCACTTGTAGAAAGAGAGCTTACTTTAAAAAAAGTGGTTTCTGCAATTATAAACTTTCAAGAGAAATACTTCTTTAGTGGAAGCGAGGAAGATTTAACACCAATGACTTTAAAAGATATTGCAAAAATTGTTAAATTAGATATTTCTACAATTTCTAGAGTTAGTAATTCTAAATTTATTGAGACCTTTTTTGGTACATTTAAAATTAAAGAGCTGTTTTCTGAAGCGTATAGAAAAGATAATGGAGAAACTGTTTCTAACAAAGCTATCAAAAAACATCTTTATGAAATCATCGAAAATGAAGATAAAAACAAACCCTATACTGATGAAGAGCTATGTAAAATATTAGGAGAAAACGAATATCATATTGCTCGTAGAACAGTTTCAAAATATAGATCCTCATTAAAAATATTAAATGCGAATAAAAGAAAAAAATTATAAAAATATATATTGGTTTTTATCAACTATTTTTCACCCAGTATTTGTTCCTATTTTGCTTTTGTTAACGTGTATTCCAAATGCGGATCCATTTCATAACTTATTTATAGAAAAAAGAATTTTATTTTTTTTCTTGTTCTTTTTTTTAAATACTTTTCTTCCATGCTTTTTTGTTTTTATATTGTACAAAAAAAATCTGATTAGCGATATTGAGTTGAAAAATAAACGAGAGCGTATTTTGCCTCTTAGTTTTACTTTTTTATGTTTAATTGTGATTTTTTTTGTAACAAAACAGTTTTTTTTATTTAATTCAATAATTACAACTATTATTCTTGGCTATTTATTAATAACAATCGCTTCTCTTTTAATTTCATTATTTTGGAAAGTTAGTTTACACATGTTATGTGTTGGGGGGGCACTTAGCGCAATTGGAAATAATACCCTTTCATTACATGAATCTTATTTGATGTTTTATTTATTTCTATTTATTTCTTTAATCTTAGGCTACTCAAGATTGAAACAAAATGCTCACAACAAAAAACAGGTTATTCTAGGCTTTTTATTAGGGTTCGTTCTTATGCTTTTTGTGTTTAGCTATTGAACAATGACATCAATTATTTCTATTCTTCTTTCAAGCATAGCCTCTATACTATAAATTGATTTTTTTGCATCTTTTGGATCAGAGCTTACATTTAATGCCGATTTATTTTCTCCGTATGGGATTTCTTTAATTGTTAATCTTTTATTGAACATGTAGTTTTCAAGAATATTATTGTTATATGTTTTAATAAAATTAACCAAACTCATTATTCTTCTTTTGGATAAATTCACATTATATTCTGCATTATGCAATGGGGATGCAAATCCTTTGATTTGAATCTCAATTTTTTTTCCTCTCTTTAAGTCGGCCTCTACATGTACTAAAATTTGATTTAAACGATTAAAATTACCCTTGAGACTGTCTTGAAAAAACTGTTTCACATCATTACTTTGAGAAATTTGAATATAATCATCCTCTAATTTAAAATAGGTAATATATGTTTGTTTATATGTTTTTTTTGTGTTAACGCTCATAGTACAGCAATCTGGTTCGTCGTTATGAAAATACAACCTTAAAGGAAGGTATTTTTCAGTCTTTTTTCTAAGTTCTAACGTGCTGTCTTTTTTATTAGCATATTCAAAATAATATATGTCATTACAGCATGCTGTATCTCTTTTGTTTGAAGAAAAATAACCTTTGTTTTCATCAAAGAAGGATAAGTACATTTCATCATATTCAGTATTAAATTCTGATGTGTTTATTGAGGGAAGCCATAAATTCAGCTTTCCTTTTGCATGATAAATATCAAAACCTCCAACTCCACCAGGCTTATTAGAAGAGAAATATATTGTCTTTCTTTCCTGATTATAAAATGGTGTTATTTCATCATATTTCGAATTAATTTTGTTTCCTAAGTTTATTGGAACTCCTAAATTTCCACTATTATCAATTACTGAAAGCCATATGTCGAGTCCTCCAAAACCTCCCTGTCTATCTGAAACAAAGAAAATTATTTCTTGATCTTGATGTGTTATTATATTTGGCTGAGTTGTTATGTTGCTTAAATCATTGATGGTTGTTTTGTTTACCGTTCCTGTATTTAAATCTTTAACTAAGATTTTACAACTATTGTTTGTGTCGCAGGCCGTGAAGTATAATTTTAAATTATTATTTGAAAATGAAGGGTTTGCTGTTGAAAAAAAATCACCTAAAAACAATTTGTCATGTGCTTGCCATTTGTTATTTTTTTTTATTGCCTTATAAATAGAAACCTTGTAGTTTACCCCATCATAAGTTGCTCTTGAAAAATAAGATTCATCGGTGTTTATTTGAATAAAATTAAACTCTGAATCGTCAGTGTTTATTGATTCATTTAAACGCTCTATTTTAACACCTTGTGGATGTGACTGTTTTAAAAATAGTAATAGAAATGTTATTATTATAAATATTTTGGACATGGCTTAATTGTTTTATTTCTCTTTACGTCTGGCTTTTTAATATCCCAAGTGTAAAGCAGTATTATTTCAAACCCACCATCATTATTAGAGGCTTTACTTAAAGATGATATATTGTAATCATAGCTGAAACCGAATTCAAACTCATTTAGTTTGGTTCCTACGCTATAAATTAAAGCATCTCCCCATCTATTTCCCAATCCAAATGTCAGGTTCAGTTCTGGCTTGTTTTCAAAAACATAATCAAAATCTAAACTTGTAATTAACTCTATATCTTGACTTTGTTTAGACAAAAACATCTTTGGGGAAAATGAAGTGTTTTCAATAAGGTCATATTTAGTGAAAATATAAAAATTATATTTTTTATTCAACTTAACTTGTGTGTTTGTGAGGCTCTGTTTTGGTTGGTTTAAATGGTAAATTGAAAAACCTGTATTAAAAGGTTTATTCGACTTTTTATGTGAAATAATTGACGCTCCTATTGATATATCATTGAACCAAAAAGATGTGTTTTGCAGGTTTTCTGTGCTATTAAAAATTAATTTATCGTAAAAAATACTTCTTTGAAAACGCCCCAACAAAACGCCTATATTAAATTTTAGTTTGTTAAGTTTAATCCCTCTTGACAAAATAATGCTAGCACCTTGTGTTCTAAATTTAGCATCCCCAGCAACATCATTTAACAATTGAACTCCGAATGAATTATTTAAAAAAACCTCTTTTTTTTCTAAAGATAATGTAAATGTACTGAAGGGTATAGCAACTGACTCCCACTGGTTTCTTCTTTGTAAAACGATTTTATTCTCACTTTCTTGAGAAGACAACAATGATGGGTTTAAAAAAAATGTAGATTTTGAAAATTGCGAAAAATGGATGTCTTGGCCATTTAAAATTATAGGAAAAATAAAAAATGCTATTTTAAAAAGCCCCCTCATTTTATTAGGGTTATGTTTCCTTTTTTAAATAGTT
>Ga0163109_10002225_pt1 | contig 15213 bp, 18 predicted proteins | sample CRUFie1St13metaG_FD_108704 | JGI IMG/M metagenome (GOLD analysis project Ga0163109, IMG submission 108704) | Marine microbial communities from the Costa Rica Dome - CRUD Field 142mm St13 metaG | ecosystem: Environmental > Aquatic > Marine > Oceanic > Photic zone | place: Costa Rica: the Eastern... | reverse complement strand
TCCAACGCAAAAATAAAAAAAAAAAAAAAAAAAAAACTACAATATACGAAATGTTGCCAGACCTCACGGTATTAGAAAACATCCGAAAAAAGATGTCACCTGGAGTTACAAGAACCAATCCTGATTTCAAGGTACACGGACCCAATCCCATGCGAGATTATTTGTTGAATTACGCAAAACATTTAATTATTGGTACCGTGAAATTAGAGGGAAGGGTTGCTTATCTTGCAAGAGATGTAATACGTGCGCCGTTCCCCTATGCGTATGATCTTAAGTTTGATGAAGATATGACGGAAGGTTGGAAAATAGCACAGACCTTTTTTGTGGTTTGTGATATAGTTGACCGTAGATATCATTTGGAGATTGAAAATAATGTTCTTTTACGACTTTCTGAATGGAAGCCACAAAATATTAATTATTTTGGAATGATAAGAGAGGCCGTTGACGGATTTGATGTAGATGGCAATCCTGTCAGATTGAATTTGAATTTAGATGTAACCGATTATGATCTAACAAAGAAATTTGATCTAAATACATCAGAACTTATAAGCTCTTATCGACAAAATCGAATGTCCCGAAGAACGTCGAAACGCACAGGTATTTCCCAACGTTCTCGATATTCTGGAAAACTAAGGCGAAGAATAAGGCGAAGATTGAATTAGTTTAGTTTCAAAACCAAATCTAAAGTCTGGTATTTTTTATGTTTACATCAGTGTAATGCACACTTATCCTAGTAAATAATAAGGTCCGAGTAACAAGAATTCTTCTATAGGAGATAAGATCAACAGAAGGGCTAGTGCTTGCCACATATTTTGTATGTATCATATTTTTAATTTGGCTCAGTCCACATGCCCAGCTATGGGGAAAGCGCTCGCCAAAAAAAAAAGGATATGCGGTCCAACTTTTTCTATATCAGCGTCGCTTAGAACGACCCTTACTTCTTTTAAATCTATTTGTTCTTTTCCTTTCACTTTGCTGATAACTACGTTTTCTTGTTTTTTGTTTTAATTTTAGCTTCGATTTTAGACGTTTTTGTGATATAGGCATAGCTTCAGGACGTAATTCGTAAAATCTTTCAAAAACGTCATTTATATCGGGCCTCGGTCGCGTAAAATAATATGGTGCTACTCTTATAGAAAGTGGTTTGTAATTATCGTATGCGCTACTATGTGCCATTCTATTGTACTTTCCTCGTACCGGTGTGCTATAATAATCTGGGGCAGAATATTTTCGTGTCAATGAAGGTTCCTGTGTTTTAAGGGGTGGTTTCTGCATTGAAAATGATTTATTTTTTTTATAAAATTTAGACTTTTGGCAATCTCTTAAAGCTAGAAATTCATCTACATTTCCTCCTTTATCTGGATGTGTCTGCAAGTAAGCTCTCTTATAAGCATAATCGTCCTCTAAACCGTACTTTAGAGCAAGGTCATCACAACTCATTTTTTGAATATGTGTATAGAAAGAAAATAAATAAATAAGAGGGTAAGCGCTCGCCAAAAAAAAAAGGATATGCGGTCCAACTTTTTCTACTTTTTAGTTCGTTTTTTGCGTTTACTTGTAGATGTTCTTCGCTTTTGTAGGAACGATTTTATTAGGGTTACGCTATCATCATCTAATTTCCGTTTAAGAGTGTGTGCACCTACTCTAGATTCGTATATTCTAGGTTGTATATCATCCAGAATGGCTTCTGACCAAAACCCATATCCGCTTCGTGGTGGATTTGCAGAATATGAGCCGGTGTTTGGATATAAATAATTATCGTCATCAAACCTTGAAATAAACATCTTTTCTCTTTCTTTAGGACTCCTCCTTGCTTCCGCTCTCATATAAGTCCAATCCTCCCCGCTGTAGGGTAAATGCATACCAGCTAAAAAATAGCGTCTTTTAAAATCATCTTTTCCTGCCTCATCAAAAATTTTTTTACCGCTTCGATTACGATCTCTTTTAACATAAGGTCTGTATCCACGTCGTTTTCTTTCTTTGTTTATTGAGCTTGGCATTTACATTGTACAGATATATTTTAATGTCTTTTTCGTGGCAATACAGGAAACAAGGTTCGCTGGTCAAGGAGAAGATCGAGGGACGACATCCGTGCCAAATTTTGATAAAAAAAAAAATTAACAAGAGGAAAAATGTCGTGCCCACAAAGAGAGGCCACTATAAAAAAAAAGGCAAGGCGCACGGAGGGAATTGTACAAAAATTGACAAGTGCAAAATAAACCCACAAACCCAGCCTCCTAATATGCTCAAATTTACTCAGTGTGGCTGTCATATCCACAAAATTCTTATTTCTCTGGGTACACCTGATGGAGAAGACATCGACGAAAATAGCAAAGAGTCTAGATTCCTTGAGTGTAATTCATTTTACCCAGGTAATCCATTGAACGGGAATTACTATTCGGGTGTAGGGTATGATCAATATACCTTTTCGGAGTGTATGTGGACAAGGAATGGTTTATGGTTCATCGAGAGACAAGGCAAACTGCTTCGTCCTCGTGATGCCATCGATACAGATAAAGTTTTTGTTGATTGGTCTCGGATAGATATGTTTGCTCATCGGCATTTTTTAAGAGAAAAGGTCTTTTCGGACCTCAGAGAGAGTGATCTAGACTTCCATACTTTCCAAAATACTTATATGCGTGGATTTGAGCCTCTTCATTTAAAGAAAAAAACAAATACACTTGCTGATGAATGTAAAATTTACTGGACAAATTGGAAAGATTTTAAAACTACGATTATGTCTGATGGTCCTATTGTACCTCCCAGGTACCTGAAATTAGTAAGTGAGGGATCGCGATCTAATTCTCTTGCATGGAAAGACAAATCAGGTAAACACCCATACTGGGAATCAAGGAAAAAGGAGTACGAAAAATTGGCTATTTCATTGGGCTTGACTAAAGAGGAAAAGAAAAATTTGTTAAATAAGAATTATGTTCCTTTGACAGAAAAGCAAAGAATATGGAACAAACACAGAAATTGTATGAAATGCTGTTACGAAAAAATAAATTTGAATGGAGTATTGAGCGCTCAATGCACTAATTACCAAAGTCCCGATGAGCCTGGTTTGTGCTACGAGTGTGCATTCCTAAAAATGGATTGGCAAGCAAACGAAGAGGCAAAAGAATACCACAGGAAAGGATGGAAGTCTGGTGATGAGGATAAGATTTTCTATCATTCTCCTAAGCCTAAGGATAACTTAGATGCATATAAACATTTTCACCCGGGGCATTTTCATTCTGTTGCTATTGCTTGTCGACTTATCGACATATCTATGAAAAGGATCGTATCAGATTACAGCAACAAATCAATTCGAGAAATTTGGAGTTCTCTTCGAGATAAAATTAACACACAAAATGATAAACCATGGGATAAATTGGCCACTTACGCGCCAAAAGTTGTAGAGAAAAAAAAAACAGAACAGTGTGTGAGATCCCAGAACTCCAAATTCCATGACAGGGATGAGGTCTTGTTCTTCTACAAGAGTTTCATTGAATCCCATGTATACTCAATGACGCATAATACATTGAAACCTTTTTCTATGTATGATTTGTATGTTCCTCTGTTTTGTCAAGAGGTGTCCTTTTTACTTCCTCGTCGGAAGCGAATCAGGAGACCAGAAGGCGGAATGCCTTTGATAAAGCGTAACGGACATTTTCCCATGACGCATGTCTATTTTGGTACAGAAGACTCGTGGAAATTATTCACGTGGAAGCGACCAGGTTTTACTTACGTTGATAGTACGGACCAAATTTGCCTAGGAGGTACTCAATTTTCTTATGATGGTGACAGTGGTTTCTCTTCTTATAAATATTTTGTTGCCGTCACCAACAGCTTGTTCACTGTTTTTCTACCAGATAGCTTCGACTTCACGTTGACTTGTAGCGTTTGTCACAAAGCAAAAAAAAATGATCTCATATCTTTTGATATGAAAGTGGTGTACTGGCTGCATTTTGATGACACGAAAGGAGTTTTCGATGGTTGTACACTGGTGGGAAAATTGTGTCAACTTAATTGTGGTCCACTGGTCTTCCAAAAATGTCACACTCTTCAGGTTCCACATAGGATCTACTATATTGACGGTAAGATTTATGATTGGTGTAAAGAAAAATATTCTTCTGATGAAAATGATAATCTTCTGATGATTTCAGACCACACAAAAAATTTAATTAAAAAAGTGCATATGAAAACAATCGATGTCAAAATTCCTTATGAAATTACTCTTATGATTTTATCTTGTGACAATCGCTACAAGTACGACTTGTTTGATGAGTCTCTTAAACACGCGGAAATATTTGAAAATAATCATAAAAATAAATGGGACATTAAACAAGAGTGGAAAAATAAATTCGATGCATTAGGCTACGACGTGCATAAAGCGTCATCCCAGCACGCTACTTCTCCGATACCAGCTGTCCAAGAATATTACCTTGCTTGTGCCGTATATCAGTGTGTGTTGAATAAGGAAGATGTGTTTTTAGAAAAACGTCACCTCTATCATTACGCCGTTTTTTCAGAGTCAAATCTACCTTATATCAAAGTTTCACTTTCTGATAAAAAAATACGCTTGTCACCTGTAGGTAGCCTTTTGGGTAGTGGTAAATGCGTAATGCAATTTTACCCTTGTTGTCGCCCTAATAAAACAATTGACGGTTTTTCTTGGCGTAGACATTTTATCAAGAAGTTTGACGCCCGACATTGTGGTAACACTTATGAATTTTGTAATCCGTCTAATGATTTGTTCGATTTTTGGACTGGGTCGAAGCTCGTATATGAGCGCAGTGCACGGTCCTTTCCTTGTACTTACACGGAAAGGGATGCATTCGACCCTTTTAGGCCATTTTCTCTCGTTCCAAAGGTGGGCTCTTCTAATAGAAATCAGTATTTCATTGACATTCTGTCATTGTGTGAAATTCCCACAGAAGCTCAATATATTCATGATGAGGTTGAAGTACTCCAGTCGGAATGTCATCAAATAGAAGAAAACACTGATCTGTTACGATTGAAATATGCTGTCGTACCAATCAATTTTTAGGCTCTAGTGATGTTTTGCGATGACCAAGTTGGGACGATGCTATGCCATGCCCTCGCCCGTTTGCCAAAAGAGGAAGCTGATGCCATCAAGACAAAATTCAAGTTTTCTGGTAAGTCCTTAGGTGTCGAATTGGATCTTAAATTACATAGAGAAATCATGGCGTACGAGAAACAGAGGGTTTTGCTTACAAAAAACCAGAAATAATTTTTTCTCATGCTCTTACAGACATGGATGCTGCTAATCTTACATCGGACGTGGTCACTGCGGGCATTCAATCCGGTGCATTTGAGACTGCTGAGGTGCAACAAACTATGCGTGCTATTCTGGGATATGTTACAAATCCGTATGTAAAATACATATTTCATCTTATATTTTTGACTCAGTTTTTTATGTTGCTCAGTCAGATTGTATACATATTGTACACTTACATGAATGGTAAACGAATGTTTATGAAAGGTAGTAAGGCGACACAAGAAGAAAAGCAAAATGCACTTGCTAATTGGCAATTGGATTTTGGGGGTAACGGATTCTTTCAAGTATTTCGAGGAGTGTTCCTAGCATTTGTTGCATTGATTGCATCAAAACTCTTTTTTACTCTCATGCCTTACATGATACAAATAATATACACAGAAGTCAGAAAGAGAATAAATGCGTAATTGGCTCGAGTAAAATGCCTAAAAGATATGGCAGAATGATGCGGCGGTATCTGCGCGCTGAGCGGTACCTCATTTTTCCAATGTTTAATTTGAGAATACCACCGACAACCGCCACCCACACACAAAAAAAAGGTCGCGAAACGATCAAGGAGCAGATGCAGAAGCGGTAACGCAACCTTCTCTGCTTTTTTTCGACAATCCAGATATGGACGATAGAATTCTAATAACTTCGCACTTTTCTCAACGAATCGTGAATGATCCAAGGGAACGAAGCATTGATTTAGACAGACAATTCTACGTCGACAAAATATTCAAAATAATATATGAAAAATTTGAGATCGAACAAAATTTTTTAAACAAAGGTGAAGTCAAATTTAGTTTAAGTGATGTAATGAATAAAATGCGCACCCATGGCAAAAATTTGGATTGTGACAGCATACAAGTACGTCATGAAACTGATGCGGAAAAGATTGCACAGAATGTCGAAAGTAATATATATAGATTTTATTACGACAAAATGTGCAGTCTTCATTTTCGGCGCTTATTCCATCACATAGACTCAACAATTTCCATTTTCACACAAATACGTATGTGTGATGGAAAGACTCAGGAACATGCAAGACGTATCGAAAATGAATTGCATTCGAATAACCTTAGAACCATAGGATTAGATAAAGATATTTACAATGAGTACAAGTATTCAATTACACTTGTAATTTCATCTTTGAAAAACATGCTTCAAGAACTCAAAGAATTCCCTTGCAATTGCGATTCTACAAGTCTACCTCGCACAAAATATTTTCATAAGCTTACGTTTGTGGAGAAGACCATCATAATTTTTAACATTTTCAAGTCTAAATTTTCACAGAAACGGGAGGACAATGTGTCTCTTTCGTCTATTTTCGATATACCAGGCTGGTGCGAAAATCTAAGTCTTTCTGCTAAATCTAAACTAAGGAGAGACCATTTTCCACTAGTCACTGATACTTACGGTTTGCAATGCAAACAAATGATTGGTGTGTACACTTCTTGTGTTCATCACTATTCAAGAGAGGAAGCATGGAAATCTAAATTCATTGACATTGTTCTACAAAAAGAGTGTCCTGAATTGCACCACTGGCACACAGCGGTTGCAGGAGTATACATGACTGGTGAAACACAACAATTGTTGCATTCACTTGGATATCTTGGTAATTTCAAATTGGATAGGTCATTTTTTCCATTTTTGCAAGATTACGCATGTCAATTTGGAGTTGAAAAGAGGAAGGCTTTGTCTGCACTTTTTTACAACATTGTTGAAGATAGACAAGTTGCCAGACGCACTTATTTTGACACACAATTAAAGCATGTGCCCGAGCCACCGGGTAAATTGCGCAACCAAGAGAGTACGCGTGAGCATGAATGTGGGAATTGTAAAAGCTACAATACAATTTTTCTTACAGAGTGGCAATCACGAAGTGCCGATGAACCTACGGATATTTTTGTCAAGTGTAAAGATTGTTGGCACACTACCAAGGTTTCTTAAGTCGACTCTTAATGTCTTTTTAAAGGATACCTTGACGTATTACGTATATCGCGAGCGTGGCGTGTGGCACAAGGGCAGCTAGCTGTGTTCAATAAACTCAGTGTCCGGTTACGGTGTTGGATTTGAACAAGGATTTAAAATTGACGCAGATTCACTACGTTTACATTTCAGACAAAAAGATTTTGCTCAGACCCGTAGGGGGAAAAAGGACGCAGGTCAAGGCACAAATCAAGGCGTAAATCAAGGCGTAAATCAAGGCGCAAATCAAGGCCTATACGTGATTGATCGTTGAGTTGTGAGCTGAAAATAATTCGGAGTCTGTATCATTGATAAAATATTAATAATATTTTAAATTCGGATACATTTAAAATTTGGTTCTACGAAATATTGGGCCGCGCAAGATGTTGGGATGCCGCCGTCGACGCGCCCATGTTGTACATACAAAAAATTAGCTTCGCGGAGGACGATCAAATGTTCTTCTAAATAATCTTTTATCGTCGTCATCAAAAGCCCTGATATATGTATCCATCATAGAAAATCGATGTATTCTACTGATTCCATCATCAACATCTGTGTCTAAGTCTTGCTCATAATAAGTATCTTCAAAGTCATCATCCAATACCTCTTCGACCAGAAAATCTGGTCCTCCGTAATGCTCTCCTACTCTCGGTTGCGAAAACGGACATCCTTGAACGACTCCAACACATTTGCCTAAGTTTAAATCGTAGCCTATAAATCTTTTCTGCAAGTACTCTATAGACGCACCAAGAAACCTCATTGGAAAAAGCAAAGAATCTGGAGGGTTTACAGATCTTGACCGAGGCGGCATTTCTAATCGATAAGAAAAAAAAAAAGAAAATTGCAGGTGTCGCCACACGCGAAGAGGACGAAGATCGTCGACATTATCTTGACCCCAATGCGCATTTTTGTAGGTCATTCGTGGGGTTCCCCAATCGTGGAACCGGATGTTGTCGTAGAGCTTGTTCCGATGGCGGACATTCCGCCGATGCCGTTTCAGTGAATTTTCACTGGACATACTTAACGAAGATTTGGGCTTATTTTCCCTCTTTTGATGATCCCAGAATGACGCGCGATTTAGAATTGGGAATTCGTCAGATGGATCGCACCAGAGAAGTTTGAAGATGCTTTATGGATATTACTGCTCGCAATATTGCGAAGATTTCAGTTTTCCGTGTCGAATTCAGCTAACTTTTGTGAGTTTGGCGATGAGATTTTTATGTTCACGGGTGACAGCGAACTGCGGCCAAGACGTTTTTTTGCATTAAATGCAAACGATTCGTCAACGTGTCATTTAAATTTAGTCGTTACAAAGATAGCCAATTGCGTCCCAGGGGGGTACGTGCGCTGTTCAGCAGCCTTAACTTGCGCTGTACAGCAGCCGATTCAGCTTGGGGTCTTTCTAACTCACATGTGATAGCCCTTTTCGTCGACTGACCATGTATGCATACTTTGGCGTTAAGCGGGGTCAAATCAAAAGTCTGGTATGTTTTAAGTTTACCTTCATTTAGCGACGTCTTTTTCTCTTCTGTGAAACTCGATGAGCTTCACCACTGTATGGAACAAACTGCGATTGTGGATATAATTGTACATCAGCTGGAATAGAATACAATGATCTTAAGAAGTCCATTTGTTGATGGAGAAATGCAATATAGCGTTCAATCGCCATTAGTCTTATTTGTAATGGCTGTAGTTCATCAATCATTTCTCCCCTTGCAACTGGAGCAAATCCCACCATTTCCTCTAGACGAAGTACTCTCTCATCAATATCCATTCTACTCCTACTATCAAGAAATCTTGCTGCCATTTTAATTATTTTAGATAAAAATTGGCTCATAGGGCTGCGATGTCTGCGCGCGACCGGAGCCGAAGCCGCGATGATAGCGCAAGCACTCTTGCCGTTCTAGCTAAATCAGAAGCTAGTGATGATGGTGACAGAATTGTCAACCCACCGCCCTGTAGGTTTGAGCTTACAGGTGACCAAGAAGCTTTTCTTCGTTTGTTTTCGAAACTTGATATGTCTGAGTGGCGCTTTGAACTTATACAGCCTCATTGGAATCCTGATTATTATTACGTTGGTTCAAGAGGAAGAGATCCCTTAAGGATAAAAAACCTCTTGAAAGACCGTTACTTCTATTGGCCTAATCACGTTTTCAACGATAGTACGGACTGGGTAGAACCTTCTTTGAATAGTCCAATTTTGGTAGTAGAGCGAAAGTGGGCGGAAAAAATAGTAAATGGCATCAAAACCGTCGAACTTAGAAATAATACGCTTCGTAGACTAAAGCAGGGCGATACCGTTTATATTGCCGCGAAGGCAAGCAAGCACCAAGGCAGAAGAGCGTACCCTAGTCCTCTTCCAGAACATGAGCCTAAGAAGGGAGAAATACTTGGTTCTGTCCGCTTTTCATACCAGGATACAATTAATTCGGATGAATTTGATAGTCTTTTTACTGAACATCAAGTCGAGTACAGGGAAGACGCACCTGCTGGTGATAAAGAAGGCCGTCTCCATTGTTGGTTTTTTTATTGTGCCATCAAGTTACCTCAACCCCGACAGTACATTATAGAGCAGGGTTCACAGAGTTGGCGCAAGTTTCGGGGGTGGATATAATTTTGATCTTAGCTACACATATGATTGGAAATCTTTGAACAAATTCATCAACATGTACATAGAATTCACCATCGTCGACAAAGTCGTTGTATTGAGTATTTTCTACTATTCCCCAAGGATTTCGGACACGTATAAGAGGGTAATCAGTATATAGCACTGCATAAGCGTGACCAAAAACGAAGCCTTCATCGACGTGCTGGTCCGTTTTTTCTGTGCTTGTCATAGCACACGCGATAAGTTTTTCGTTTTCTTCGCATTTAAGTATATCCCATATATTAGACTTATTCGTTTGGATTGGATCGATTCTGCATCCTAAAAGGACGGAAAGTGCCCAGCGCGGAAAGCCACCATGTATGCTTGCATATGTCGGATAATGACACGCATTTCTTTTCAGGTTGAAAATATATACGTCTATTGGGCACCAAATGCTCGAAAACAATTTTATGAAGCATTTTTCCAGGAGTATTGGCCAATACTCGTTTTGCTTTGATATTCGGGCTCCTACTACATCGAAATCGCCATCTGTAGTGCAAACGACCGGCACGTAATGGTCAACGACGATATCATGATTTAAGATTCGAAATATTGTGTATCCAATATCTGCGTCAGTGTGTTTTATCAAATTTTTGATCTTATCGGGGTATGAATGCGCGATTGTTGAAAAAACAGACAATAACCAACAATCACCTATATTTCCTTGGATTATGTCAAAATGATCTATTTGTAGGATGCTTTTTTCCTTCGCGAAGCAAACGGAATTGGGGTATATGTGTGAAATTGGCATTGCTTTTATTTCTTGACCTGGATATAAATTGAGCGCTTTAGTGGCCAAACAAACATTGAAATACGGGTCGACGAACATTTATTATATAAGAGAAAAAAATGGCTCGAGTTTATGAATGCTGGCGATGAGCACGATCAACCTAGATTCGCGAACTTCGAGGCGTGTAGTGGTGAGTGCGCTGGTCGATTTTGTCTAAAACACCATGCGCATTGTGATTCCCTTCCCCTTACTTGGAAACAGATTCAAGCATGTGTTTGTTCTTCCAAATGTTCGAAGGAACATTGTCATTATGATATATGTAGTTGTTTTTGGAGGCAACAGAATGAAATAGTCAATCTGCGAGAGAGGATGTCCACTATGCTCTCACGTCACAAAAAAAAAATTGAAAGTTTGAAGTCTGAAATTCAGACACTTCGTGCCACTGTACACCCACAAAAGACTAGATATTCTGAAGAAGTGATACGAATGTTTGGTCATCATTTCAATTCAATAAAAATGCTCGAAATGAAAATAAAAGATGATTTTTCTGTGGCTCTAAGTTGTTCGGAAAGAAAAGTTGAGGAGCAAAATAAAACAATAGAAAATTTGACTGACGATAAAAAAAAATTACAATGTAAAGTGAGTGATCTAGAGCAGGAAGTGTGTCGATTACGTAAATTTACTAAGGCAAATGTAAAAGCGGTACAAGACAAATTTTCTCCATACTGACATCTTACGTGTCAGTATATGTTTTCTTTTTTTTTCTTTTACATAATAAATGGGTGGATTTTTATCTTTTCTGGAAACGGAAGATGGACCACCAGATGATCCTCCTGATAATAATGGGACTTTTAATGATGGTCGCGCGCATGAAAGTGGTGTTGGATGTGAAAGGAATACAGATTCATGTGGTAGGAAAGCGATAAATGGTCCTACTGGTCCGGAATACAACGGACCAAATCCACTGGGTAGTGCGCGTGAAGGTGATGGTACTGGTAGACATTGTATATTTGAAGGTACTCCAGATTGTGGAAATACTGCATGTGAAGACCCTGCTTGTTATGATTCCGAAGGTAAGAGAATAACAGCAGCAGATTTTAAAAGTGATATGGCACTGTCTACTAAATATAAATCACTGCATTACGGTGACATTAATGTAGTTTTTAATTTTAGCGGAAAGGCCCAGCGATGAGTGGTGATGATTCGCCAATATTGAAAGATAGAAGTCCTTTGCGACTTCTGCGTACGTATGATAAAGGTCTCCTTCCTACACCTAAAATAAAACCTATAAGAAAAGTAGAGTGGATTTACCATCCAATTTTGGAAATTGAAAATGTGCTTACTATTGCCAGAAAGGAAAGATGCTTTAGTCTTCTAAACGAGTCTCAAAATTGCGAATATTCACCTGGAATTTTTTACAAATACAAAACTGGCATATATGGAGATAAAATAGCAAATATAGAAATGCATGCGATAGAATCTCAAAAAAAAAACTTACAGGATGACTACTCTCCAAGAACGAAAGAGATATATTCGGTTATCGAGGATTACCTTTTCCGATCTGTACAGGAAATTATAAATAAATCGAATGAAAAAACAAACCCCAAAAAATCTAAACCACGAAAATTTTCTAGATAATTACCTTGCGGATTTTCTACACATGGGACATGACGGTATTATCCTTTGTAAACTTTGAATTCTAAACCAATCAGAGATACACGCAAAATGAAAATTGTTCTTACATTGATCACATTGCCATACAAATATATTATCTATCTTTTGAAAACATATTGGACACTCATCAGAAATATCATATTTAAACGATGTACGTAACACATCGTTTAAACCATGATATTCATTCTTATCTAGTTGATCAAGTTGACTTATGTTTAGTCCGTAGTGTTTCATAAGCACACACATTATATGTTTACACATTTTTCTTCTTTTTTGAAAGTCACAGCATGTGCATGTGCTTTGTTTTTCACTCTCTATCGTAACTATGTACGTGTTGCCGGTGGATCCATTTATTTCAAATACATCATTTGTTCCATCAGATGTCTCGTAATTATATTCAATAGGTTGTTCTAGTGCTCTCCGTACGCGTGCAAACATTTACTACACGAAGAAAAAAAATTTAAAAATAATGATCTAGATCCCTACCTTCTCTGTAGGCGAGTTGCATTTTCGCTTTTTTACTCATGAATTCCCTCATGAATACGCGAATTAGTTCGTCGTAATATTCAGGGTCCCTTTTCCGTTTCTGGTTTATATCAAGTACGTAGATAGCGTATTGTACATCGAAAATAAATGGTGAATCCTCAACTTTATCAACGTATTTTTGAAGTAAACTGTTAGCTTTTTCTTTCATATAATAATCGCAATCTACATTGGTAGGACACCATGGAGGCTTCGCTAATGACACTCCTCTAGATAGGTTTTTATTTGTAAATTGAAAACAATAACAACAAAGTGAAACTATGATCAAAATAAAAATCCAAATCATTTATATTTGTATAAGATATTAATATCTCAGATGAAGCGCACACGCGATGGTGAATGGTCTCACGATAAGCGGCAGAGTACATCTGACTCGTACCTTGACGGCAACTTGGATATCAGATGGTGGTATACAGAGCATGATTTTTTAAGTAGGTCGTATTCTAAACATTTTCTATCACAATGTTCAGGTTTTTTTGCTGGTTTCATACGAAACCAAGAAGGTACTTGTGACATAAGATTGTACTATCCTAAAAGTATAATCGAGACTGTTTTCCTGCACATTGAGGGTGAAACAGTAAATCTGACAAGTCGTCAGGAGATAATGGTATATCAAGTCCTAGACTTTCTTTCAATAGAGCCACCCTATCAGATATGCGACAATGATGGTTTCGATTCTGCTTTATGTGCCTGGTGTACAAAAATAGCGGATAATTCAAATTGTCCCGCCAGGAGATGGTTTCGTTGTGATGAGCAGATGTACTGTGCTATATGTGCACAAGCAATACACAGATGTACGTGTGACTACCACTTAATTCAGTTTCCTCATGACTCTAACTTAGAAAGAGTCCAATCTTTTAAATTTCCTCGTGACCTTGGTCTTTAATTTTTTTCTGCTGTAACTTAAATGAACAGCTATTTCCGTTTATTAAAAACGGGTATTAGTGTACCATCGTTCCTTCGTGGATCATCGAAGGTGGCTACAATCAGTGACGACGTAGCCAGGTTTGCCTCGAAAGGTGACGACGTAGCCAAGTTGGGAGCGGGTAATGTGGCCTGGCCCAGTGGAGCGGGTAATTTTGATGATGTAGCTAAACAAATGACAAAGTTGTCTGATGATTTTGCTAAATTTGCTGGTAAAAGCACAACAGGTAACAAAGTAAATATTTCAACTGGTGTAACAGCTACACAGGGTGGTGCATTGATTGGTGGAGGAGCATTGGCTGGTTTAGCTGCCACTCTAGGCTTCAGTAATAGTGGTGAAAATACTGAAAATACTAATCCTTTCATCCCTTCATCTGTTTTCAGTTCTTCTACATACTATTTAATTATACTTTTATTTATCTTCATGGTATTTGCATACGTAAACTACTGAATAAACACACGATTTAAAATGTATGTATTGATAAGATGGTGAGGACATTAATTACATATTTCGCCCCACAGATCAACCTCGGCAGACGATATAATAATTCTTCGCTCGTCAGAGATTTAATTTTTGATGAATGTCAAGATATAACTTTTAAAGAATTAGATGTAAATTGGCAGAAATCAGAAAAAGTAATGAAGAGAATACACATGGAATTTGATGTAATAATCGCCTTTGGGGAGTATGACATAAACACTGCTCAAATTGAGACAAAGGCCCAAAAGGATAAAATAATAAGTAACACAATTACTTTTCCTAGATTTGATTACATTTACATAAATAAAAAATATGATTTAAATAATGATTACACATGCAATGATCTAAACTATTTTTTGTTGGAAAATAATATACATTCCGTGTTTGTACATGTACCAGTGCAGCGTTTGCAAAACGACAATATAAAATTGAATGTAATGCAATTAGTCGAATTTATGTTGAAAACTTACGAAGGTGTACATAAAGTAGCTGCTAAAATAGAGACAATTTTTACAAGAGGATACACTGACGTAAAAGAAAATTCTACGGACGCAGCATGCAAAAGGGGTATATATTTCCCATTTAATGAGTGGGATGATCACAACATGACAATGGAACGTACACAAATAGATCTAGATTTGATATTTCTAGATGATCGTAATAAAATACTTGTTATAAAAAAGGGCGTAAAATACAAAAAAAAACCAATCCATCATTGGTCGTTTTCTGTCTTGGAGGTAAGACATCCATATTGCGAATTGAACTTAGTGAAAAGTGGTCAGATTATTAATATTTTGGATGAGACAAAACTTACACTCAAACAAAAAAGAAAAAAAACTACCACGCAAAAACGGAGACGATTTTATCGCGTGTCCCGTAAACGAATTTCGCAAAAAAAAAAAAAAAAAAAAAAATAAAAAAAAAAAAAAAAGGATTTTAAATTTTTTTTTTTTTTTTTTTTTTTTTTTTTTTTTTTTTTTTTT
>Ga0163109_10002224_pt1 | contig 15221 bp, 14 predicted proteins | sample CRUFie1St13metaG_FD_108704 | JGI IMG/M metagenome (GOLD analysis project Ga0163109, IMG submission 108704) | Marine microbial communities from the Costa Rica Dome - CRUD Field 142mm St13 metaG | ecosystem: Environmental > Aquatic > Marine > Oceanic > Photic zone | place: Costa Rica: the Eastern... | reverse complement strand
TGCCGCACCTCCAACTGCGATCATCGATACTGCCTGATTGTCACGAATCGCATCGATCGCCACCGCCCCACGCTCGGCTTTGCCGATCATGCCTGCCAGACCGGTTTCTTCGAGCATGCGGCGAGTAAACTTATCCATACGCGTTGCAGTGGTAGGCCCTGCGGGCCCTACCACCTCATCGCGCACCGGATCTACCGGCCCAACGTAGTAGATCAGGCGATTAGTAAAATCCACAGGCAATGGTTCGCCCTTATCGAGCATATCAACGAGCTTCTTATGCGCCGCATCCCGGCCAGTAAGCATCTTGCCAGACAGCAATAACGTGTCACCGGATTGCCAGCTACGCAATTCTTCTTGGGTCAGAGTATCAAGATTTACCCGCTTCACATCACTGCCGAGTTCAAACTTAATGTCTGGCCACTCGTTAAGATCAGGGGCTGTAAATTCTGCAGGACCAGAACCGTCCAAGGTAAAGTGAACGTGCCGAGTAGCGCTGCAATTAGGAATCACCGCCACCGGCTTATTGGCTGCATGAGTGGGATAGTCTTTAACTTTGACGTCGAGCACCGTGGTCAGACCACCAAGGCCCTGAGCACCAATACCCAGAGCATTGACCTTATCAAAAAGCTCAAGGCGCAACTCTTGTAGATGATCATCAGCCCCATTGGCTTTGAGCTCATGCATATTCAGCGGTTCCATAAGGGACTCTTTTGCCAACAGCATCGCTTTTTCCGGCGTACCGCCGATTCCAACACCTAAAATACCCGGGGGACACCAGCCGGCCCCCATGGATGGGATAACACTGAGGATCCAATCCACCACGGAGTCCGAAGGATTCAACATAGCGAATTTTGCTTTGGCCTCACTGCCGCCACCCTTCGCCGCAACCTCAATTTCAACGGTATCGCCTGCTACTATCTTCGTGTGAATCACCGCGGGCGTATTGTCCTTGGTATTCGCGCGTAAGCCGTCTGGGTCCGAGAGCACCGAGCCACGGAGCACATTGTCAGGATGGGTATAGCCCCTGCGCACTCCCTCATTGATCATATCCTCAAGGCTCAACTCAGCATCCCAGCGCACATCCATGCCCACGGAAATCAGGACGTTAACAATGCCGGTGTCCTGACAGATCGGCCGCTTGCCAATAGCGCACATCCGCGAGTTAACCAGCACCTGAGTAAGGGCCGCCTTTGCCGCCGGAGATTCTTCTTGCTCCCACGCTTGACGCATGGCACGAATAAAGTCGGTTGGATGGTAGTAGGAGATGTACTGCAGCGCATCTGCAATACTTTGAATAACATCTTCCTGTTTAATTACCGTCATCGCTGTTCTTTTCCTTAAATTAAGCGCCGGCGCTAAGACCCGGCACCTCGCAAAACTGTTCTGTTTCAATTAGTTGGCTGACATACCGATTTCTATTCGCACCAGCACACCAACTTGGCATGACCATAGAATAAAGTCCGCTACCGCCGGCCATTAACACCAGAATGTCTTCAGGCCGCTCAAAGCACCGATACTCTTGGTCACGGAACCGCGCAGCGAACCCTTTGGCGAAGTAGGCGAGCCGCTCTTTTGGATAGTGCGTAGCTTGCCAGAGGCCTTGCTGAATATCACCGCGGGTCATATTCGCCCGCGCAAAAATTTCTGCATGCTCAGGATTTAAAACCACCGCGGCCCCGCCACCGGTAAGCACGGCATTATTAGTGCCCATATTAGCCACCCCGATCGCCAATACCTGCAGTAATTTTTGGGCATCTTCCGGATCGTCCGCATCAGCGCTGTAGATTACCGAGTGCGGTGCTTCCGCACCTATTACCGTTACAACACTGTCCTCAGGCTGAAAGCCTAGGTCTTGATGCATCGGCAACAGCGGTGAATGCTCTTCGTCCTCTGCTAGGCAGTAAGTAAATTTTCCCGGATGACCCAACAGCGCCATATCAGATTCGCCAGGACGGGCGCCACCGATATTCAACATACACAGGCGCAGCGCTCGACCAATGCTGGCATTGGCCCGGTGACCGGGACCCAGCGCGCCAAAGCCCGAGGCTATAGGACCACAGCTAAATCTTGCGGGCCCATTCACGATGATCAGGGGTGCGGTACAGTGAGTAGTCGATTGCATTTCGGTGAGATCAAATTCTGGCTGCAGTACCGCTTGTACCGCGGCCAGCACTACCGGCATATGATCAGGCAAACAGCCGGCCATACAGGCTGCTACCGCGACTTTCTCCACCGTCGCTGCGCCATTGCCCGGACCCATCTCGCCTAGCAGCAAATCAGCATCAAGACCCGTCGCCAAAACCAGCCGCGCAACTCTCTCCGGCGTAGGAATCACTACCGGCAGCCCATCTGTCAGACCCTTACTGTGCAGTAACTCAAGTGCCTGAGTCTCATCGTCTGCTTGTAACAGATCAGTCACGCAACCAGCCTTGAATCAGTATTGGGACGATTTGCTCGGCTACGGAGCGTAAGTTTTCCACGCCAGTGCCTGCCAGTGGGTGCGGCAATTGCACCCGCGGAATATCCGGCATACCCAGCGACTTTGCGACGAAATCGCCCTGGGGCCAAAAGTCTTCTGTCACCAGCGCTACTGCGGGTATACCTAAGCGAGCCAAGTTAACGCCGTCACGCACGGTGCCGGAAGTGCAACTGCCTCAGTGGCCGTAAGCCGCCACCACCGCATGACAGCTCTCGCGTATCTCTTGCAACATACCCTCAGGCGCGGGAATTGAGGCATTGCCCTTATTCCATAGTTTTAGATTTACCGAGGGATAGCGCGCCGTTATTGCGTCGCCAATCAAGCTGAGAAAGCGCTCGGAGTCGGCAAAGCCGTTGGCAAGTAAGCCGATCGTGGGCTTATCTTCAGCATTCGCAGCCATATCAAAAACAAGGTCGTAAGATTCAACGGTTTGCGCCGAAGCGCCTGTGGGGTCATGGAATTCAATCATCAAAGCACTCCCGTTTGTTGGCATCATTGTTATCGAAAACGCCGGCACAGTGAACCCTCGAGGTAAAATTACGACGATTAGCCCAACACTCTGGGCGCAAATGCCTCGCTTGCAAACAAAATATCGGCCGGCAGGACAAATTCCATCCCGGCGACAAACTTAGACACTAATAAGACAAGAATCTTGTTATGCTGACTAGCCAATTCACAGGAGGATCCTATGAAACCGAACCAAGTTGGCCTACTAGCGACCGCTGGTATTGTAGTTGTGCTGTTATTCAGCAGCTTCGTGATCGTCGACAGTGGCCAGGTGGGCGTTGTGCGCACCCTCGGTGCTGTCCAACCAGAAGCTCTCAAAGAAGGTTTCCACTTCAAAAAGCCATTTATCGACAGCGTCGAGCAAATTGATGTGCGCTTACGTAAAGCTGAGAACGAGGCTGGCGCCGCTTCTAAAGACCTTCAGGTCGTGCGCACTCGTGTGGCTGTTCAATACTCTCTTACAGCAGATGTCACACCACTGACGTTTCAAAAAATTGGACCCAGAGCAATTGTTGAGAGCACGCTAATCAATCCAGCAATTATGGAATCAGTTAAAGCGATTACAGCTCTATATACGGCGGAAGAACTGGTTACCAGCCGCGCCGAAGTAAAAAACAATATTCAGGGCGCGATTGAAGAATTCATTAACACCACTCTGGATCAGAAAGGCGTTGCCGGCGCTTTGACCCTCGCGAACGTGGCGATAACCGATTTCGACTTTTCAGTGGAGTTTAATCGCGCCATCGAAGAGAAAGTAAAAGCTGAGCAAGAAGCACTAAAGGCTAAGAACGAAAAACTGCGGCGCGTAACCCAAGCTGAGGCGGCCGCTGCTGAACGCGAACTGGCGGCAGACGCAGAGGCTTATCAAATTGAGGCAGCGTCGCGAGCTCGGGCCGAGGCCATCCGCCGCGAAGCCCAAGCACTGAAAGACAATCCTGAGCTAATTCAGCTGCGCATAGCAGAAAAGTGGAACGGTCAGCTGCCGCAGGTCACCGGCGAAGGCGCCTTACCCTTACTCAATATCGATGCCATGCAAGGAAGTCGATAACTGTCAGTCGCTGGTAATGACGACGCCATCGCGCACCAGTTGCGCGATATAGGCGTCGTCAAAGTCCATCGACCGTAAGACCGCTAAACTGTCTGCACCAACTTCGGGGGCACGCTTTGGCGGTCGCTTGGGTTCATCTTTGATTTGAATCGGCGAGCCTACGGTGAGCGGATAGTCGCCACCGTCTTCGCCAGTTTCAACAATGATGCCATTTGCGCGCAACTGCTCATCTGCAATGACGTCTGCCATAGTTTGGGCTTCGGCAAAGGTTACCCCTAAGTGTTCCAATCGCCCGGCGATGTCGTCGTAGGCCTGCGACTCGAACGCCTCGCACATCATGCGGTAGAACAAATCACGGTGCTGCATGGCTTGAGTAATGTCGCAAAAACGCTCGTCTTGCAGCCAATCTTTATGCCCTAGTGCTTCACACAACAGTGGGTATTCTCGAGCCACATTGACAATCGCCAGCACGATATAACGGCCATCCGCACAGCGATAGCAGTCCCCTAACGGCGCGGGCCAACTACCTTGCTGCCGACGCGAGCCCAGATCCTGGCCGGCAATCACGCCCTGTATCGCCATACCATTAGCCCAAACGCCATTGGCCGCTAAGGAGGTGCTCACATGACAGCCCTCACCTGTGCGCTCACGACGATAGAGTCCACTCATGATTGCAGCGAACAGCGCCGTTGCAGTGCTGTGATCGCCCATACCCGGCGCCGGCAATAACGGCACCTGACCGGGATCGCGAATCAATTCCATCATGCCGCTACGCGCCCACCAACCGGTGACATCAAAGGCCCGACGATTAGCATCGGCACCAGCGTCACCGTACCCGGTAATGTGGCCATAGATGAGTCTCGGGTTCACCGCTTTAACCGCGGCATAATCCAACTTGTAGCGCTGTAATTGGTCAGGTAGAAAATTTGTAGTCATCACATCGGCTTGGGCAAGCAACCGATGCAAGACCTTTTGACCCTCATCCTTGGCGAGATCTAACGCCAAACTACGCTTATTCCGAGACGTCAATTGCCAGTGATAGGGCACCGGATAACGCCCCACAAGGCTTCGATAGCCGTCACCCTCGGGGGGTTCAATCTTTATTACTTGGGCACCGTAGTCCGCCAAGATTGTCGCCGCTCCCGGCCCAGCCAAAAATGTGGCTGCATCAATGACCGTTAGGTCTTCTAAGAAATAGCTCATGGTTCCCTCCCCTGGCGCCAGCTTTAGCACTCGTTTTCGTGGCGCGCGACCACCAGCGGCTCTTCCCCGGCGAGCCACACGGATAAATGAATAGGCTGACAACAAACATAGCAATCTTCTATGTAATGCTGCTCCTCCTCGCCAGTATCGATTACCAGTTCAAAGTTTTCGCCACAATACGGGCAATTGATTGTCGTGCTGTCCGTACTAAATCTCATTGCCTCACTCTACTATTTTTAGTCGAGCATGATAGTGTGCTGGGTTTTTCACCCATTCATACTTTTTAGACGGAACCTAAAAATTGAGCAATACCCCATTTTGGTACGACACCGCCTTACAAGTGCCCAGCAATACCGCCCAAGTTACCGTGGCTGGAGCAAACATTGAATACGCAACTTGGGGAGAAGTCGGCAAGCCCGGCATCGTGCTCATTCACGGCAGCAATGCCCACTTGGAATGGTGGCGGTTTACCGCACCGTTTTTGGCCGATCGATTTAGAGTAGCGGCCCTAGATTTATCAGGGAATGGCAACAGTGACTGGCGCGAACGCTACAGTGGCGAACTCTTTGCCCAAGAGGTTTGGGCGGTATGCGAAGCAGCGCAGCTAGGCCCGCGCCCATTTGTCATCGGCCACAGCTTTGGCGGCTTCGCCGCTCTAGAAACCGGGCATCATTACGGTGACCGTCTGGGCGGCGTACTGTTTATGGACTTCACCGTAGCACCACCAGAGGACTACATCGAATGGGGGCTGCGCGTGGAAAGAGAAGGCGTGCAACCCGGGCGCAAATTACGCGTGTATCCAGACAAGGAAACCGCCATGGGGCGCTTTCGACTGATTCCAGAACAACCGGGTGTCGCACCGGAACTGCTAGAACATATGGCCAACTACGGACTCAAAGAAGTCGAGGGCGGATGGACCTGGAAATTCGATCCCGCCCTATTCGACTATCTGGAAATGGGCGTAGACCAACAACAAAAGTTCATCGATATGCGCTGTCCTACAGCGCTTATGCTGGGTGAACAAAGCGAGGATGAGGGGGCTCTCTACGGAGACTCTATGTTGGCCGCGAGCGGCGGCACCCTGCCTACCATTACAGTACCCGGCACCTACCACCATCTGATGTTTGACCAGCCTATAGCGGTGGCGATGGCAACGAAACTATTGTTACTTGAGTGGTGCCGATCCGGCGCTGCTTGAGGCCAAAGCCTGCTTAATGCGCGTGTGGGCCTGCTCATCTAATGGATGCAGGCGGGCCAGCACGATAAGTACCACCATTAAAGTCAAGGGCACTAGGGTAAACATCTCATGGATGCGTGTCAGCGTGTCAGGATTCTGTGTTTGATTAGCAATATAGCCGGCCATGCCCAACCCCAGAGCCACCCCTGCGCCACCCAGGGCTTTGGCGAGCTTTTGAAAGAAACTTGCCATGGAATAAATCGAGCCATCGGCGCGAATACCTAACTTCCACTGCGCATACTCCACGGTATCTGGAATCATTGCCCACCCCAGCACTGCAACCGGCGTGCCGCCGAGCGCAATCAAACAGCCCCAAAAGAACACCCAACCAACGGCGTCTGGCGTGGTGATGTAAAAGCCTAGACATGCAACGACACTGAGTCCTGCGCCCATAATGAGTGCACCAGACTTACCAAAGCGCGCAGCCAACATCGGCACGGACACCAGACCTAACAGCATCACTAGTAGCGTCGCTGCAAAGAAATCTGGAATGAGATCTGGACGTTCTAAATAATAAATAAAGTAATAAGCCGTCAGAGTCTGACGAATAGTGAAGCTGAGCATACCGCAACAGAAGATGCCTATGACAATCAGCAACGGCGGATTTAAAAACACTGCCTGTAGACTGTGACGGAACGTTAATTTTTGCTCAGCTGGCGGTACTACTCGCTCTTTCGTGGTTGCAAACGTAATCAGCAGCAGACCGGTAGAGATAAAGGCAAAAACCACCATCAAAGCTTGAAACCCGTCAGCCCGACTGTCGAATAATTCAACGAATGGGATCGTGCCGACGGATACCACAAAGGCGCCAATAAAGGCGCAGGCCATTCTCCAGGTAGACAGTTGAGTACGGGCCCCGTAGTCGTCGGTCAATGACGCGGTCAATGCCGAATACGGAATAGTCACTACGGTATACAACACCCCGAACAGCAAATACGTAGTGTAGGCCCACCACAGCTTGCCGGTGTCATCGAGATCCGGCACTGTGAACGTCAACACAGTTATGGCGGCAAGTGGCAAGGCACCTAGAATCAGCCAAGGCCGCAGACGACCGAATCGCGTACGTGTGCGCTCAGCCAGCATACCCATCAGCGGATCCGTTATGGCATCCACCACCCTAGCTAAGGCGATAACACCCGCAGCCGCCGTCGCCGATAACCCCATGACATCCGTATAGAAAAGCAACAGGTAGGTCATCGCAGAAATAAAATAAAGGTTGATCCCTAGATCACCTATCGCGTAGCCGAGTGATTCTTTAAGACGCATCAAACGATGACACCCTGAGATTGCAAAGACTGAATCTCGTCAGCTTCAAGGCCTAATTCAGCAAGCACCACAGCACTGTCCGCACCCGCATCCGGAGCCGCTCGATGAAACCGTGAAGATTGCGGAAAGCCGGATAAATTGATCGGCGATCGCACCAAATTCAGGTCGCCGAGTTGTGGATGAGGTGCAGGTTTCGCCATGGCTAGATGCTGAACCTGTGGATCCTCAAAAGCCTGACCAATGTCATTAATTGGCCCGCAGGGAACCCCAGCTTCATTCAAACGCTGCACAAGTTCCGCAACCGTATATGTGCGAGTAATCTGATTCATATCGTGCTTAATCTGTTCGCGCTTACCTACGCGATCTCTCACACGCTGATAATCTGGATGGGCAAATAGCTCACTGGCACCGAGAGCATCGCAGAAGCGCTGCCACATCTGACTGCCAAAAGCTGCGATATTCACATGGCCATCCTGGGCATCAAAAGTCCCCATCGGCACTTGGGTAGGATGATCATTACCCTGTTGGGTAGGAACATCGCCATCCATAGTGTAGCGGGCACCTTGAAAATCTAACTTGCTCAACATGGCTTCTAATAAAGAGGTGTGTACCCACTGCCCCTCCCCTGTGCGCTCCCGATGCAGTAATGCAAGCAAAATACCTTGACCGAGGAACATCCCCGCCGAGGTATCAGAAATTGCCACGCCGACGCGCATAGGGCCAGTACCAGGCTCTCCAGTTACGGACATAAGGCCGCTCATACCCTGAACAATTTGATCGACGCCAGGGCGACTGCGATACGGGCCGTCCTGCCCAAAACCGGAAATACTCGCGTAAATAAGACTTGGATTAATGCCACGCAAAGTGTCGTAGTCCACGCCCAAACGAAATTTCACATCGCTGCGAAAGTTCTCCACCACCACATCTGCATCAACCGCCAAACGATGAAACAACTTTTGACCTGCCGCACTCTTTAAATCGATGGCCACGGAGCGCTTATTACGGTGCAGATTTTGCTCGTCTGAGCCACGCCGACTGCCGGTTACAGAACTCCCTTGGGCGTCTTTGCGCGGCGGCGGCTCTACTTTAATGACGTCTGCACCCCAATCGGCCAGCAAACGCACTGCCGTAGGGCCTGCACGTGCAATAGTTAAATCCAATACCCGAATATGATCTAACGGCCCCTGCATCTATCCCCCCAGATAGTCCTTCAGACAGTAAACCATAGCATGTGCCTTACCCTAAAAGGCTAGACTCGCTATGATCTATTAGAAATAGGAGAGAGATATGGCCATAGAATTGGAATACAAATTACCCCACGCTGTTGCCGATGTTTGGCAGATCATCAGTGACCCCGGCCGCATAGACTGGGTGGCGGGCGTGGCATCCTGTGATTACGACGGCCAAGTCAGACGCTTTAAAATGGATGGCGCTGGAGAGTTAGCTGAGCAAATTTTCAGCATCGAGAACAGTACCCATACCATCACCTACGGAGTAATAGAGTCCACCCCACCGCTGGCAAGCCATCGGGCCAGCATGGCCTTGAGCGAAATTCCCGAGGGCACGCTGCTCACCTGGCGGACCGCTGTAGAACCTGAGGCCGTCGAACCCTTTATAAAACAAGGCATGGATGCATCAGCAGCAAAACTATTAACCGTACTCGGCAGCTGAGGATACTGGGATGCGAAAGGCCGCGATCATTCTAATTGGACTTGGCATCCTAGTGGTGGTTGCCGGCCAAACATATCTGTCCTGGCAAACCAAGCCAGAGCGCCCTGTCGTCGCGAATAAAGCCACGCTCCGAAACACCGAAAGCGGTACTGTCGTAGGATTTATTGATAAGCTCGGTGCGCGCAGTTGGCAAGGCATCCCATACGCAGAACCACCCGTGGGACAGCAGCGTTGGCGCGCCCCACAGCCCCCAATAGCGAGCCAAACGACCATTCAAGCACTGCAACCCGGCGCGATTTGCCCGCAATTCGCATCGTTATTAAGCGGCGCAGACGAGCAAACACCAAGCGGCCAAATCGCCGGCAATGAAGATTGCCTGTACCTCAACATCTGGTCGCCACCGAATGCGGCTAAGCTACCGGTAATGCTATGGATACATGGCGGCGGTAATACCATCGGACACGGCGGCAGCTATAACGGCGCGGCACTGGCAACCCAGCGCAATGTAGTAATTGTAACGATCAATTACCGGCTCGGAATCTTTGGCTGGTTCAGCCACCCGGATCTGTTAACCGGCGACAAGTTAGACGACTCGGGCAACTACGGCACCCTAGACGTGGTCCGTGCGCTGGAGTGGGTGCAAGGCAATATCGAGGTTTTTGGCGGTGACCCGGGCAACGTTACTGTCTTTGGCGAATCAGCCGGGGCATTCGACACTCTCGCCATGATGGCGTCGCCATTAGCTAAGGGGCTATTTCATCGGGCCATCGTACAAAGCGGTGGCTTCAGCCCAACAAATTTAGACCGCGCACAAAACTACCAAGAAGATGGCGGCGCGGCACTCAGCAGCCGAGAGCTTGTCACCAAGATGCTGATTGCCGACGGTTTGGCAAGAAATCGCGAAGCCGCAAAAAATCTTGCCCAAGATATGCGAAAGACCGAACTACGAGACTATTTATACGCGAAAACCCCCGCGCAATTTTTTGCCCAACTCGACGGCGGCGGTTTCGGCATGATCCCGCTGCCAGACAACTTTGGTGACGGCCATGTGCTCCCCGACCTCAGTACCGAGGAAATATTCTCCGACCCCAACAATCACAACCAGGTTCCAGTGATTCTCGGTACGAACCGCGACGAACCTTCACTATTTATGGTGCGCGCACCGCAATACGTAGAGAATTGGCTTGGGTTTTTACCACGACTGAAAGATGAGGCCGCTTACAAACGGGCGGTATACTACGGCGCACAAGCCTGGAAGCACCGGGGCGTAGACAGCCTAGCCAATTACATGCGTAGATCGGGCAATGAACAGGTGTACGCTTACCGCTTTGATTGGGACGAGGAGCCATCACAATTCGGTTTCGACCTGAGCGTTGCCTTAGGCGCGGCCCACGGCTTAGAAATCGCGTTCGCGTTCAACGATTTTGAAGGCGGTATGGGACTCGACTATATCTATCCCCACAACGAGGGACAGTATGCATTAGCCGCAAGCATGAGTTCCTATTGGACACAGTTTGCCTACACCGGCAATCCCGGTCAGGGGCGGGATGACCAAGAAACCCAGTGGCTCAGCTGGGGCACCGAGGGTAAACGCTCGCTGATACTCGATACGCCGACAGATCAGGGCATATATATGGATGATCAGGAGGTCGTGCTGGAAGCATTGCAGCAGGAGCTTATTGACGATCCAAATATCATAGACCCGCAGGAGCGATGTAATTTATATCGCACTGCATTTCGAGCCCCACCAGACAATACTGAGTTGCAAAAATTGTGTGCCGGCGCGTAAGCGCTGCCACCGGAACGAATGCTGCCACGAGCACAACCTAACGAGCCTACTCCGCTATACCGTCGCTGGGGCCGAGCCACCACCCGCTTGAGATCGAGTCGTTTCATTGCCAGGCTGCGGATCACGGGGAATAAACTGCGACGCCACCAACGACATCAGCGCAAAAGCCGCCCCACAATAAAAGACTAGGGATGGGGACGAGATCCACACCAAACCCAAAGCCGCAGGGATCACTATGGCTGCGATATGGCTGATGGTAAAGGACACTCCAGCGCTGCTGGCCATATCCTTGGGATCGGCAATCTTTTGGAAGTAGGTGCTGATTGCGATGGCCATAGCAAAGAACATGTGATCGAGCACGTATAGCGCCGCAGCAAGGGTGGCATTCTCAACCAGCCCATAGGCTACAAACACAAAAATCAGTCCTACATATTCGCAAGTAAGGGCATTGCGCTCGCCAATACGACTAATCAGCCGGCCGATGCGTTCGGCAAAAAACCAGTTAAAAATATAGTTAATCAAAAACAGCAACGTCACTTGGGACGCACTGTAGCCAAACTTTTCGACCATCAGGAACGCTGCGAAAACCACAAATATCTGGCGTCGCGCACCAGACAGAAACGTCAGCACGTAATATAGCCAATAGCGTTTGCGCAAAACGAGAGTTTTATGCTGGGTGGTCTTTGCCGGGAAATGCGGAAAGCCCAGCCACATAACCAGGGCCAAGGCAGCACACAGCCCCCCAGCAAGCAAAAAGTTCCAAACGTAATCGAGCTGAAAAATTTCTAACAGCCCCCACATCACGGAGTAGACGATCAGCGAGGTGACCGAACCCACAGCGATCAATTTTCCGAGCACAGCAGGCGCTTCGGCCTTGGACAGCCACTGTAAGCTCAGCGACTGCTTGGTCGCTTCAAAGTAATGAAAACCAATACTCATCAGCACCGTGGTGAAATACAGACCGTACTCAGAGGGAAAGAATCCGGTAGCTGCAACGCCCACACCCAACAGCGCCAGGGAGAACACAGCAAAGGTTTGTTCACGCAGAACCAAAAGCACAAAAACCGTAGTAAACGCCAAAAACCCCGGGACCTCGCGCAGACTTTGCAAAATGCCAATTTCTACGCCGGTGAACGCCGCGCGCTCGACCACGAAATTATTCAGCAATGCCGACCAAGCGTTAAACGCAATCGGCATAGCAACAGACATCAGCACCAGGAGCATCATGGGAGTACGCCAGCGCGATGTTGATTCTGAATAGCTTTGCTGCATTAACGATCCCCTATGATTTGAAAAACAAAGGAGCCATGGGCGATCAACCGCTCACGCTCGTCAGTAATCTGAGTATTAAACGTCATCACCCGTTTGCTCTGGCTGAGTAGCTGCGCCCTGACACTCAACCTCGCACCTTCCTGCGTCCCGCGAGTATAGGTCACATTACCGTTCACCGTGACCGCAAGTTTTTGCAATGACGCACTGGCATAAGCACAGGCGCTGTCCATTACCGCATAAGCAACGCTGCCGTGGGTATACCCCGCCGCATTGATCCACCCCTGATCTACAACCAAGTGCAATTCACAATCACCATCTTGAGCTCGGGTAACCACAACGCCGTAACGCTCACGGATCTGAGTGTCACCATCGAGAACCTTTTGAGCACTCGGATGAATATCTGAAGACATATGATTTCCCAATCGAAACAGCGACTCGTGTGAAAATGCCTCAAGAGCGAGCAAGCACTTGCTTGCGTGCTCCGGCGCAGAACTTTACTGCAGATTATTGGACGGAAGAAGAGAGGCCATTACAGAAAAGTCTCCCGCATATGGCCTTATTCTCCCAAGTTACCCATACTGACCGGGATCGCGATGTAGCTTTTAGCCGCTGGCTGCTTTCGCGACTTGGGCAGAGTGGCGGCCCATTACACTAATCCGGCAGGCCCAACACGCGCTTGGCAAGAATGTTTAGTTGCACCTCTGAAGTGCCACCTTCGATTGAATTGGCTTTGGATCTGAGCCAGGCACGGGTGGTGCCGAGTTCGTCTTCCTCAAACGCATCGCCCTGCCAACCTAGGGACTGGGTTCCCAAGACGTTGAGCAACAGTTCGTATTTACCCTTGTTTTGCTCAGTGCCGTAGTACTTAAACATTGAGGATACGGCGCCAGGGGCTGTACCAGTGGCCGACTCCTCAACGCTTCGACGCATGGTTAAGCCAAATGCTTTGTCGCTCATGCGATGAGCTAGGATTTGATTACGCAACACCGGGTCGGCGACTTTGCCGTTGGCGTCTTTGCCGACGTACTGCAGCGCATATTCTTCGATCGAGGTGGTCTTTTGACCGCCGCCGATACCGCCAATCATCGAGCGCTCGTGCTGTAACAAGCGCTTGCCAACGGTCCAGCCTTTATTTAGCTCATGCACTAAGTTGCTCTTTGGCACTCTGACGTTGTCGAAAAACGTCTCGCAGAACGGCGAGTACCCGCTGATCAGCAAGATCGGTTTTACGGTGATGCCCGGTGTGGTCATATCAAATAAAACAAAGGAGATGCCGTCGTGCTTCGGTGCGTCGAAATCGGTGCGCACAAGACAGAACATCCAGTCGGCATTATCGGCCCCTGAGGTCCATATTTTCTGCCCATTAACGATGAAGTCGTCGCCGTCTTCTACTGCGGAGGTGCGTAAGCTTGCTAGGTCTGAACCAGATCCTGGTTCGCTGTAGCCCTGACACCACCATATGTCCCCGCGGGCAATTTTCGGCAAGTGCTCTTGCTTCTGCGCTTCGGTGCCGTATTCGAGTAGTGCCGGACCTATCATACTTAGGCCCATGCCGACCAACGCTGGACGGGCATTTATGCGCTGCATTTCCTGTTGCAGCACGACGACTTCGTCTTTGTCGAGGCCCGCACCGCCATATTCTTTCGGCCAGCTTGGCACGGTATAGCCGCGCTCTGCGCAGCGGTCCATCCAAAGTTTGGTGTCAGTATTCTTGTACTGGGCTCTGCGGCCACCACCCGGGTATTCGTCGGCCACCATCGGTGTGCGCATGGATGCTGGGCAATTGTCTTCTAGCCAGCCTCGGACTTCTTCACGGAACGCATTACTCGAGTTCATATCTTCTTGCTCACTTTTGGATTACAGAAGTATAGCGACAAGACGCGCGGGTGCCAGTAGTTCGCATCGATCCGGTGATTTCTGGGTTAAGGTTTGTCCGCCTTGGTTTATGCCTCAAAGCGGAGGACCGCGGTACGCGGATCTTGACCCTCCAGTAGCTCAACTACAATTCTCGGACCAGCCGGATGCCGCGATCACCATTGCCGCCATGAGCGGCTTTGCGAAAGCTATTGGCGGTCTCTTCCTGCCCTGAATCCCACGAGCCGCCTCGGTGGCCATGACTACTGCACCCCTGGCCTTGTCCCACCTGAGTACCGTCTCGACTGGCGGTGGAATAATCTGGTAAACCACAGTCGGCTACCCATTCAGACACATTACCGTGGGTGTCGTACAAACCAAAGGCATTGGGCCTGTACTGCCCACGTTTACGCGGTGTGTCCTGACCGTCGTTGCAGTCGATGACTGTCCAAGCTCGGTAGCGTCGTTTTACTGTTTGATCTGCAACATTGGCGTATTCACATAACTGCTGCGGGTTGTCGCCAAAAGAGTAAGCGCTTTGACTGCCCGCACGGGCGAAGTATTCCCACTCGGCCTCTGTGGGCAACCGATAACGGGCTCCAGTTTGGGCGGTTAACCAGCGCACGTACTTGGTGGCCTGTTGGTGTGAAACATGGACCATTGGGCTGTTTTCGGTGAGGTCGTTCGCTGCCAAGGCGGCGGTTAGCTTCTTGGGTACGGTCACGCCAGTGTCCTTGGCATAGCGCAAAAACTCGGCGACGCTGACCTCGTACTTGCTTACTGCAAAGGGCTGGGTAAGTTGCACTGTTCGGGTCGGTGCCTCTTGACGACTGCCGTTTGCATTGCCCATGATGAAATCACCTGCAGGCACGACGTTAAATTCCGGCGCGGTGCC
>Ga0163109_10002222_pt1 | contig 15224 bp, 10 predicted proteins | sample CRUFie1St13metaG_FD_108704 | JGI IMG/M metagenome (GOLD analysis project Ga0163109, IMG submission 108704) | Marine microbial communities from the Costa Rica Dome - CRUD Field 142mm St13 metaG | ecosystem: Environmental > Aquatic > Marine > Oceanic > Photic zone | place: Costa Rica: the Eastern... | reverse complement strand
TTACGCGTAATTTCAATGGACTGTCAGCAAGCTTTGGCTCAGCCGGAACGTCGACCCAGAAACTGCTCACTGAGCGCTTTACACGGGTAGATGAGCTTACCGTGGACTATGAATTCACTGTTGAGGATTCCGCAACTTTCAGCGATCGCTTCACCGGTATCGTGCCGATGACCAAGGTTGGTGGTTTGCTTTACGAGTATGCCTGCCATGAAGGTAACTACGGCATGGTCAACATTCTCCGAGGTGCCAGAGTACAGGAGCTGATGGATGCTTCGGGCTCGTAGTCCCTACTTTGAGGAATTTCGCCAAATCGGTTGCACTCGTCCCGAATGAGGCATATTCTGATTCTTTAGTGTTTCGAAAGACATCATAAAACTTAATAAAAACAGACAGATAAGAGAGAGCAAAGAGGTTATCCCATGAGCAAAAACGCAGGTCTCAATCGAAGATCCTTCATGAAGAATGCTGGCTTCACGGCCCTAGCCGGCGCAACCGGCTCCTTGGCCGTTGGTGGTTCACAGGCAAGCGCTCAGGGCGGTAGCCCTTCCCAGTCCTATCCCCGGCATGCGAACGGCAACTATGACTTTGACACCGTTTACAATCGCGCCGGAAACAATTGCGCGCGCTGGGATTCTCCGCCTCGTAACTATCCCGGTGGCGAGTTCAAGTTTGGAATGGGTGTTGCCTCTATGGATTTCGAATGTGCACCCTGTATCACCGAAGCCCTGATGGAGCGGGTTCAGCACCACAGCTGGGGATATCTCGCCAGCACTACGGAATTGACCAGCGAAATTGTGAAATGGAACGGTGAGCATCACAACAACGATATCGACGCCAGTATGGTGACTCTGTCAGATGGGGTCTATCCCGGCATGATTGCTGCGATGCGCTCATTCGTGCCGCGTGGCGGTAAAGCGCTGATTATGTCTCCTGCCTACTCCGGCTTCTATACCATGGCCAGTGCCGCCAATATTGAGACCGTTGATAGCGAGATGAAATTAATGAACGGTCGATATGAAATCGACTATGAGGATCTTGAGACTAAGATGGCATCAGACGTGCGCGTCCTAATCGTCTGTAATCCGCAAAACCCGACAGGAAATGTGTGGCGCGAGGAAGAGTTGCTGCGGATTGGCCGCCTCGCTCTAGAGCATGGCGTCGTGGTGCTGTCGGACGAGATCCATTCTGATGTCATTCGCGGCGATCAGAAGTTCACGCCGTTCTCTGCGTTGCCTGACCGGGATGTTGTGAACAACAGTCTGACTTTTAACGCAATCAGCAAGACGTTTAATCTGGCTGGTATGAAAAATGCCTACTATTACTCCAAGTCCCCAACCATGCTGCAGCGGGTGAATCAGTATCATCGCGCTGAGTTGAGCACCTTGGGCGTGGTGGCCAATGTAGCGGCCTATAAGTACGGTCGGGGGTGGTTTGATCAGGCAAATGCCTACATGGACAGAACGCACACCATGATTGAAGATTACGTCAAAGCCAACATGCCCAGCGTTGGATACGTACGCAACGAGGGTACCTATATGACATTCCTTGATTTCAGTCAGACTATGGCTTCAATCGGTGCCGATGCGCAGTATGAGTCTCACGGTAAGCGGACCCCGGAGCACTACTTCCAGGATTGGATGGTGCATAACTCCGGTGTCTACCTCAACCCCGGTTCCGTATACGGCCAGGGCGGTGCCGGCCGCATGCGCATGAATATTGCTTCCTCGCAAGCCGTTGTCAAAGATGTGCTGGATGCGATGGCAGCTGCGGTCAAAAAGGTCTAAGGCAGCCACGCTATCGATTAAGTAAGGTGAGAGACAGGCGGACCAGTTAAGCTGGTCCGCCTTTTTTTTGCCGGACTCTCCGATGAAGTCTCTGACTCGGAGGTCACAGACTTGATGCTAGTGTGGTTCAGCCGGCCCTGTCTGATGTCTGAAGATGAGGCGGAATCAGAGCCAGGTCGGGTTCGCGTCTGACTCAGGCCCGTTAAACTGGCCAGCCATGTCTGCCGATCAAAGCGAATTTCCCGGGGGAAAAGGTGATGTCAGAACCCTTGCACTATCAGTCACTGATGCTTGTTGCGAAGCAGCTGCGCTCAAAAGAATTGTCTGCGCGCGCTTTGACTGAGCACATGCTCGCCCGCATTGATGCGCTGGATGGTGAGTTACTCAGCTATGCGACCGTAACCCCGGAACTGGCCCGGATGCAGGCAGAGCGTGCTGAGGAGGAGATACGGGCCGGCCGCTATCGGGGTCTGCTGCATGGTGTGCCGATCGCGATAAAGGATCTGTGCTACACCGCTGGAATCCGAACCATGGGCGGACTGAAAGTCCGGCAGCATTTCGTGCCAGAGTTTGACGCAACGGTGGTGCGAAAACTTGAGAATGCCGGCGCCGTATTACTGGGCAAACTCAATCTGACTGAAGGTGCTTTGTCTGCCTACAATCCTGAATTTCCGATTCCTACAAACCCTTGGGGAAAAGAGCTGTGGGCGGGGGTGTCTTCTTCCGGTTCGGGCGTGGCCGTAGCGGCAGGTCTTTGTTTCGCCGCTATTGGCACCGATACCGGCGGTTCCATACGCTATCCAGCCATGGCCAACGGTGTGACCGGTCTTAAACCGACCTACGGCAGGGTGAGTCGTCATGGTGTGCTCGCACTGGCGGAGTCACTTGATCACGTTGGCCCAATGGCTCGTTCCGTGGCTGACGCAGTCGCCCTGTATAACGGTATAGCTGGTTATGATGAAAAAGATCAGACTTCGCTGAATCGTGATGACGTGCAGATTGCCCAGCCTGCTTCAACGAACCTGACTGGTCTGCGTCTGGGAGTGGATGCCGACTGGTTCAGCCATGGTACTGATCCGGGTTTACTGGCCTCACTTGAGCAGGCGATTAACGTGCTCACAGCGCTTGGGATGGAGTGTGTTCCGGTAGAGATGCCTCTTGAAGGCCCGATGGATTACCGTAATCTCTGGCTACCGCTGACGGGGTATGAAGCCTACCGCGCCCATCGCGGATACTATCCTGCCAGAGAAGCTGACTATGGAGGGTATCTGGCCAATGTTCTGCGCATCGGTATGCAGATGACGGAGGAAGCATATGCCGCAGCTGTTGAGCAGCGAACCGAATTCAGTGCACGGTTTGAACAGGCGCTGAGTAAGGTTGATGCTGTTATCTGTCCTTCCGGGGGTATGGTGTTTGAAGTGAATGCTGCTGCCCAGCAGGGCGACGCAGCCGCCATGAAGGAGGTGGTAAAACATTTCCAGGGCCAGTTCACTATACCGGCAGACCTCGCCGGCACGCCGACGCTGTCTCTGCCCTGCGGGTTCAATGATCGAAGACAGCCCTACGTGATGCAGTTGATGGGCAGCAAATTCGCCGAAGCCACGCTTTGCCACATCGGCCATGCCTACCAGTCAGATACCGACTGGCATCACCGCCATCCTGATCACTAGGCCCTTGATGGCAAACGGTCTGTGCGCTCAGGTGCCATTGAGTTCGCAGGGTTGGAGCCTACTTCCGATTATCGCCATGCCGGGATTGTGGTAAAGGTGGCTCGTCGGCTTCTGTCGAAACTGGTCGGGCAAGTAGGACACCCTTGGATGGGCTAACGACCAAGCCTACGGGATTTACTGCCGATGTTCAGCCGATCGCCCTGCTTCGATAAAGTCTATGTCGGCTTCGTTCATGGCTAAATTGAACTGGCCATGGCGGGGGCAACAGGCGCTACATTGGCGGCTATGGCTGCGGAGGAGGCGCGGTCTGTTGACACCGTGCCTGACCATATTAATCGACCCGATTAGTCAGGCAGCGCGAATACCCAGATGACGCCGCCTTGGGGGACAAAGGTTCGGGTGCCCCGCACCATATCGAGGCGAGCGGTCATGCTCGCTGCGTCGACTCCCCAACCGGCCTGAACGGCGACATACTGTTTGCCGTCAACCGAAAAGCTGGAAGGAACCCCAATAATTCCGGAATTGGTTTTGAACTCCCACAGTAACTCTCCGGTGGAGGCGTTATGCGCCCGAAACAGCCGGTCACTAGTACCGCCGCTAAAAATGAGATTGCCGCTGGTCGTCAGGATACCGCCCCAGTTATGTGAATTGAATTCACGGGTCCAAACTTCTTCGCCTGTGTTCATGTCCCAGGCCTGAATTTCGCCGATATGATCGGCTCCTTCTGGCATCGTCATTTGAGTGCGAGCGCCCATGTACGCGCTTCCCGGCATGTAGGTTACCTCCCGGCCCTCGATCACACCGCAGTGGTTGTCGTTGGCCGGTATGTAAAGCAGACCAGTTTGCGGGTTGTAGGCGGCCGGAGGCCAGTCTTTGCCGCCCCATAGAGAGGGGCAGAAAGAAGTGGTGCTTCCGGTGGTTGGCTTGTGTTCCGGATCATAAGTCGGACGTCCGGTTTCAGGGTCGATGCTGGCAAAGGCGTTCTGATACACATAAGGCTCTGCGTCAACGAAGCTTATATCATCGGCAGATCTTTCGAGGGTCCACAGGTAGCCGTTGCGGCCCGGGTGCACCAGCGCGTCAATCATCCGGCCCTTGCGTTCGACTGGCATCAGGATCGGCGTAGAAACCTCATCCCAATCCCATGAGCCGTTCCAATGATACTGATGGTGTGCCCGGATTTCCCCTGTCTTGATATCAAGCGCCAGCACTGAGTTGGTGTAGAGATTGTCTCCTGGTCTCTGATCCCCGATCCACGGCCCCGGATTGCCGGTCCCGAAGTAGGCGAGGCCGAGCTCCGCGTCGTAGTGGCCCGGAACCCAGACTGCTGCTCCGCCGGTCCGCCAGGACTCGCCCGGCCAGGTTTCATTTCCCGGTTCGCCGGGGGCAGGAACTGTATAGGTCCGCCAGACTTCTTCGCCGGTTTCCGCGTCCAGTGCCACGACGAATCCGCGGATGCCCAATTCCCCTCCGGAAGTGCCAACCAGAATCTTACCGTCAATGGCTAAAGGTGCCATGGTGATGTAGTAACCGAAATTATTATCCTGAACAGTGCTGTCCCATACCTTTCTGCCGGTTGCCGCATCGAGCGCCACAACGCGGGCATCCAGCGTTGCGGTATAGACTTTGTTGCCATAAAGGGCAACGCCGCGATTGGTGCGATGAAACGCGATGTAGGTTTCTGGCAGATCGTGCTGGTAGCGCCACAGTAAATCGCCACTGGCGGCATCGATCGCGTAGACTAGGTTCCCTGGCGTGGTGACAAACATCACGCCATTGTTCACTATCGGAGGCGCTTCATGCCCGCCGAGCACTCCGGTTGAAAAGCTCCAAACCGGCTCCAATTGCTGGACATTACTGTCATCGATTTCGTCCAGTTTGCTGAAACCCCAGCCATCAAGCGTGCCGCGGTAGGACAGCCAGTTGTGTGCTTCAGGATTCAACAGGCGCTCGTCAGTCACTGCCGTGTAATCGGGCAGCGGAGTCGGCTGCGCTGTGCTGCAAAGTGACGTCAGCCCGATGACCAGAAACAGCACCAGCGCGATTGGGGAGAAGCGGGTTGGCATGTGGAATTCTCCGGATAAGTGTATGAATTGTTTTGGGTCAAAGGTATGTCTTCAACTGATCTTTGTCCAGTGTCGCCCGGTGGGTTTATGCAATAAGCACAGCACTATCCGCAACGCCCTTTATCAAGGGGATCGATGGGTCAGTTCCGGCAGTGCCGTATGAACCACAGGGCGCGGATTGCCCTGCGCTGCCGCAAGGCAAGTCACCGGTTCGTTCCTGACCATTAAAAGAAGAGAGGCCTATTGAGTTGGACAAATTTGGAGAACAACCTTCCAGATGAACTTGTCTCTCACTCCTTGCTACACTGTGATAAACGAGGAGCCAGACATGATCATTAAACCCTATCTTACGGCCGCATCACTGAGCGCTCTGTGTCTTATCAGCATCGGTGTTCGGACAGTCCATGGCCAGACGCCTGTCGGCGACACTCTGACACAAGCGCAATCTGCAAACGGCGAATACATCAGCTGGCGGGAACATCTCATCGACGATCCTGTGACTGCGGGCGTCAATTTCAGCGGCAGCGATGGATTTGTCATGGGCGACATTGATGGAGATGGCATAGAGGATATCGTGTCAGTCCATGAGTCAGACGCTGAATACGATTCAGCTTCGTTCCTTGATGATTTCGTGCCGCCGGTGGCTGGCCATGTCCGTATCCATTTTGGATCAAATGATCCAGATCATTGGATCAATATTACCGTTGCTGAAGCCGAGGACGTACCGGCACCCGAAGACGCGGTAGTGGTGGATATAAATGGTGACGGTTGGCTCGATATTGTCGCCGCCGCCGAACGTTCCCACCTGATCTATCTGCAAAACCCAGGCAACGATGCGCGCAGTGCACAGTGGCCGCGATTGATTTTGCCGCTTACCCGAGATAAGGGCTCCTACATCCGGGTGTTCGCTGCTGATTTCGATGGAGATGGAGTGCCGGAACTCACCGCAGCCAATAAAGGTGCCCAGACTCCCGGGCCTGAGGACTATGCACGATCAACGCCGGTTGAACTTCACACGCTCCATGGCGACCCACTTCAGGGAGAAAGCTGGCAAGTACAGGTCCTCGGAAACTACAGTATCCCCCAGAACGCCGAATCCGTTGATATCGACAGCGATGGTGACATGGACATTGTGGTGGGTACCCGCGGCGAGTCACGCCTCATCATCTTTGACAATCCTGGTGATGGCACCCTGAATTTTACTGAGCTAGCTGTCGGAATTTACGGTGCTAGCATGGCTGGCTTCAATCTCGAATATACCGATCTCAATGGTGATGGTCGGCTGGACATCATTGGTACTGCGCCACGGGGAATGGTATGGATCGAGCAGCCCGAGCGTAAGGGAGACGCCTGGAATGCCCACTACATAGGCAGCTTCGCGCCGGACAGCCATACCGGTTATGCCCTTGCGGACATTGATGATGATGGTGATATCGATTTGATCGCGGGCAGCTACAGTCGTGGCGATCGTACCGTTGACGACGATGCTGTGGGTGTCGGCGGGGCTTTGGGTCGGATCGGCTGGTTTGAAAACCCGGGCGTAGGGTTTGTTTATGGTGCATGGAGACGCCATGATATCTCACGCCGTAAGCGCGGCATGTTCGATAAGTTCATGGCGCGAGACCTGGACGGTGACGGCGATATGGATTTCATTGGCACGCGGGGCAACAGCTATCCCCATGACGGTGTGTTCTGGTTAGAGCAGGTTCGCTCAGCCAGCCCGCGCGTTGCGTTTGAGCGGGCTCGCGAGCAGGAAAGCGATGAGATGCCGTTGCCTTAGGTCACCACGCAGCTTTCGTTTTGGCTGGGCCCCCAGGCACCCGTACATACTTCGTTGACCACCCGCTGCGGGTTCCGCTTCGTTTCAAGGGCGCAGTGCCTAGGATTCCTCGGACAAGGCACTGTAGTGAAAGCGTTCACACAAGTCCTTGAAGGCCTGATGTTGGGAAAGGTAAAGATTGCCGGATAGCCGATCCATGAAGGCAGTTCGGTGTAGTCGATCCAGAACTGGCCCCTTGACCTCGGAAAGGTGGAGTGCCAACCCTAGCTCTTCGAACTGCCTGTTCAGTTTTTCCAGCACTTCCAAGGCACTGAAATCGATTTCGTTCACTGCGCTGCACATTAAGATGACGTGCCTGATAGCGGGTTGGCTACTGAGTTTCATAAAAACTTTGTCTTCAAGAGAGCTTGCGTTCGCAAAAAATAGACTTTCGTCAACCCGCAGAGTGAGGACTTCCGGGACGGTCCTGACCTTGTATCGGGCCACATTGCGAAAGTGTTCCGTTCCCTCGACCAGACCGACCTCGGCGATATGTGGCCTCGACGTACGATAAAGGTGAAGTGCCAGAGAGGTTACCACGCCACAACTCACACCTGTTTCCACCCCAATTCCAAGGGTTGCACCAATAGTAATCAGAAGCGCGAGGCTGTCACTTTTAGAATAGCTCCAAGTTTTCCTTATGATGGATAAATCTACTAGTGACAAAACAGCAACAATGATCGTCGCCGCGAGTGTGGCTTTCGGCAAAAAATACAGAGCCGGTGTCAGGAGCAGGGACGCCAGCGCAATAAGAATAGCGGTGTAGATGCTGGCGCCTTGAGTGACTGCGCCGGCATCAAAGTTCACGACGGACCTAGAGAAACCACCTGTCACCGGTAGCGCGCCTGAGAACGCCGAGGACAGGTTTGCCGCCCCAAGACCGACTAATTCTTTGTTGCTGTCCACTCGTTCCTGCCTGCGTGCGCCTAGGGTTCTGCCGACAGAGATTGACTCGACGTATCCGATAATGGAAATCAGTGCTGCTGGGGCGAGCAGCATTTCAACCAGCTCAAGGGAAAAAGCAGGCACTGCGAACATGGGCAGACCTGTCGGGATTTCTCCGACGATCGCGACCCCACGTCCAGCGAGTTCAAATCTGATAGTTAGCAGAATTGTGGCAACTACGCCTAAAATGGGTGCAAATTTAGAGGCCAGCTCGGCGGTTCGCGCAGACAGGCCCGCTTTCTGCATCATACCGACACCCCAAGATCTCACGGCAAACAGAAAGCTCAGCGTCGCAAGGCCGACTAGCAAAGTATAGAAATTAGCATCATTCGACTGAATGCCGATGGCGTGGACCAGCTCGAATAGGTTATCGCCTTCGGCTTCTATTCCGAACACGTGACGAACCTGACTGAGTGCAATAATCAAGGCTGACGCTGTGATAAACGCCGAGACCACCGTGTGAGACAGGAAATTGGCTAGGAAACCTAGCCGCAGCACGCCAAACCCCAACAGTATGATGCCGGACAGGGCGGCCAGCGTTATGGCGCCGGTCAGATAGTCGGCTGTGCCCTGTTGGGCAACCTCCGCCAGCGCAGCGCCGGTCATTAAGGAGGTGATCGCGACCGGGCCCACAGACAGAGTGCTGCTGGTACCCAGCAAGGCGTAGGCAATCAGCGGAGCAATACTGGCGTACAGACCGACTTCCGGCGGGAGCCCTGCCAGCATGGCGTAGGCGAGCGACTGAGGTATCAACATGATGGCCACGATCACTGCGGCAATCAGATCGTTCAGGAAGCGTTGCTTGCTGTAGTGCTTCACCCACCCGGCAACAGGGAATGATGCCGCGTGCCTTGCCATGAATTATTCTGCCTCTTCTGAAATCGCTTGGTCCGAGCCGCTGTTTTTCATACTGGCACTACCAGCATAGTAAGGCCTGATGAGTTGCGCGATGTCGAAACCGAACTCTTTCGACAGCGCTGTGATTTCCTTTTCGGGTCTGCCTGTGCTGGCATGAAATGCCGCATAAAGGCAGAAGGATCGGTTGCCTGTTCGACAATAGGCATGTGTTTTTTTGCCAGCATTGAGCAAGCGCGAAAATGACTCAATGTGTTTATGGTTCATCTCACCGGTTTTAAAAGCAATCGAGACCGCTTCCATGCCGAGTGCTTCTGCTGCCCGTTGAATAACACTAAATGAAGCCTGGTCGGCGGATTCGTCATCCGGTCGATTGCAGATCACCAACTCAACACCGTCATCAGCTAGGTCCTTAAGATCTGGTCCATTTAATTGAGCTGATAGGGTCACTTCCGGTGACGCTTTCATTATTTTCATGGCAGTCTCTCCACAATCTTCTTCAGCACCAAACTCATGCCGGCAATCCACTTTACCTGATCCTATTGACTGTCGAAGTTGCCGTTCCGGCTGAATGCAGCGTTTTTTGACGGGAACTCTTATTGCTCGAGATTCGGTACAGAGAAACGGGAGTCCGGGTCATTCCACTGTCGCAACGCGAAGACGTTTCCGTCAATGTCATGCGTATAAACTTGATGGTATTCGCCCATATTTACCGGTTCACTCACGAATTCTACGCCTAGGCTGCTCATTCGACGGACTTCCGCTGCAATATCCCCCACCTCGATCGAATAGGAATATCCAAAGTCAGTAACGCCCTTTTTGCCAATAGGTTCCGGAGTGATTGGATTGCGGTATTGCCAGAGCTCAATGGTCTTGGCGCGTGAGTCCATGCGAAACCACGAGGCCAGCAAAGACAGATAGGGCTCACCTGCGACTTCGGCGAAGCGTGGATTGCCCTCGTAATCGCCTGTCCGATAGGGCATGAATGCCATGATGTTGGCATACCAGTTAGTCAGCCTTTCAATATCATGGGTGACCAGAGCAACCTGAGTCATCCACATGCTGTGCCCTTCATCGATCCAGCGCAGCTTGGCTTCAACCTGTGCTAATGGCTCAGGATCCAGTTGTTCCATCTCGAACATATTGCCTTCAGGATCGTATCCATATGCATAAGTGACCCCATAACCACCAAGATCTATCGGTTCGTTGCTGTATGAGAGAATCGCCGCGCCGGCGTCGCCGAACTTTTCATACCCTGAGTCATTCGATGCGGATTGAAAACAAGTATGCGTCATGCCAGGGCCATTCACCGGCATTTTCCTCATCGGCACATCAGCATTGTGCTCAAATTCAATGAACTCGAACAGCATATTGGGCGCTTCCAGCACGGCAATTTCGTAGGCGACATCTTCCACACCAAAGAGTTGATCAGCAGCAGCACTGTTGCGAACCGATTGCCGGGAGACCAGTTCAAAGCCGGAAACGCTTTGATAAAAAGCCAGCGTTCTGTCCAGATCTTTGACCGAGAGGCCAATGTGATTCACCCCCATTAGGGTGGTAGGGGAGTCATGAATGGTAGCATTAGGATCAATTTCTATTTCTGCCCAAGCATTCAGTGTGAGCAGTGCGCAAGCGAAAGCGAAAGCACTTGCCCTAGTTATTGTTATTTTCATTAGAACCCCTTCAATTGCGACACTGTCATGCTAGCACAGAAAACATGCTTCATAAGAGCAGCTCGATCTTATCGGTTTAAGTGTCAGCGAATTATAAAGTAGAGGCGTAAAACCCCTTAATTGAAGCTAATTTCAATTTTTTCTACACCCAGTAGCAAACCTGTGAGATTCTATCCAACCCCTGCATGATCTGGAGTAATCCCGATGCGCAACACGATGAAAACAGGCGCTCTAAGTCTGACTCTGACTGGACTGGTCGTCTCAGCGGCTCTCGGTCAGATCGAATACTCCCCACCAACTTTGGATTTTGGCGTGCCCGATCTACAGGGCACCTGGAGTTATGAAACGCGCACAGGCCTGCAGCGGCCCGCTCACTACAGCGAACTTGAGATTGACGAAGCCGCTATGCTGAGCACGCTTGAGCCCACCTCCGAGATTCTAAATGACTATCAAAATTTTGGCACCAACAGACAAAATGACCCTGCCAATGTGGGCGGTTACGATCCTGAATATTTCAGCATTGGGGAGTCCCTCGCACTTATTGACGGGAAATACCGTACGTCCATAATCATTGATCCGCCGGATGGGCGAATTCCTTATCGGGAGCAGGGTGCTGCGATCCGGCGCCAGCAAGCTAGAGCCGTATTTCAGTTTCCCGATTTGCTTGGCCGGAGCGATGGCCCCGAGGGAAGGCCGCTCTCTGACCGCTGCCTGAAGGCTTTTTCGTCGAGCACACCGTTCATCAGCAGCGTCTACAACAACAATCTGCAGATCATTCAAAGCCCTGACCATGTTGTCCTTGTGGTCGAGATGGTTCATGACGCGCGAATCGTGAAGATAGACCAGGCCCATCGTGACCTGCCTTACAACAAATGGCTGGGAGATTCTGTGGGTTACTATGACGGCGATACCTTGGTGGTCACCACTAAGAACTTCAGTGAATGGGAAGTTGCGCAGGGCTACGGCATCAATGCGTCGATGAATATGGTGCTTACAGAGCGCTTTCGCCGGGTTGCTGACAATGAAATCCGTTACAGTTTTACCATTGAGGATCCGGAGCTTTATTCCCAGCCCTGGACGGGTGAGATGCCAATGCGGCCCTCTTCCGGTTTGTATGAATACTCCTGCCACGAGGGTAACCATGCCCTGCCTGGCATTCTGGCGGGGGCCCGGCGTCTCGAGATTGAAGAAGAGATGAATCGCTAACTGCGGATGTGAGCGACACTCAGTGTCGCAATCTGCAGTCGTAATTGGTAACTTGGCTGCGAGAAAAACAATAATAGAGGCCGCAACGATGACTCTGGAAGGCACCCAATTCGTAGCTATATTCCTTGCTGCATTTTACAGTGCAGTCGCGCTCTTTTACCTGATGTTCGCCAAGCTCCTCAAGCGCAAACACCAAGGTCAATCAATGATTCACATGGGTGAACGCTACTCCCGGCATTGGTGGAATCATCTGACGTTTCGTCTTTTTCGCATCGCGATTTGGGCAGTGTGTGTGCTGCGCCTCTTGTTTCCGGCGATGGAGCGCTGGTTGCTGCCCGTGGCAAGCTTACAATCGGACTGGATCGCGCTTGCTGGTCTAGGTTTATTGTGTTTCGGTTTTGCTCTGGCGGTCTGTGGCAGCCTGAGCCTGGCAGTGGCCTGGCGCTCTGGCATTGACGAGGCTGCCAGTGAGCAACTGGTAACGACTCAACTTTACGCATTGACCCGAAATCCCACTTTCGTCGGTGTGCGCCTCGCTCAGCTGGGGTTTTTTCTTGCCTGGCCCACGGCGTTCTCTCTGGTTTGCCTGATCGTCGGATGGATCGCTGTCAGTGTGCAGGTCAAATTGGAGGAAGTGCATCTTCAGCAGCGTTTCGGCGACAGCTACTCAGATTATCAACGTGCAGTAGGGCGTTGGTTTCTGACAGGCAGGCAGGCAGCCTAAAGCACTTCACAAGGCGCCCTGCCTCACCATCTGGACAAGAGCTAGGATAGGGAATAGCCTTTGGACTTCTAAACTTTCTCTAAGTCCACTGGGGGTCGTGATGACACGCCTTGATTGCTATAAACTGCCGGCCATTATTCTGCTCACTGCAACTCTCCTTGGCGTCACAGCCTGCTCCGAGTCGCCCGACTCTACAGCTGTCCTCGATCAGTCCGAGCCTGCGGTTGTTACTGCTTCGCATAATGAGCCCCGAAACGAAGTACAGCTGCGCTGGACCGAACACGGCATTCCCCACGTCAAGGCTAACAGCTGGGAAGGTCTTGGCTACGGGTTTGCCCACGCTATAGCCGCCAACACCATATGTGTCTTGGCGAGAGAGTTTGTGACGGTTCGTGGTGAGCAAGCGAAATACTTTGGCGCCACTGAGGCCAATATCAATCAAGACGCCTTCCACCGCGCCCTGTTGCATCAGGATAAACTGAATGAGTATCTGAGCTATGCTTCCGCGGATTCGGCCGCGATGGATGCGGGCTATATCAAAGGCTATAACGATTATATTGATAGTCATCGTGGCGCCATGCCTGAATCTTGTAATAACGCACCTTGGATTACAGCGATTAATGAAAGTGACCTGGCCCGTATTTCACTTGGTGTCGGCATTCGCTATGGTCTAGGTCGGGTCGCGAACCAGATTGCCAGCTCTGAACCCGGTCTGGAATTGGCGCAGCTGCAGCCGCTCGATCTGGAAATTGATCGCGATATGATTGGCAGCAACGCTCTGGGATTTGGGAGTGCGCTGACCGAAAGCGGTCGTGGCGTGTTGATGGGAAATCCGCACTACCCCTGGCAGGGGTCTTCCCGGTTTCATATGGCGCATTTGACCTACCCCGGTGAGATAGATGTGATGGGAGTGGGTTTGATCTCTACCGCTCGTATCGCCATAGGTTTTACCGAATATGTAGCCTGGTCCCACACGGTATCCACCGCGCTTCGATTCACCATGTTTCGTCTGGACTTGGTGCCGGGCAATCCCATGGCTTATCGCCTGGGTGATGAGGTGCACGAAATCAAGGCGGTTGAGATTCAGGTTGAGATTCCCGAGGGGATGGCAACGCGCACGGTTCACATGACCCACCTGGGTCCTGTGGTAGCAGGGCAGGGTACACCCTGGACCGACGAGAATGTATATGTGATCCGCGATGTGAACTATGAAAACTATCGCTCCAGCGATCAGTATCGAGATATCAGTAATGCGCGCAATGTGGAGGAGCTGCGCTCGGCATTAGCGATCCACCAAGGTGCAGCATTCGTCAATACCATCGCAGCGGATCGTGATGGCGGTGCGCTCTATGCCGATATGTCTGCGATTCCCAATGTCTCTGCTGAACTGTTGGAGCGCTGCGCGGTAGACACCGGCAATCCAAGGGTTATTACCCTGAATGGATCAGACCCTAGCTGCGATTGGCAGGTGGATTCCGCTGCGGCCTATCCGGGCTTGATGCCCCCAACTGAACAACCCAGTCTCATCACTGATACCTATGTAAGTAACAGTAATGACTCCTACTGGTTGTCCAATCCGGACATCAGGCTAGAAGGTTTCTCGCCGATCATTGGTGACGAGCAAACCACCCGCTCGCTGCGTACACGCGCTGGTCTTGTTATGGTGGATGAAGTGATTAGCAGCGGCGAGAAGTTCACACAGCAAAAGGTGAAAGATTTACTGTTCAACCATCGCCACTATGGCGCCGAGCTGCTGCTGGATGAAATTCTTGAGATTTGCGCTGATCAGGTCAGCCTTGCTGAAGCCTGCACCATTCTTGCCAGCTGGGATCGGCGTCAGGATGTAGATAGTGTTGGTGCACACATCTTTAATCAGTTCTGGGCCAACGCGCGCGGTCTGTCAGAACATTTCGCTATTCCTTTTGATCTGGATGACCCGTTTAATACGCCAGCGGGATTAACCACAGAAAATGAAGATACCCGGGCACTGATTGTCGCCGCTCTGGAAGCGGGCGTGGCGTCACTGCAGGAAGCCGGTATTGCTCTGGATGCCCCATGGGGCGAGGTTCAGTTCGCCATGCGCAATGGTGAGAAGATCGGGATCCCTGGAGGTTCCGGTGGGCAGGGGCTGTTCAGCGTTATCACTGCACGCTTCAATCCAGAAAACGGCGGATATACCCCGATAACTCACGGTAACAGCTATATCCAGACCGTGACCTGGGATGAGAATGGCATGCCGGACGCTGATGCCATTCTGACTTATTCACAGTCTCCGGAACCAGATTCGTCTTATTACTCTGATCTGACCAAGATGTATTCACAAAGTGGTTGGGTGGATTTGCCTTTCACTGACGAGCAGATTCAGGCTCAGCTGGTGAGGGAAGAAATGCTTAGCTTTTGACTAGTAGCTTGATTCAACTACAGGGCATTTGCACGACTGCCTTACTGCATTTCTGATCTTCGATTAATACATGAGAGAGCC
>Ga0163109_10002220_pt1 | contig 15239 bp, 10 predicted proteins | sample CRUFie1St13metaG_FD_108704 | JGI IMG/M metagenome (GOLD analysis project Ga0163109, IMG submission 108704) | Marine microbial communities from the Costa Rica Dome - CRUD Field 142mm St13 metaG | ecosystem: Environmental > Aquatic > Marine > Oceanic > Photic zone | place: Costa Rica: the Eastern... | reverse complement strand
CTGGATTTCAAGGTGGGCTAAATTGGTATCGTTGCATGACAAGTCCATTCTTTATTCATCAACTAAAAATATTTTCGGGAAAAAAAATAGAAATTCCTGCCACTTTTATTAGTGGAAATAAAGACTGGGGTATTTACCAAAACCACAACGCAATTAAATCAATGAAAAAACACTACGTTAATTTTTTTGATTCAAAATTTATTAAAGATGCGGGTCATTGGGTACAACAAGAAAATCCTCTTGAAACATTAAAAAAAGTTCAGGTATTTTTAGATATTACCTCTTAAACCTTTTAACAAAAATTTCTCAGTTAACTATTTTCTAGATTACTTTAAAATAAAATACAAAACTAATTTACATTATGAAAAAATTTAACATAGCAGTAATACCAGGAGATGGTATTGGCAAAGAAGTGATGCCAGAAGCGATAAAAATTCTTGAATTAATAAAAACTAAATTTAATTTGTCTTTTGAACACAAAGAGTTTGATTGGGGATGCCATCATTATGACAAAAAAGACTATTGGATGCCTCCTAATTGGAAGGAACAATTAGCCGATTATGATGTAATTTTTTTTGGTGCCACAGGTTGGCCTGAAATTGTTCCTGATCATCAATCTTTATGGGATTCTCTAATTAAATTTAGAAGAGAATTTGATCAATATATTAATATGAGACCTGTAAAATTTATCCCAGGTATAAATTGTCCTCTAAAAAACATACAAGACGGTGATATTGACTACATTGTTGTTAGGGAAAATACTGAAGGTGAGTATTCATCAATTGGTGGAAGAATTTTTGAAAATTCGGATAGGGAAATAGTTATTCAGGAATCAATTTTTTCAAAAAAAGGTGTTGATAGAGTTATTGATTTTGCTTTCAATATAGCAAAAACAAGAAAAAGAAAAAAAATAACCTCCGCTACTAAGTCTAACGGAATATCTATAACCATGCCTTATTGGGATGAGAGATTCAAAGAAATTTCTAAAACATATCCAGATATTTCTACAGATCAATTTCACATCGATGGACTAACTATTAAACTAGTTTTAGAGCCAAAACTTTTTGATGTTATTGTTGCTTCAAATTTATTTGGGGACATAATATCAGATTTAGGTCCAGCTACTGCTGGCACAATAGGAATTGCTCCCTCTGCGAATCTAAACCCTGAAAAAAAGTTCCCTTCACTTTTTGAACCTGTTCATGGTTCTGCCCCAGATATTTATGGAAAAAATATTGCTAATCCAATTGGTCAAATTTGGTCAGCTGCAATGATGTTTGATTTTTTGGGTCATCGAAAAATATATGATTTAATTTTAAAAAGTATAACTACTTCAATTTTGGAAGGACCTAAAACTCCAGACATGGGTGGAAAAGCAAAAACAAAAGATGTTGGGGATTCTATTTTTGAAATTATTAAAAATAGCTAAACTTATTTAGGTGGCATCAATTTCACTTTTTTATTAATTTTCTTCCAAGTCAATTCATCCATGTTTGTTGACATTGCACCATCAGATTTTGCAACGATAATTTTTTTTGCAATAGGTTCAAAATCTGCTCTAAAATGCACTGAACTTTTATTAACTAAGATCCTCATTTTTTCTGGATTAACTCCCACAAATTTATAAAGTTCCCTGTCTGCCATTTGTGGTTTGCTTGAGGAAACCACAACAAAAATTCTTGGCTCAATTTCCAACAATGCAGATTTTCCTAGTTCCATTTGAAAGCCTTTATAAAATGCTCCTTCGCATTTTAAATTTCCATTAGAAAGATTTACCACTTTTACTTTACCCTCAAAAGGTGTGTCACCTGGAAACAGCTTACCTCCAATTTCTGCATCAAAGTAATTTCCAATGCCAACCTCATGAGACTTTTTAGCAGTTTTCTTGTCATAAATTAAACCAATTGCTGAATTAGATGCTTTTTGTTTTACCAACTCTTTTAACAATCCAGTTGTATCACTGGTTCCACCAGCACCTGGATTGTCTTGAGTGTCGGCTATTACAATTGGACCTGTATTATTCTTAGAATTTTCAATCGCAAATTTAATTGCGTCACTTTCGCTATAAAATTTTGGATAAAACTCATTTGCATTTTCATAAATATTTTTGACTAATTGATTTACAGCCAATGATAAGTCATCATTATTTTTTAATGAATATACAAAAACCTTTGGGCCACAAAAATAAACATCCGCAGCAGGAAAACCCATCGTAAAAGAAAAAAAAGAATCATCAAACTCAATATTTTTTATGTTTTCATAAATTTTTTTTGCTGGCTGCATTAATGTGCATTGCATGTGAAGTGGTATTAAAAATTCTATATCGCTTTTATAAAAATTAAATTCTTTGATTTGTTTTTGGTATTTATCTATAACTTTTGCTACAACTTCTCCAGTTTTTGCCATGTCAATATGTGGATATGTTCTATATGAATAAATAAAATCCGCATAATGAAACATCTCTTCACTGACGTTTGCATGCAAATCTAAGCTTACACAAATAACACAATCCCGACCGACCACATCTCTAATTTTTTTTAAAATTTCACCTTCTCCATCATCATATTTATCTGTAACCATTGCACCATGCAAATCAAGATAAACGTAATCAATTGGAGTAATTTTTTTAATCTTTTTTTCTATTAAATCACTAATGTAATCGAAAGCTTCAGAAGTTACAGGTCCAGATGGACTAGCAGCAGTCCAAATAATTGGCTCAATAATAAAACCCCTTCTTTTTCCTTCTTTGATAAAACCAGAAATTGGAATATTTTTATCTATCATTCCTTCAGTGATTTCTTCATCAATTTTTAGACCTGGCCAACCATCTCCATTTATAAAATTATCTAAATTTGCACGGTCAGGTGCAAATGTATTCGTTTCATGTTGAAATCCAGCAATTGCAATCCGTATTGTCATTTTAAAAAGAATTGAAAAAGATATTTATTTAAATCATTAACATCGCTAAAAACTTTCAAGTTTTGAAAAGAACTATTTTTAGCAAATCCTTCTTTATGAATGTACTCAAACATTTTAATAAGGTGGTCAAAATAATTATTTATATTAAAAACTAAAACTGGTTTGTCATGTATTTTAAGTTGATTCCATGTCAAAACTTCTAAAAACTCTTCTAGCGTCCCAATTCCACCTGGCAAGATAATAAACAAAGAGGAAAAGTCATACATTATTTTTTTTCTTTCATGCATATTGTCAACTACATCTAATTTTATTTTTTTATTTTCAATTTTAATCATTTTCAATAGTTGATTTGTAATTACACCTTTGATATTGCCGTTAAGAGATGATACTAAGTTAGCAAAGTATCCCATCAATCCTTCTTCTCCACCACCATAAATAATACTAATTTTATTTTTCACTAAAAATTCACATAATGTTTTTACATCTTTTTTTATTTTAATTGATTGCACGAGAGACGAACCACAAAAAACTGCAATTTTTTTTTTCATAGCGATTTCAAATTGTCTGACTGAATTGGAAGATTAGTTTTATATTTTACCTGTTTTAATGCAAAACTCGATTTGATATTTCCAACACCATCAAGTTTTGACAAAAAATTCATTATAAAATGTTCAAGGTCATTTAAATCTGGAACAACGACTCGCAACAAATAATCCGACTCTCCTGTCATCAAATAACATTCCATGACTTCGGATCTACTAGAGATTGCTTCTTCAAAAGAATTTAAGATTGATTTGACTTGTTTTTCTAGTGTTACATGAATAAAAATGTTAAGTTTAAGTCCAACCTTTATGGGATCAACCAAGCCGACATAAGATTTAATGTAACCTTCAGATTTTAAAAATCTAACGCGTGCTAAACATGGTGAAGGTGATAAACCGACTTTTTTTGATAACTCTACATTTGAAATATCACCTTGTTCTTGTAATATTTCAAGAATTTTTACATCGACTTTATCTAAACTCATTTTAAGCATTTTATATCAAATAAATACATTATTTTAGCATAATATTTTATTTTTAATATATTTATCAGTTAAATAAAAATATAATTTTTATCAATTTAAACTAAAATAAGTTTATGGAATTTAAAGATAACAAATCAAATCTTCAGTTATGGCGAGTCTTACCAAAAGATACTGATGAGGTTGAAACTTCGGAGTGGATTCAAAGTTTTAGAAATTTAAAAGATATACACGGGCATGAAAGAGCCACTTTCATTTTAAGAAAGTTACTTGACGAGGCAAGAGATATAAATGTACCACTACCTCCGGTTTTAAACACCCCATATAAAAATACAATTAGCATTGAAAATCAACCAGCTTTTCCAGGAGACCTGGAAATAGAAAATAAAATATCTGCTATGGTTCGCTGGAATGCTTTAGTTATGGTTGTAAAAGCTAATAAATTCTTTCCAGAACTAGGTGGCCATATTGCAACATTTACTTCATCTGCTGACCTTTTTGAAGTTGGGTTTAATCACTTTTTTAAAGGAGGTAATAACGGGGATTGCGTTTATTTTCAACCTCATTCAGCTCCGGGCATTTATGCAAGAGCATTTCTTGAAGGAAGATTGGAAGAAGATAAACTGCTAAATTATAGACGAGAATCAAAAGGCAACGGTTTATCCTCTTATTGCCACCCCTGGCTTATGCCAGATTTTTGGCAATTTCCTACGGGATCAATGGGTCTTGGTCCTCTTACTTCAATTTACCAAGCAAGATTTATGAAATACCTCAATAACAGGGAAATACTAGATACTAATGATAGGAAAGTTTGGTGTTTTGTGGGGGACGGAGAAATGGATGAACCAGAATCATTGGCTGGACTATCTATTGCATCAAGGGAAAACTTAGATAATTTGGTTTTTGTTGTTAACTGTAATCTTCAAAGACTGGATGGTCCAGTTAGAGGTAATGGCTCAATTGTTCAAGAATTGGAGGGATTATTTGCAGGAGCAGGTTGGAATGTTGTAAAAGTATTATGGGGATCTGATTGGGACTTACTGTTTGCTAGAGACAAAGAGAATTTAATTCTTAAGCGACTTCACGAAATGGTCGATGGAGAATTACAAACCTACGCTGCAATGGACGGTAGATTTAACAAGGAGCACGTTTTTCAAAAATATCCGGATTTATTTAATTTAGTCAAAGATTTAAGTGATACTGATATAGATAAATTACAAAGAGGTGGTCATGATCCAATAAAAATATTTGCAGCTTATCATAGGGCGAAAAAACATAAAAACCAACCAACAGTTATTCTTGCTCAGACAAAAAAAGGTTATGGAATGGGACATTGGGGGCAAGGAAAAATGTCTGCTCATCAACAAAAAAAATTAACTGATGAGGCTTTATTTGCTTTTAGGGATAAATTTAATCTTGATATTACAGATGATGAAGTTAAAAATTTAAATTTTATTAAATTCAAAAAAAATTCAAGAGAAGAAAAATATCTTCTAGAATCTAGATTAAAATTGGGAGGATTTTTACCAAAAAGAGTCAATTCAAATTCTAACCCTATTAATTTCTCTACTAATCCATTTGAAAAATTCTTCAAAGGGTCAAACGCTAGAGAAATTTCAACGACAATGGTTTTTGTTAATTTATTAACTGCAATTCTAAATGACAAAAATATCTCAAAATTTATAGTGCCGATTGTTGCCGATGAAGCAAGAACATTTGGATTGCAATCTCTTTTTAGAAAATTTGCTATTTATAGTCCTTTTGGCCAACTATATTCTCCTGAAGACAAGGAAGAACTTCTTTACTACAAAGAATCAAAAAATGGTCAAATTTTAGAAGAAGGTATTAATGAAGCTGGGGCAATTTCTTCATGGATTGCCGCTGGAACTTCGTATGCAAATCATGGTGTTCCAATGATTCCTTTCTACATATTTTATTCATGTTTTGGTTTTCAAAGAATCGGTGACTTAATATGGTCTGCTGGTGATTCTAGAGCAAAAGGTTTTCTTTTAGGCGCAACTGCTGGTAGAACCACATTGTCAGGTGAGGGATTACAACATGAAGACGGCTCTAGTCATATTTTATTCTCAACCGTACCAAATTGTGTTGCATATGACCCAGCTTATGGATATGAACTTTCAGTCATAATTGAAAATGGATTTAAAAGGATGTATGAAGACAATGAAGATGTCTTTTACTACATCACTGTTATGAATGAAAATTACATCCAACCTGAAATGCCGAAAAATTCTCAACAAGGAATTATTAACGGAATGTACAAACTTCTTGAGACTCCCAAAAAAGATATTTCCGTTCAATTAATGGGTTCTGGTACAATTTTAAATGAGGTAATTAAAGCATCTAAACTTTTGCATGACGATTGGGATATAAGCTCTACCATCTGGAGTGTGACTAGCTATACGGAATTGAGAAAAAATGCCCTTGAGTGCGAAAAAAATAATACAATTAAAACCGACAACTCTAGGTCATGGATTGAAGAATGTTTCACTTCTATAACTGGACCATTTTTAGCGGCAACTGATTATATGTCTTCTCTACCAGATATGATCAGCAGATGGATACCAGGTCGATATTATGTTTTAGGAACAGATGGTTACGGCAGAAGTGATACAAGAGAAAACCTAAGAGATTTTTTTGAAGTAAGTGCGAAATATATTTGTTTTTATGCAATCAGTGCTCTTATTAATGAGGGAAAAATTGAAAAATCAATTAGATCTAAAGTTATAAAAAAATATCAGATTGATACCAATAAAAAAATATCATGGTTATCTTAAGAAATTGTTTAATTTTACTGTGTCTGTTTTCATGCGATACAAATCCAAAAATAAAAAATGTCTATCCTGTTGAAAAAAACTTTGATTTTTCTCATGAATTTAAGACTATTGACGGTAATAGTTATGACTTGTCTGCCAATAATTTAAATAGCGATGTAACAATAATTAATTTTTGGGCCTCTTGGTGTTTGCCTTGTGTGAAAGAAATTCCATCGTTAAATAATTTGCAAGAGCAGTTTAAGGACTCAAGCCTAGAAATTATTGCTATAAACTATGGTGAAAACAAACAAAAAATCGACCAATTCATGGAGAATAATAAGATGCACTTTGTTGTCTTATTAGACGAAAACATGTTCTCTGAAAACTTTTTTAAAATCATAGGGTTGCCAACCTCTTTTGTTGTTAATAAAAACGGTACAATTACCCATGAGGTAATTGGTGAAATCGAATGGGATTCGAAACCACTAATAAATCTTGTAAAAAGTCTTTTGAAAAATTAGATAATGAAATTCCTTATTAACCCTGTTACACAGTTTGAGCAAAATTGTTCTTTGGTTATATGTGAACAAACCAATCAGTCTGCATTTATTGACCCTGGTGGTGATATTGATAAATTAATGGAAGTTTTGGAGATCTCTAATTCTAATTTATCAAAAATACTTATTACTCATGGTCATATTGATCATTGTGGAATTGCTTGCGAACTCAACCAAAAACTCTCTGTACCGATAATTGGACCTCATCAGGATGATGAATTTTGGATTAATCAAATTCCTGAACAAGCAAAAGTTTTTGGTTTTGATGAATTAAATAGTTTTGTTCCAGATATCTGGTTAAATGATAACGATACTGTCAAAGTTGGAAATATCGAATTCAATGTTATACATTGTCCAGGACATACTCCAGGCCATGTAGTATTTTATGAAAATTTATCCAAGACCGCATTTGTTGGAGATGTAATTTTTGCTGGCTCAATTGGAAGAACCGATTTCCCGAGGGGAAATCATGAGGATTTAATTAATTCAATTACAAAAAAGTTATGGCCATTAGGAAATGAAGTAAAATTTGTTCCAGGCCATGGATCAATGTCCAGTTTTGGAGAAGAAAGAAAGTCAAATCCATTTGTTGCGGATCACTTGTTTTAAATCTCTCTTAAAATGTTCCTTTTAATTTTTCCAGTCCTTGTCATTGGAAGTTCTCTAACAAATTCAACATATCTTGGGTACTCATGCGCACCAAGTTTATTTTTTACCAATAATTTAATTTCCTCTTCTAATTCTTTCGATCCTTTTAATTGAGATTTAAGTTTTACAAAAGCTTTCACAACTTGACCCCTTTTAGAATCAGAAATGCCGACAACACCAACATTTTCAACTTTGTCATGCTGAAGAATTAAATTTTCGATGGGACCCGGACCTATTCTATAACCACTTGCATTAATGACGTCATCATTTCTACCTATAAAATACAAATAACTATCCTTATCCTTATAACCTCTGTCACCTGTGAGCATCCAATTTCCGATATATTTTTTTTGTGTTGCTTTTTTATTATTTAAGTAGAAACTAAACATTACAGGATCAGGACTACTAACAGCAATCTCTCCTTCTTCTAGATAATTACAAATTTGGCCTTTTTCATTTATGATATCAACTTTATGCCCTGGAACAGCTTTGCCCATACTCCCTTTTCGATGGGGAAATAATTTAAAGTTTTCAGAAACGACCATATTACATTCTGTTTGACCATAAAATTCATTTATTTCTATTCCAAATTTCTGCTTAACCCATTTTCTCGTATGCTCACCCAAGGATTCTCCTCCACTAGCAATTGATCTGACCTTTAAACCTTTCCAATCATAATTCTCTATTTCAGCCATGAGAATTTTGATGGCAGTTGGAGGGAAAAAAATATTTTTTATTTTATTTTTTTTGATTAAGTCATATGTTTCATAAGCATTAAATTTTTTAAACCTTTTACATACAACCGGTTTTCCAAAAAATAGTGAGAAAAAAACAAGATCAAACAATCCTCCAATCCAAGACCAATCAGCTGGAGTCCAATATAAATCATTTTTTTCTACACCAGAATGGGACATATAGATTCCTGGAATATGACCATACAAAACTTTTTGCGTTAGTACTGCCCCTTTTGGGTTGCCAGTAGTTCCAGAGGTGTAAATGACAATTGCCTTATCATTTGGTGCTATATAAATTTTTTTATTGAGCGAATCATCATAGTTAATAAAAATATCCAAAAAATTTAACTCATAATTCGGATCATCAATTAAAATAATTTTTAAATTTTTAAAATTTTCTTCATTAAGTTTTAATTTCTTATATATCTCTTTCGTTGTAATTAAAATTTTTGCCTTTGAATCGTTTACTCTAAATGAAAGTGCATCTATTCCAAATAAAGGAAATATAGGGATGGAAATAAGTCCTGTTTTAAAGCAGGCTAAATGCGAAATTATCGTCTCAGGATTTTGTCCCAAAAGAATAATTACTTTGTCTTCTTTTAAAAAACCATTTGCTAAAAAAAAATTTGCCAACTTGTTAGCTAATTTATCTAATTCATTAAATGTATAATTTTTCGACAAGTTCTCATCAATTATTGCAATTTTATTTTTATCTTTTATCCATTTTTCAGATAATTCATATGCAATATTTGTAAACTTAAAATCCCATTTGAAGTTCTTTAAAGCTGATTCATAAGTTTTAAATTGAGATAACATTTTTAAGATAATTATGTAATATGTTAGATAACAATAATTATATTACTCTAAAAAAAAATGAAAGATTCACTAAAAAAAGCTGCAATTGAATATCATGAATTACCGACTCCTGGAAAAATATCCATTTCACCAACAAAAGCTTTAATAAATCAAAGAGATTTGTCATTGGCCTACTCCCCAGGTGTTGCATTCGCATGTAAAGAAATCGCTGAGGATGAGAGAAATGCTGCAAAACTTACCTCTAGAGCTAACTTAGTTGGAGTTGTGACCAACGGAACAGCCGTTCTTGGCTTAGGTGATATTGGTCCACTAGCAGGTAAACCTGTAATGGAAGGGAAAGCTTGTCTGTTTAAAAAATTTGCCGGCATTGATGTTTTTGATATTGAACTGAAAGAAAAAGATCCAGACAAATTAGTGGAGATCATATCATCTCTTGAACCAACACTTGGTGGCATAAACCTAGAGGATATTAAAGCTCCTGAATGTTTCTATATTGAAAAAAAATTAACTGAAAAAATGAATATTCCAGTCTTTCATGATGATCAACATGGTACTGCAATTATTGTTACGGCTGCAATAATAAATGGTTGTAAAGTTGTAGACAAAAAAATTCAAAATGTAAAGCTTGTTTGCTTAGGCGCTGGTGCTGCCGCAATAGCTTGTCTTGATTTATTAGTTAAAATTGGTCTAAGAAAAGAAAATATTATTGTTTGTGACTCTAAAGGAGTAATTTATGAGGATCGTGGCGATGAAATGCCTGAAACGAAGAGAAAATATGCTCAAAAAACAAAAGTTAGATCACTTTCCGAAGCCTTGGTTAATGCTGATATTTTTTTAGGGCTATCTGGTCCCGGATTAGTGAAAGAGGAATGGATAAAATCAATGGCTAATAAGCCTCTTGTTTTAGCTCTTGCTAATCCAATACCTGAAATATTACCCGAAGAAGTAAAAAAAGTTAAACCTGATGCTATTATAGCAACGGGAAGATCTGACTACCCAAACCAGGTTAACAATGTTTTGTGTTTTCCATTTATTTTTAGAGGTGCACTTGATGTCGGTGCAGCTGTCATTAACGAGGAAATGAAAATTGCTGCTGTTAATGCAATCGCCGAATTAGCACAGGCAGAAACATCTGAAATAGTATCTAATGCTTATGGTGATGCTGACTTATCTTTTGGACCAGAATATATAATTCCTACTCCATTTGATCCAAGATTAATTATAAAAATTGCTCCTGCAGTGGCTCAGGCTGCAATCCAAAGTAGGGCCGCCACCCTTCCAATTAATGATTTCAATATGTATGTTGATAAGTTGACGAGTTTTGTTTATCAATCTGGATTTGTAATGAAACCCATTTTTAGCGCAGCAAAGAAATCACCAAAAAGAGTTATATTTGCTGATGGTGAAGATGTTCGAGTTTTAAGAGCTATTCAAGTAATTATTGACGAAAAGATCGCCGAACCTATTCTCATTGGAAGGCCTGATGTGGTTGAAATGCGAATTAAAAAAGCTGGCCTTAAAATCATTCCTGGTAAAAACTTTGAATTAGTTAATCCAGAAAGTGATGAAAGATACAAAGATGTATGGCAGGAGTATTATCAAATTATGCAAAGAAAAGGAGTTTCAATTGATGAAGCAAAATTCCAAGTTAGACAATCAACAACTCTTATAGGGGCAATGCTTTTAAAACGTGGGGATGGTGACTCATTAATATGTGGAACATTTGGAAAATTTAATGATCATTTAATCCATATAAAAAATGTAATCGGTTTGAAAAATAACGCTTCCATTCTTGCGGCAATGAATGTTTTGATGTTGCCAAAAAGAACACTTTTTATAGTTGATACATATGTGAATGAAAACCCGTCAGCAGACCAGATTGCTGAAATTACATTAATGGCTGCTGAAGAAATAAAAAGATTTGGAATAATTCCAAAAGTAGCCTTGCTATCTCATTCAAATTTTGGTTCAGATAATTCAGATTCATCAAATAAAATGTCAGATGCTCTAAAAATAATAAAAAAAATTGACAGTTCCCTAGAAATAGACGGTGAAATGCAAGGTGATTCTGCTTTGTCTGAAAATATTAGGAATAGATACATTAGTGGATCATTTATGACTGGCGAAGCAAATCTATTAGTGATGCCAAATATTGACGCTGCAAACATTTCATTTAATTTATTAAAAATGGTAGCTGGTTCAGGGATTACAATAGGTCCTATACTTCTTGGAAGCGCTGCTCCTGTTCAAATTGTTACTCCTACTGCCAGCTCAAGAAGATTAATTAATATGACAGCCTTATCAGTTGTTGATGCTAGCAGTGACCAGTCAAAATTAATCTAAACTTTTTTGATGAAATTTTTAATTTTTGCTTGTTGTGCGATTTCATTTGTTTCATTCGGCATAAGGCAATCACAAGGTCTATTTTTATTCCAGATTAACAGCGATAGCCAAATAGGCATTGGTTTAATAAGTTTTTCTCTGGCTATCGGACAATTAATCTGGGGAATTATTCAACCAATTGCTTCAGAAATGACGAGAAAATATGGCGAAAAAAAAGTCCTGATTTTCGGTTTGCTAATTTTACTATTAGGTTTAATCTTAACTCCTTTATCCATTAATAATTCATTTTTTTTCTTATTAAATTTTGGAGTTTTGATTTCCCTAGGTTCGGGAATTTGTAGTTTGTCAATTCTTATAAGTGTTGTACAAAAAAGCGTTAGTGATAGTAAAAAAGGCTTTTTTTCTTCATTAGTAACCACAAGCGCTTCCTTTGGTCAATTTGTCATTGCTCCCCTAACTCAACTATTTATAATTTTGTTTGGATGGAAATTATCATTAATACTTCTGGGTTTCTTAGTTTTAAGTTTTTTATTTTTTTGTAAAAAAATTGGAGAATTTAGTAAAGAAGAAAAAACTATATCTAACCGAGAAATATTGTTGTCATTAAAAAAAAGTTTTTTTTATGGAATTAAAAATTCAAATTTCAATTTAGTTTGCTTGAGTTTCTTCTCTTGTGGATTCCACATAGCTTTTTTAATCACTCATTTGCCAGGTGAAATAAATTTATGCGGTTTGTCTCAAAATGTTGCATCTATTAGTATAAGTATAATTGGTATCGCCAACATTTTAGGCACGATATTAGTTGGTTATCTTAATGATCAATACCGATCTAAGGATTTACTTTTTTTACTGTATTTTTTTAGAGCATTGATAATTATTATATATCTTTTTTCGCCTAAAACTACTATTACCTTTGTTATTTTTTCTTTTTTCATTGGCATAACTTGGCTTTCTACTATTCCACCCACAGCCAATCTTATAGGAAAATTTTATGGGGTTGATAGATTAGGTACCATGTTTGGGATATCTCTGATATACCATCAAATTGGCGCATTCTTCGGAGCTTGGATTGGTGGAATTGTAATTTTAAATATGAATAGTCTTTATTATATGTGGATTTTTGATGCGTCGTTTGCTCTAGTAGCAGCATTTCTAAATTTACCAATAAAAGAAAAAAAAATCATTATTAGTAATCCATAAAAACTGTTCTGTCTAAATAAATTAGCACACCAATTATTTTTTTTTTTGTATAAATTTTTTTTACTGCATCAACATAATTCATTATCTGTTGTCGAAATTTTTCTATCAAACTTTTATTTATTTTCTTCAAAAATCCAATTTTATAATCTAAAACATATATTTCATGATCAAATTCTACAATTCTGTCAATAACAAAAGTTTTTTGGTCCAAGATAAACGAGAATTCATTAATAGCACTTTTATAAACTCTTTCATTAAATAAAAAAGCCGTTTCCTGCCTGTTAGTAATATTTTTAACAATTTCATCTAAATTCTTGAGTTCTTTTTTGTCTAAGCCATTAACTAAAGAATCAACTTGCTCTTTAGAAGATAAACTATAGTCAGACGGCATAGTAAGCTCTAAGTACCTATGCACCAATGATCCCCATTTTAAGTCACTATCAAATACATCATAGTTTATTTTGCCAATTTGAATTTTGTTGTTCCTTTTATTAAGTTTTACAAAATTATTTTTTTCTTTATTAATCAAATCGCAAGAAAATTTAATTCGTTTGGAACTATGATTACTAAAGTTTAAAATTATATTCATCCAACTATCTTTGTTTTGATTGGTATCAGCACTGGAAATAAATAGAAATTGGCTAGCTCTCGTCAAAGCAACATACAATAAATTATTTTTTTCAGTTTTCAACAACTCTATATGGTTGTGATGTTTTTTCAATTGGTGTCTAGAGTGATATTTGGAGGATAATATGGGCGATATATTTATTATTTTTGAAAAATTTTTATTCCAACTAATATTAAAAGAATAAGTTTTCTTCTCATAGAGGGATTTTCCTGTATCAATTAAAAAAACAACTGGTGCTTCTAATCCTTTTGCGCCATGAATAGTCGAAATTTTAATAGATTGATTTTGGTGAATTAATTGATTATCGTTTTTATGGAACTTTCTTTTCATTATAAATTTTTCTAAGTTTAAATACCTTGATGAATCAATCTCATGAGCAGAATTCAAATAAGAGGACTTTTCATAATTCCATGTTTCAATACCTATTTTTTTTATATAGTAATTCCTCAATGAAGAAAAATTAAAAATATTGGATAACAAATCATAAACGGGTATTTTATTAGCAATCGAAAGCCATTTTAAGATTGTGTCCAATGTTTCCTTTTCGGATAATGTACTATTATTTTTTTGCGTAAGATCTTCAAAGGACTTTACTTTGTGTGATAATACTTTCTCAAAAAAAGGTAAATTAATGAACAAAAGTAAATTTTCCTTGTTAAAAGGATTATTCAAAAATTTACAGATTAAATTTATATCAGTTTCAAACAATGTCTCATTTTTACTATCTGACTGAAATGGTATTCGAAATTTATTTAGCATTTTTTGGTAAATATCTAAATTAGTTCGGCGATCAACTAAAATAATGACATCGGAGTAATCTATTGCTTTTAATTCATTTTTTTTTATTATTAAATTATTTTTCATAATGTCTAAAATTTTAAGACACAATGTATGAGCCTCAATAACATTGCCTTTTTTTGAATCAGGATACATTTTTAGTATTTGATCGATCATCTCGATGTCTTTATCTAAATAATCATTACTAAATACCTCAACATATCCATTATTAAACTCACTTACTGTAATATGGGGATCAAAATTTTCAAATAATTCCTTAGATACACTGTTGATGAATTTATTGATATTCTTTTGGCTTCTATACGAATACGGAAGTGAAATAATCATGCCTTCATATTTTTTATTGATATATTTTTCAATTTCCTTAGATAAGTTGTTATTTGATCCTCTAAAAGAATATATTGACTGTTTAAAATCTCCAACAAAAAATACTTTTGGGGCTAAATCACTCTGAATAGCTGAATTTAACCAGGCCCTTAAGATATTCCACTGTATAGGATTGATGTCCTGAGATTCATCTACCAAAAGTTGATTATATTTTGATGAAATATAATACAGAAGAGGATTGTCATATGAAGATGTAATAAGCTTGAAGACGTCAGACTCTAGATCATTAAAATCAATTATTCTTTTATCTTTTTTTAATAAATTTTCTTTATCAAAAATATAAGAAGCAATATTGAAAAGTGAATGTTTAATATTTTGATAATTAATTTTTTTTATTAGCTCATCTAGGTGACATAGAATCTGAATTAGTTTGTCAAATTCAGATCTAAATCTAGAATCAAAATCTTCCTT
>Ga0163109_10002219_pt1 | contig 15242 bp, 13 predicted proteins | sample CRUFie1St13metaG_FD_108704 | JGI IMG/M metagenome (GOLD analysis project Ga0163109, IMG submission 108704) | Marine microbial communities from the Costa Rica Dome - CRUD Field 142mm St13 metaG | ecosystem: Environmental > Aquatic > Marine > Oceanic > Photic zone | place: Costa Rica: the Eastern... | reverse complement strand
TTAAAGGATTGAAGCAGCATATCTTTGGTTCATTACTGGCCGCCTTTTCAATTTCCTTGGCCGGCGGTCTTTTCTTAAGCACCCTTAAAATTCAGAAGCAAACTCAAACTTCATTTAATAATGCAAGCGGAGGATTTGATGCTGTGCTTGGTGCGAGGGGTTCAAAACTGCAGCTCGTTCTGAATGCTCTTTTTCATCTGGATGCATCCCCCGGCAATCTCTCATGGGAACAATATGAATTAATCAAAAGCACACCCGGTGTCAAAGAGGCATATCCTATTGCAGTGGGAGATAACTATCTCGGATACCGCCTGGTGGGGACTGACCCGCAATTATTTTACAAACATGAGTGGAAAGAAGGAGAGAAATACAAGCTTCGAAGCGGTAGAGTTTTTTCCGAAATGGCCAAAGAGGCATTGGTTGGCTCTTTTGTTGCCGAGCGATTAAATCTCAAAATAGGTGACCGTTTTCAGCCTTATCATGGATTGAATTTCAAGGAAGACACACAGCACGAAGATGTTTATGTTGTGGTGGGCTTACTCGAAGCTACGGGAACGCCAAGCGACAAAGTAATATGGATACCTATCAAAGGTATTCAGCTCATGGAGGGGCATGATGCTGAGATGGCACAGTCCGTAAGTGCAGTTCTTTTATCCTTGAAAGGAGCGGCTGGGTTTAATTTGGAATTGAAGTATAACAGGCGGGGAAATCAAGCTACTCTGGCATGGCCGGTGGCCGCCACCCTTGCGTCTTTTTTTGAGAAAATGAATTGGTTTCGGGGAGTATTGCAGGTAATTGCTTATATCATTGCTTGTGTGGGAATCTTAATGGTGGCATCCACCATGCGATCTTCCATGAATGAAAGAAAAAGGGACTTTGCGATTCTACGCAGTCTTGGGGCGAGTAGATGGGTTGTCACGGGAGTAATCCTTGGACATGCCCTGATTATCTCACTACTTGGTGCCGTTGGCTCTTTATTAATCATGCAAGGCATAGCTTTGGTGACTCAACAAATTATTGTTGAACAAACCGGGGTTTTGCTTGGGGGAATGAGCCTGCAACTCGTGGATCTATGGGTTTTTACCGGAGTTTTGGTCACCGGTTTATTGGGAGGCCTTTGGTCTGCGGTAAGTGCTTATCGTTCTGACCTTGCAAATAATCTTCAACCAACCTCCTAAAATTTTACTTACTTACAAAGATGCTTGATCTTTCCAATTATTAATCCCTATGAATTTCTATATGCGGCAATATAAACAATTGAGATTATCGACTTACAGTTTGATGTCTCTCATTTGGATTTTCGGTTGCAGTGATCAGAATTCCCAGACAACCGAAATTTCTGCAGATGATATTGTAGGTGAACCTATTGTCGAAATTTCTGAAGACACTTTTTTGGAAGAAAGCCAAATTGATGACAATCAAACTTTTGCAGTTTTGCCCGAAGCGAATCAGTCCAAGACTTCCGAGGAAATTTTGCAGGAAGGAATCGTAGTAAAAGGTCGACCGCAACCAGCAGTAGAAGCGAATCAGACAGAAGAGATCATTGAGTCCAACCTTCCACCGCTAGAGGAAGGAAGTGAATATAAGCCTCTCGCATTTCGTGATATGATGAATTTTGAATATCTTGTCGAATGGGAAAAAGATGGAAAAGATTTTGATTTCTCTTCATACGCTAAAAGAGTACCCAAGAGATTAAGAGAGAAATCTGGGAATAGGGTGGCAGTAGAAGGCTTCATGATTCCAACTATTGTTGATGAAAATAATGAAGTGAAAGAATTTTTACTACTACCGGATCAGATGAGTTGTTGCTTTGGACAAACTCCGGAAGCCAATGGATGGGTGGTGGTTAATGCATCACAAGGCGTGGAAGTGATGATGGATAGAATCATCCGGGTTACCGGACAATTGACGGTCGAGGAAAGATGGGATGAGGAATTTTTTGTTGGACTCTATCATATGACCTGCGACGAGATCACTGGTCCGGCACTTTAAGTTTTTTACCAGCTAACTAGCCGGAAAAGGATTACTTATCTTTTTTCTTAGATTCTGAATCGGATGGAGAATTCTGCGACTTTCCAATACTAAGTTTCACCATGTGATCAGGATCACTGACTGAACCGTTGTTTATGGATGATCCTTTTTTAATCTTATCTACATGTTCCATCCCGTCGATTACCTGTCCCCAGACCGTATACTGCCTGTCGAGAAATGAAGCTTCTTCGAAGCAGATAAAGAACTGACTGTTTGCACTATTTGGGCTGGAAGATCTTGCCATGGAGCAAGTGCCACGAATGTGCTTCTTTTCATTAAATTCTTCTTTTAAATCAGGCAGATCTGATCCTCCGGTACCCACACGACCCGAATTAAAATCTTTTTTGTTTCCAAATTCCACATCTCCGGTCTGTGCCATAAACCCATCAATTACTCTGTGAAAAACTACACCATCGTATTTTCCTTCTTTGACAAGTGCCTTGATTCTTTCCACATGCTTTGGGGCAACATCGGGATATAGTTCGATGACTACATTTCCATCTTTTAATTCGATGGTAAGGGTGTTTTCAGGATTGGTTGGTTTTGCTTCAGTCATGGCAAGGGGAAGCATGAGCAGAAGGAATGCAAAATACTTCTTCATAATTAGGTATTAAAATTAAGGGTTAAAGTGTCGGATTAAACCTAAGTATTTGGCTTCCGTCGAGAGGAAAGATAATTCAGCTTTTAATAGCAGTTCTGAATAGCTCTAGATAAGTTGAGTTAGTGGTTGTCCCTTATCGGAGAGCGTAAATGGCCGGCGAGTTGGTGAGTAAATGATTTCATCAAGAGGAAGGCCGAGGGTGTAGGCAATAGTGGCATTGAAATCAGGAATTTCCACTTTGTTCTCAATCACTTCCCGTCCTTCTTCGTCAGTCTTTCCCCAGACTTGTCCACCTCGAATTCCTCCACCAGCAAGCATACAGGAAAATGCTTTTGGGTAATGATCACGACCATCATTGACATTAATATTAGGTGTTCTACCAAATTCGGTAGCAAGAACCACTAAGGTTTCTTCAAGCAAGCCACGCTTTGACAGATCATCGAGCAAGGCAGATAGAGCCTGGTCCAAAATCGCACACCTTTCGGGTACCCGAGAAAAGTTATTTTGATGAGTATCCCATCCGCTAAGTTGTACTTCCACAAAACGCACTTGCCTTTCAACCAATCTTCTGGCGAGAAGAACACCCTGACCAAAGTTATCTGAACCATAAGAGTCTCTGGTCGACTCGGATTCCTCTTTTAAATCAAATGCCTTAAGGTCTTTGCTTTTCATTAAGCGAACGGCATCGTCATACATATCACTGTATGCGTTTACTTTCTCCAGGTTATATTTTTGGGTGAATGACCGATCCAGCCTTTGTGAAAGGTCGAGTCCCTTCTCGAACTTTTCTTCGGTCATACCCCAAAGTCTTTTAACATTTTTGAGTCCTTCACTTGGGTTTCCGACAGCAAGCGGTTGGTGTGATGTGGAAAGAAAGCCAGAGAGGGGATGCCTGCTTCCACCACCAACAACGACAGCACCTGGCAGCGTAGGATTAAAACGTCCATCAAGGCGGGTCATCCATGCACCCATGCTCGGATGTACGATGGTGGATCTTTGGGCATAACTGGTATGCATAAAATAATTACCCTGCTGGTGAGCCCCTTTGGTTGAAGTCATTCCCCTTACCAATGCTATCTTTTCGGCATGGTTAGCAAGCAAAGGTAGGTTTTCGGCCAATTGGACCCCATCAGCATTCGTTTTGATTGTTTGAGTAGGTCCCCCGGTTTCAGTTCCTGATTTGGGATCGAATGTATCCAAGTGTGTCATCCCTCCTGACATGTATAGGTAGATTACATTCTTCGCCTTGGGAGCGTGGTTGAGGGGCCGATTAAGGCCTAGTCCAGCTCCACTCATTGAGCTATGCGTTGCCCAAGGCAGAATGCTTACTCCAAGAAAACTTTTAGCAGCTAAGGATACAAATCTTCTACGATTTAATTCATGGGTAAAAAGGGAAGAATTCATGTTCATGATAATTAGATTTTGGAATTTACTGCACGAAAGAGAACTGACGGGTATTTATCAAAGACCAGGCGATTGCAAAATATTCGCGGTTACGATTAAACTTCTCCCATGCGATTTTCTTCTCAATTTCTTTCTTTAAGGCTTTCTTTTTCTCTTTGGATAAATGTTCAGGAATTTTTTGATTTCCAGCAATAGGATCAGTCGCTGCTGATGAAAGTTCTGCCATGCACATTTTAATTTCTTCGGATGTTGGTTCCCGATTCAAAATTGATAGGAATAAAACTTCAATTTTTTCCTGCGGTTCAATTGCCTCAGAAAGTTTTTTCATAAGAGGGGATTCTTTATTAAATAATGCACCGTAGAATGTACCGTTTAATAGAGTGAGAGCCTGAGTAATGGAGGCGTGCTTGTTTGCATTGTCTGCAATTTCACGATCCGATTGACCAAATTCCTGCAGAAAATGGCCGGGTTGTGCCGGAGTTTGCAATTCCGATGCTCTGTAAATTTGACTGCTGTAGCTTTTCCATCGGTCATTTTTGCTGTAGATATTTCCGCCGTTTCCATAGAGTGACTTTACTTCAAACTCAGGACCCATAATTAATTCGGCAAACACAGTACGCTGTTGGTTTCTAGCCTGTCCATACTCCCGCCTGAGTCGGGCGACGGCCTCTCTGTCATCTGCCTCCTGTGCCTCCCTTAATTGCTTCTGAATAGCCTCCATTTCGTCATTAATCTCTTTGCTAGCCTTGGCTCCTCTTTTAGCGAGTTTGGTAAGCTTTTCACCGTTTAGAGAGTCAATTTCTTCCTGATATTGTTTAAAACGTTCAAGCCTCTGATTGATTACATTTGCATTCTGTTTTCTTTCATCTGAGTCGGGTATAGACAAGGCGACAAGAGAGTCCCATATTTGCTCGGCCGACATTCTTTCGAGAATAGGGGCTTCGAAATAGTAGGGGGTTTCAACATTTGGAACATAATCAGGAGCATCATGCTCGAATGCTTTCACTTGAAATAATACTCTTTGAAATTCCTTTAGATCGAAATCCACACGAACCATTAGCTTTTCCAGATGTTCCAAAAGTTCTGGTATGGATGCAACCGTATCATCCCTCCAGTCATCGACGGGCTCGACTAAACCACGGCCAAAAACTTTTTTCCACATCCGATTGGCAATCACTTTCGTAAATCGAGGGTTCTCAGAGTTAGTCATCCATTTTCCGTATGCATGAACTTTTGAATCACCTTCTATTTCAGAAATAGGATTATCAAAGATTGGTGATGGGGCAACCAATGACTTGGGCTCTCCATCATCATACTGATAGTCATGGGGTAAGGTGAGTTTACGATTCGTATGAGTAGCACCGTATCTGAGGGGGCGAAGCATTTCCTGCACAGATCTTCGTAAAGCCTGTCCTTCTTTAGATTGTACTTTCTTTTGTTTATCTTTTGAGGAAAGACCTTTGGTTTGTTTTTCAAAATGCCTTCTAATTTTACTTTGAATATCTCCTCCTTTAGAAGAGTTGATCCCGTAGGTGTAAGAAGCCATCTGGTAGTATTCCATTTGTGTCCACCGGTCAAAGGGGTGATTGTGGCACTGAGCACAAACCATTTGGGTGCCCAAAAAAATCTGCGTGGTGTTCGACATGTTGTCTAAGGGCATACCTGCATCTCGAAGATAATAACCGACTGCACCGTTCTCCCAAGGGTAACCCTCAGCTGTGATTAAGTTATAAGCCATCTCATCAAATGGTACATTATTGTTTACCTGTTCTTTCACCCAATGAACATATAACTGACCTGCACCGATTTGGTTTCCACCACGCATTCGAGTTTGAAGCCTTAGCAAATCAGCCCACCAATTGAACATTTGACTATCAAAAGCAGATGACTCAACAAGTTGGTTAATAAGTTGATTTTTTTTGTCTTTGGAAGGATTGGCAAGATAAGATGTTAATTCCTCGTGAGTCGGAATCCGCCCAGCTACCTTAAGATAGAGTCTTCTTGCAAGAAGAGCATCATCCAATTTTGCCGGAACTTTTATATTATGCTTCTTGTTAACCGATCCTAAGATCTTGTTGATAGCCGCAACTTCCGAAATGGTTTCTTTTTTGGAAAGCTTATCGCCAGCAACAAAAACAAGGGGTAGGAAAATGACAGGCAAAATCACTTTAAATTTCATATTACTTCATACTATTAGTTACTGCTAAAAGTTACAGAAAAATGTCATTTACTTACTAATTTTTTTTGAGAACCCAATTTAATTTTTTTATAAATAATGCATTCCCTACCTATGTTTTTTTGCTGTTAAGTCTCTGATCGGATGCAAGCATCAGGAAAACTAAACAACTGAGGATGATGAGCGAAGCAGAAGTCCAAGAAACTTGAGCCGGTCCAAGGTTTGCAATAATCCAGTATCCAAGGAAGGGGGCGAATACGCCTCTTACGCCTGTGAAAAATGAATGTACGCTCATGTAGCTTGATTCCGCTCCCTTAGGGGCAACTTTAGTTACCCAAAGAGTCCAAGCCATTGTGCCACCTCCTGATGCTGTTCCAATCAAGGCAGCTGCAAAATTTAGCAAAGTTAGGTTCTGGGTTTGGAAGTAAAGGAAAAGACCGAAAAGAAAAAACAGATTTATTGAGATTCTTACATAAGCTAAGTTAAATTTATCGAATGCCCAACCCCATATGGGCGTGCTGCCAACACAACAAATAAGCGGTATTACCATGGTAATGCAAAGTACAGTGGTATTACTAAGGTCAAGGCCATGAACTGGGTTGGCCAGGTATTCGACCCGTAATGGAATTGTTACTAAATTCCCTATTCCTACGAGCATCCATCCTGTTAACATCCAAAAGAAGAGTCGGTCTTTGATCGCATAAACAAGATCTTTGGATAAACCTCGAGATTCTGACATCAGGGGATTGGAGGGTATTTTAAGATGAAAGTATGCGGTTCCCAGGCAAAACAGAAAAGTAACTGCCGCTAAGATTCTGAAATAGCTAAGGTTTTTATCCAGCATAAGACCGATGAGAAGAGCTGTTGCACTACCGACAATAGCTGAGAGCATTAGATTGCCAGAAATTTTTCGCCCTCTTTCATTTGAGGCGTAGTTATTAGCATAAACATGAACCATTAAGGATGGTACTTGGGCAGCAATAACGCATCCCGTTAATACACAACCTACATAAAACCATGCAGAAGTTGCGACAGCAGATGCCAGAATGCTAAGAGCCACGAAAAATACTAGGATTGCACATATAATACTTACAGGAAGCTTGCTTCTTCCAATCAGAAGAAGAAACAAGGGGGTGATTAGAAACCCGATTGAACTGCCTCCTGCCAACAATGATTTTGCGGTATCAGATGCCCCGAAGTATCGAATGGTAACAAGCAGGCATGCAGAGGTAAAACTTGCTTGCACGATGCCATTACAAGTATTTCGCCAGAGATCGAATTTCTGAGTATTTGCGGCGACAACATTCGGAGGGTTTTTGGTTTCGCCACTCATTATTACCGAGTTTTATCTCTCTCTATAAATCCATTGACAATCTTTAAAGTTAACTAGAAGGGTTATCTGCATCTTAACCCTTTTATTACCAGGCGTACTGCCAACCAACGGTCCAGGTAGAATCGAGTTCAAGTTGCACACCATTAACTTTTTGGTCGATAGGTGTTTCCCACTCGACTGCAAGACGATGTCCGTTCAATCCGCCGTTTTGAAAATAGTAATTCAAACCAAGGCCAAAGGTGGTGATATCGCGACCCTGGGAGGAGCCCTGAAAACCTGGAGACGCCATCATCATGTTTCTTGCGTCCAGTCTTGAATCACTGCCATCAATATCACTCTGGCTTGAGTAATCTAATTTGGCAGATGCACTTAAAGAATCAGTAATTTTACGGGCTCCCCAAAAAGCTGTCTCAAATTTGTTTCCTAGAGTGTAATCCTGATCATTTTCGCCAATTCGAATGATTCCTCCTAGTTGTGCTCCATATGAATAGTTTTCGGTTTGTACTAAGTAAGTAATAGCTGGATGAAAATCATAGGTTCCGGATCCTAATTGCATACCATAGCCAAGAACTCTAGACATTGTGTCCTTTTCATCAATCGATCCAGTTGGAATGCTTAATCCTAAGTTCAAATGCATTCTTCGGCCACTATCCCATTGTGCAAGATCGTAGAGTCCGGCCATTTTTAAATCTCCTGTACCACTGGAATCCATTTTACCCATCGGCATAGTCATTTCATTATCCAAGTAATTAAGCATTCCCATGAGTGTCCATTTATTTGAAATGGCATACATCGTTCCGAACATATGCATATCCATTGTCATTTCAGTGGGAAGCATATTTGGCATGAACCCTGTTGCCATCATTGTCGGAGCGACAGAGCTTGAACCTTTTAGTAATCCTTCCATATCCATTGACATGTAGCGATAGGATACCATCCACTCACCCATCTCGTGCATGTGGTCTCCCATTACTGAGATAGGAGCATGACCATCAGGGCGGGCAGCTGTCCACTGACCTTTGTGGGCGGATGAAAAGGAAGAGAGGGAAATGGAAATAAGTGTAAGTGCAGTAAAAAGTTTCATTGTAAAAAAAAGTTTTTCGAAGAAATTCTCTTCGAGTGGAAAATTTACCAAACTAAGTTTGGTTTGTTAGATGAAGGCTTTTTACGCTTGCGGCGGTGGTGTTTCCACAAAATCGATTCTTGAAACTACATATTCCAAAGGAAAATAATTTTTTCCAATAAACTGGGTTCTAGGAACTATAATCTTAATACCTGGGTCATGTGCGAGTTTAGTTTCAAAGGAAAATGTATTGATCTTGCTGATGGCTTCCTTTGAGTCAGAGCCAAGCTCATTTACCAATTCGCAACCTGAGCATCGATGCAATCCATCCAAAGTCCATTCCGCAGAGAGAGTAATGGATTTGGTTTCCTCATAGAACTCGTCAAACATATTTGCCCATATACCAATCTGCAGCAATCCAAGTGGAATACTGGTTGTCGAAAAAATTACCAGAAGAGCAATTATCGACAAAAGTCGTTTATGAGCTGTATCAGACATTCGTTGTATTTAAAAGAAAACGCGTTCGATCGTCCAATAAATTCCCATAAGTGCAATTAGGATTGAGCAGGGGATCACTGCCAATTTTCTATACTGTGTCTCATCCTTCAGCCAGAAAGTGAGTAAAAAGACGATTGCAATTACCGCTAATTGTCCGAATTCAACTCCAATATTAAAGCCAAGCAGACCTATCACGAGGGATGCTGGGTCCAAATCAAAAGCTGAAAGAGCTCCGGCAAAGCCAAGTCCATGAATCAAGCCAAAGAAAAAGACAATGAATAGTCTGGAGTGGCGATAGTTGGGGTAGAAAATATTTTCCAGTGCCACCACTGCAATACTGGCAGCAATAATTGGTTCAACGACATGGGAAGGTGCTGATATTAATTCCAGAGTCGCAAGCCCAAGGGTGATGGTGTGAGCAACAGTGAACACGGAGACTTGGTACAAGATGGGTTTCCATTTTCTTGAAAGAAAAAAGAGTCCTAGCACGAACAGGATGTGATCAAGCCCAAGGGGGAGGACATGGACAAAACCCTGCCTTGTAAAAGAATAAAAAGTGCTTCTTGCATCCTCTCTTCGTTCTTCCGCACTTTTTTCAGCTATTATTTCTGGCTCTTGCTCGGCTTTAGTTTGAAAAAGCGGTTTTCCATCAATGAAGGAAAGATCAAATTTAAAACTTTCTTCATCGGGAAAAAGTACATTTACCCTCCGTTGTGGCTTTCCGTTAATTTGATTGGTGAAAATTAAATCATATGGGGCATCTTCTTTTGATCTAATTTGATAGAAGCTGGCGTTCGCATCTATAATGGTGTTATGGCGACCCTCTATTATTACAATGTTTTCTTCAATAAAATCGCCTCCATCCTTTTCAGTAAAGGTTAGATCAAACTCAGGGAGAAACCATGATGTCTCGCCAAAGCGTAAATCAAAGGCATCCTTTATCATTTTCTCAGCTTTTTGGATCAAGTCCGATTTATTTGAGTCAGGAAGGACTTTGAATGTCTCGTCTGTTATAAAAGGAATAGATTCTGGATCCTCGGCGAAACTTCGCGGGTCTATCTCAACAACTATTGATGCGTTACCGTCAGAATAGAAACTACCAATGACGGGAATATCAGGAATGGGATGAGAAAAAAGAGGATTGATAATCCCTGTAACAATCAAAAAAAAGAGCAACTTTTTCAAAAAATAAGAGTATTAGGTTTTATAACTTAAATAAAAATTATTTCACCAAATTGAAAATTAATCTTGTGAAACCTCAGATTGACTATTGATTATTGGAATCTATTACAAACCCTAATATTATTAAATTATGAAATTATTCAGCACAGCCATCATATCTCTGCTCTTTGCCGGTTCTGTTTTCGCGGGATGTCCTTCTAAGACAATCAAAGGAAAAGTCGTAAGTTTTGACGAAGAGTCCAAGACTCTCACTGTCGCACTAGGCAAAAAGGAAAAAAAAGTTCAAGTAGGTAGCAAAACCAAGATGGAAGGTTTTGAATGCCCAACAAAGCTTGAAGCTGGTGCACGTGTTTCTATCGATGGATGCAATTGCAAAAATAAAGTTGCGACCAAAGTCTCTGTTGCAAAAGGTAAGAAAAAAGACAGCTAATTCACTTTTGAGATTTTATAAAAAGCCCTCCTCGTGAGGGCTTTTTTTTGTGTCCGATTAATTTTATTACAATGTCTTCTGTCGGTAAAAAAATCTACCTATTCTAGTTTGTGGGCTAATAATAAGAGCAATTAGGAAAACACTCGATGCCGCAATAACCATCGCGGCCGCAATTGAGCAATCAAGCCAGTGAGCTAGATGAAATCCACCAAAAGTATACAAGACCCCCAAAGGAAATGTGCACAGAAGAATGACCGGCAATCTTTTAAAGAAAAAAGAGGCAGTGACACATGGAAAGATCAACATGGCCACAACTAAAATAACTCCAACGGCTTCCAAACTGGCAACTGTACATAGGGCAAGTAATAACATGAGGGCAAAGTGAATCCCCTTGACGGGCCATCCAAAAGACTGGGCAAGGATTGCATCGAAACTGGTGAGCAAAAGCTGTCGATAAAAGACACAGATCGTAAGCACTATCAATATGAAAATCACCCCGATCGTCCAAAGAGAACGATTTCCTAATTCAATCCCCATGAATATTAGCTTGGGAGCAAGAGGTGTAAGACCAATTTCTCCATAAAGTATACATTCAGTATCGATGTCCAAGTGCCCAGTTTGCAGATTGATTAATGTTACACCAAGGGCAAAGAAAGTGGTGAAGACAATGGCCATGGACGCATCTTTTTTAAGGGAGGAATTTTGATTCAACCATTCTATGCAAAAACTACAGGCCATTCCGGCAGTGCATGCCCCAATCAGCATGGGGCCAATTTCAAGAGATCCCCAAAGTAGATAGGCTATAACTAGTCCAGGAAGAATTCCGTGGCTTATAGCATCCCCCATAAGGGCCATTCGTCTGACTACAATGAAAGTGCCAATAATTCCACTTGCCCAGCAGACCAATAAACCCATGAGAATAACCTGTCCGTTCCATGCTACGAGCTCGGAACCCGACCAGGGTTGAAGAAAAATTCTCTCAAAATCAAAACTTGGAATAAAATGCATCAAAAAACCTCAAGTCTTCAGGACTTTAAAGAGAAGTGCCCCTGTTGTATATCTGTCATGCTTGGGATTAGCTTTCCATGCGGATCCGTCCTGGGATTCTTTAAAAGCTTTTCAAGTTTTCGGACGGTTTTCTCTCCAATGACATGCTCAATTTTTTCTGCATCTTCATGCACATGGTCGGGTTCGTATTCAGCTTCATTGGTGAGGTATAGTTCCCAGAGTCGGTGGTTACGAACGATTTTGCATGAATATTCCCAACCTTTTGGGGTAAGCGTTAAATTCGTTTGTGGAAGAAGTTGTGTATCCTCAGTAAATAAAGTGCTTTTGGTCGCCAGTCCTGCATTAATAAGGTTAAGCGTTTCTCTTTGAACTTCCGCACTGCTAAGCCCTCTTTTCCTCATCATCTCCTGTGAACTGATTTCCGTCTCTTGAAAATCTCTACTTTCCAGAATTTGGAAAGCCGCTTTAAGTGTATTCTCGATCGCAATTCTTGAATTTTCAGATCTTAATCTTAACCATTGAAAAAGGATTCCCTTTTGAGGTTGGAGAAATAAAACCAGTGCAAAAAAAGATCCAGCAACTAAGACAATGAGTGGTCCGGTCGGAAGATTCTTTCCAAGAAATGATAGAAATGCACCCACAAAACCTGCAATTGCACCTAGAATGGAGGCAAGGGTAAGATAAGTGTTCATTCTCTTGGATATCAGGGATGCTGTAGCGGCTGGAATGACAAGCATTGCAGAAACCAAAATGACCCCAACCATTTGCAAAGAAGAAATTACACAAAAGGAAATCAATATCCATAGTCCATATTGAAGAAGTTCCGAGGGAATACCAATCGACCGGGAAAATTGAAAATCAAAGCCGCTGACTAGTAGTTGCCGGTAATTAAAAAAAATAAATAATCCAATCAGAAGCAGTGTAAAGAACTGACCACAAAGGTCTTGAGTTGAAAAAGAAGAAATCTGTCCAAACATAAAAGAGTCAAGACCAGCTTGATCAGAGTATCCGACTTTTTGGATTCGTGTAAGCAGGCAAATACCAAATGCGTAAAATGCGGATAAGACAATTCCCAGAGAACTGTCACCATTGATTTTAGTAAATTTTTTCAGGACCGATAGGCAGGATACTCCGAGAAACCCTGCAATCATAGCTCCGACAAAAATTGAATAATTGTCTTTAGTGCCCGACCATATAAATCCAACTGCAATACCGGGAAGGATGGCGTGTGATAGAGTATCGCCAAAGAGGGAAAGCCTTCGGGTAACAACATAACTTCCGATAAGACCACAAGATACACCCATTATCAGACAACCAACAATTACCCTTTGGATAGATGGATCATCCATCCGTAAAAATCGTTCAGCCTGTACAAACCAATCCAATTGTGTTTCAGATCCGATTTGTTTTGCTTCAAGAAGTTGGTGTGAAGCAAAAATTCCAATCAGAATACCCAAGATCTTTATTTTTGTAATCATAAAAAAGACTTTGGATCCATAACTTTTGGAAACGATTTTTAAGCGTGAGAATTTCTCGCTGTTTCTGTGGCCATTTCAGAAAGTACCGTCAATTTACCTCCGTATGTCTTCTGGAGTAATTCATGTGTATAGACTTCTGCTATTGGACCAAATGCCACTTTTCTCATATTAAGAAGGAGTAGTTGATCAAAATATTCCTTGGCTGATGACAGGTCATGATGAACAACTACAAGGGTTTTACCTTGATTTTTCATGCCTTGGAGGATGGAAACAATCGCTTTTTCTGTTACTGCATCCACTCCAGCAAATGGTTCGTCCATCAAATAAACGGCACTTTCCTGAGCCAGTGCTCTAGCTAAAAATACCCTTTGTTGTTGACCTCCCGAAAGATTGCCAATTGGGCGGTCAGCGTAGGGAAGCATACTTACCTGCTCTAGGCATTCATTGGCTTTTCGGCGATCTTCCTTTCCAATCCTTCCCAGCCAACGATGGTGACCATACCTGCCCATCAATACTACATCAAAAACAGTTACGGGAAAATCCCAGTCAATCGACTCTCTTTGAGGAATATATCCAATTCGTTTTATTCCCTCCTTGGGGCTCTTGCCAAAAATTTTAACATAACCACCATTGGGTTTAATCATGTTCATTACCGTCTTAATCAAAGTTGATTTTCCTGCACCGTTGGGTCCCAGAACTCCCACCAGTGAACCTTCTTCAATTTCCAAATCTACACCATAGAGGACTGGTCGCTTTTGATATGAAACCGTGAGGTCGTGTATCTCTATGGGTAGGCTATAATCCCTCATTTTTTAATGGATAATTCCTTTTGAGATGGTGGTGATATTATGAATTAACATTCCTCCCCATTGGTTGTGTGGGTAAAGTTTTTCATTGGGTCCCGCACTTTTATTTTCCGGATTGCCAAGGGCGTCGGAATATAATGTGTCTCCGATTTTTGTGCCTGTTTCTTTTGCAATTCCTTCTATGGCCTTCGGATTTACACTGCTTTCGATGAATAAACAGGACACCTTCTTTTCCTTTATGAAATCGACAAGATTAGCACGGTCCGCAAGACCCGCTTCCTGTAATGTGGAAATGCCCTGAAGAGCTACCACTTCGATGCTAAATGATTTTCCTAGATAGCGAAAAGCATCATGACTGGTAATTAAAATTCTTTTTTCTTTTGGTATGACACTGATTTCTGAATGAGCCCATCTGGTGATTTCATTGATTTCAGTTTCTATTATTTTTTGTCTTTCTAAAATTTTGTTTTTTAATTCTGGTAATTCTTTAATAAGGAATTTTGAAAGTCCTTTTAGGCATTGTTTCCATAGATCTGGTGAAAACCAAACATGAGGGTCGGGGTATTGGTTATTTTCTTCTTCAGCAGAAAGAAGTGATAGTCTCGGTAAAGCGGAACAAACCGCATATGTTTTTAGTTGATTGTGACTTTCATTTTGCAAAACTGCAGATAACTTTGCTTCCAGTTTTAAGCCATGGTATACAACCAAATTTGCGTTTGAAATGGCTGATATGTCGAGGGCAGTGGGTCTGTAGGAATGGGGGTCAATACCGGGTCCCATCAACGATTTAATTTTACAGTCATCGCCGACGAGTCTGTTCACCAAGTCAGTGACATGAGTTGTAGTTGTTACGATTAATTTTTTTGTATCTTTACCATTGTGCAAGGAAATCTCTCCATTCCTTGGTTGCTCACAACCCGAATACAAAAGAAGCAAAAAGAGTGTAAAAGTAATTATGATTTTTCGTAATTCATTAATATGCATAGGCAAAAATTATATTTTGACTAATCAAAATACTAGATTGGATTTACCTTGAGTCAATCTTGTTATACCTCCACAATTCTTTTCATGGCGACCTCGACGGTAGAAAATTATTTAAAGGAAATTCTTGTAATTACATTGGAAGAGGATGTTGCAAAAGTTCCGATGGGGCAGGTTGCTAAAGTTCTTGGAGTAACACCAGGTACAGCGACTTCAATGGCTAAGAGCATGGAAAGGGATGGTTGGATCAG
>Ga0163109_10002218_pt1 | contig 15243 bp, 12 predicted proteins | sample CRUFie1St13metaG_FD_108704 | JGI IMG/M metagenome (GOLD analysis project Ga0163109, IMG submission 108704) | Marine microbial communities from the Costa Rica Dome - CRUD Field 142mm St13 metaG | ecosystem: Environmental > Aquatic > Marine > Oceanic > Photic zone | place: Costa Rica: the Eastern... | reverse complement strand
TTCTTTAGATTATAATTTTTTTGTTTTTCCTTAGCAAAATTAATATTATTTTTATCTAGATCTATTCCAGTTATTAAACTATTTAAGTGTGTTTTAGCGATACTTATTGCTACGGAACCATTACCACAGCCAACATCCAGTACATTATCTCCATCTTTAATCCTATCAATAAAAAATTGATGATAATTAGTTAATTTGTGTTTTGGATGAATTCCATCACCATATTTTAATGCTCTTTCATTAATAATCCAATCGAGTTTATCTTTTATAAAAAACAAATTCTTAATCGATATTGAAGCATTATTATCTCTTGATTCTAAAATAAAAAAACTTGTGAAAATAAATCTTCGTAGTTTAGCTGGGATTAATAACCAAGGATAAGAAAAAATCCTAGCGAAAAACAAAATTTTATTTTTCATCATTTTGAATTATTCCTTACAAATTTCCAAACACTTTCACACATTTGGTTCAGATCAAATTTTGCATGCCACATTAGGCTATCTTTAGCTTTTTGCGGATTTGCAAAACAAGCAGCACAATCTCCTTTTCTCCTCTTAGATATTTTGATTGGCACCTCTAATCCTGAAACATTTTCAAAAGTTTTTTTCAATTCTAAAACACTTACACCTTTTCCAGTACCAATATTAAAGAAATTTATGCCATTATTTTTATCAATAAAATCTAATGTTTTAAAATGTGCTTCAGACAAATCTATTATATGAATATAATCTCTTATTCCAGTTCCGTCAGGAGTATCATAATCATCACCAAAAACATCTAAATATTTTTTATATCCTCGTACAACTTTGATAATTTCGGGCATTAAATTAGAGCTTTTTTCCACACATGGATCATCACCAATTAAACCAGATTCATGAGATCCAATTGGATTAAAATATCTTAGAGAAACTATAGACCAATTATCTTCTACTTTTGCAATATCTTTAAGAATATTTTCAATTACTATTTTTGTATTTGCATATGGATTTAATGGTTTCAAAGCATGATTTTCATCAATTGGGCAGAACTCAGGTTCTCCATAAACGGCTGCGGTACTACTAAAAAGAAACTTTTTAACTCCTGTTAATTTCATAGCCCTTAATAAACTTATAGTTCCATGGACATTTACTTCGTAATATTCCAATGGATTAATTACTGAATCCGAGACTGATTTCAGTGCGGCAAAATGTATTACTGATGTAACTTTGTTCTCTTCAATTATTTTTATTAAAGATTTAGTATCACGAATATCACACTCATAATAAGAAATCTTTTTATTGGTACACATTTTTAACCTATTAACAATTTCTCTCTTGCAATTACTAAAGTTATCTACTATTACAAATTTCTTATTATTTTCTGAAAGTATTGTCGCAGTATGAGATCCTATATATCCAAAACCGCCAGTAATTAGGATACAAGACATTTATAAAAATATTCTTACTATAAATATATATCTTTGGATTTTATCTAGCATATTCAATACTTAGATATTCTTATTAGCTTTTTTAATATTTTCATTAAAAATCCAATCTACTATTTCATTTGGTGGGTTATATCCAATGACTAATTTTTTTAGAATTGAAATAATATTTTTTACATCATTTTTATAAATTAATTCTTCTAAATAATCAATTTCATTCTTAAGTTGGTCCCAAGGGAGAAAATCGTCTTGTGCTTTAAAAATTTTCGGATGAATTGTAGGCAATGAATTATCTTCTATAAGAAGTTCTTCAAAAAGTTTTTCGCCAGGCCTGAGTCCAGTTATTTGTATTTCTATATCCCCATTAATATTATTTTTATCTTTCAATTTTAGACCAGAGAATTGAATCATCTTTAAAGCAAGATCGTAAATTTTTACTGGCTCTCCCATATTCAATAAAAATACTTCTCCACCATTCGACATTGCTCCTGCTTGTATAACAAGCTCAGCAGCTTCTTCAATTGTCATGAAAAACCTTTTAATATCCGGATGTGTAAGCGTAATTGGCTTTCTTTCTTGAATTTGTTTTCTGAATTTTGGGATAACTGATCCTGAAGAATCTAAAACATTTCCAAATCTAACCATAGAAAATTTAGTTTCTTTTACTTCTTGACTTGCAAAAAGAGCTTGAAGACATAGTTCGCCAAGTCTTTTTGATGCACCCATCACATTTGTAGGTCTAACGGCTTTATCTGTCGATATAAAAACAAAGTTCTTTACTCTTGTTTCCAAAGATGCTTTTGCAATAATTAGGGTTCCAAAAACATTATTCTTAATTCCTTCTGCTAAGTTATATTCTACTATTGGTACATGTTTATAAGCGGCGGCATGATAAACAGTATTTGGTAGCCATGAATCAAAAATTGCCCTTATATTTTTTTTATCTTGGACGGAGCATAGAAGAGGTATTATTTGAATAGCTTTATTTTTATTTAAGGAATTTAATTCACTCAGTATTTTATATAAAGAATATTCATTTGAATCTAAAAGCAACAATTTCTCTGGCTTTAGAATCAAAATCTCTCTACATAATTGACTCCCAATCGAACCTCCTGCTCCTGTAACCATAACAACTTTATTTTTTATATTTCTTTGTAGCAGGGCCTTATCTGGATCCACCTTCTCTCTTCCTAACAATTCATCAATCTCTAGTTCCATCAAATTAGTTGATGATATATTCCCTTTCGCGATTTCTACCAAATTTGGCAAAGTTCTTACTGAAAGATTAAATTGACTTACTTGTTTAATAATTTTTATTCTTTCAGAAGAATTTATTTTTGGTAAAGCAAGTAATAAAAATGAGATATTCTTTTTTTTAACAAGATATTCAAGAGTTTTTGGAGAATATATTTTTTTACCAGCCAAAACTCTACCCTGTTTACTTTTATCATCATCTAAAAAACAGGAAACTACAAATTGATCATTATTTTCGAGTGCCAAAATTAATTCTCTTCCTGCATTACCAGCGCCATAAATTGCAGCTTTCGGCAGATTTGATTTTTTAATTCTAATTCTATATAAATTGCCAATCCAATATCTAATTAATGCTCTTGAACCTCCAACTGTAAAAAATAATAATAAAGGTTGAATTATTCCTATAGTTCTTGGAACATCTTTAAAGCTTATTAAAGTAATAAATGTAGAAAATAAAAAACCATAAATTATTATAGATTTTGAGACAGTTAACATCGCTGGCCATCCAGAATACCTAAAAATGGTTCTATATAAACCACTAAAATAAAAAACAGGTAAAGCAAAAATTATTGACAAGACCGAAGGTATAATTATTGATGTTTGCAGAGTTATTAATTCTCCTAACCTTAAGTAAAATGAAAACCAAACTGTAAGAATACACAATAAAGAATCCACTAATAAAGAAAAGATCAACTTAATATCTCGCGGTAAATCTAATAAAAATATCCTTAACTGATTTATTTTATTATTCATATTAGACATATAAAAAATCTTTTCTTAATAAAAATTACTATTTGCTAGTGTCCCTTTTCTTAATTAAATTAGCTGGAACTCCTCCTACAATCGAATATGATTCTACATCAGAAGTTACAACAGCTCCTGCAGCAATTATTACACCTTTACCAATTTTACAATTTGGAAGAACTACTGCGTTAGAACCTATCCAGACATCATCATTTATAAAGATCTCTCCTTCATTCATACCTTGATCAATTACAGGGATTTTTGAAGTTTCAAAAGAATGATTATTAGATCTTAAAACTACATTTGGTCCTATCAAAACATTATTACCTATAGTAATCTTACCTTTACCCCTTGCATTAATCATAACGTTCGAGTTAATGGAAGCTTTAGATCCGATTTTAACCTTACTAAATTCAGAAGCAAATATCTTACAATTAAACCCAAAATATGAATCAGATCCCAATTCAACATTTTTTGGATATTCCATTCTGAAACCCGACTCAAATCTGTTATTCCTAAAAATTTTAATCATCCTTCTCTGAAAGTAGAAACTTCTTATCCCATAACCTATACCTCCAGGTATATTTCTAAATAAGAATTCAATCCATTCTTTTATTTCTCTTTTGAAAAATGTTGTTATCTTCATTGAAATATTTTAATAATTATTCTTATAAAGTACTTTATTATATTTTTCAATCTCATAAATACAAAAATAAAATTCATTACTAGTAATGGCGGAGATCTAAAGAGATTTCTATTAGTAACTATTAAACCTCTTCTTTTAATTAAAGTAGAAAATAAATTTAAATATTCATTAGTCATTTTTAATGAATTATTAGGGTAGTTAAGAATTATCTGCTTGTAATAATAATATTCATCCATCATTTTAATTAATGCAGGTAAAAAATTTTTTTCCTCAAAAGAAATACCATATTTAAAACAATATTCAGGAAGTGCTCCACTATTCCTAAAGATTATGGGAAGACCACATAATATCCCCTCAATATGATGCATTCCAGCAGGTTCATTAATAGAAGCAGAAATATAAATATGATGTTTTGCAAGTTCATTTCCTAAATTTTTCCCATTAATTGGTCTTAGATGCTTACTATTTTTAAATTTAAAACCTTTAGGCAAATTCCCTATATAAGTGAATTCAATTTTTCTTTCCCACTCTGGGTTTTCCAACAAATTATCAAGTTGCACATAAACATCAAATCCTTTCATAAGGTTTGGGCTCCAATGATGAGTAACAATTTTCAAAGGACTTGAGCCATCCCAAGAAAAATTTGGTTTGCTCTTAAAAATGCGAGAATCTCCTCCATTAAGAATCACAGAAGAAGGTTTATTCTTTTCGTAAATTGATAATTTCTTTAACCATTGCGAAATAAAAATTGTATAGTCAACTGAATAATTAGATAACCTTAATAAAAAATTCATATGTTTAGTATTTTTCCTCTCATCACATTCATTTATTCGATGAACAGCAATTGCATTTTTATTTATAAATAATAAATAAAATATTATTTCTAAAGATCCAAAAGTTATTTCATCGCTATATGTTCTTGGATCTACCATTAATATAATATCTATATTTTTATCATTTAAATTAAATACAATTTGATGATTTTTTTCTTTCGCCGCATTAATGAGAGAAGTTACAAATTGATTACCTCCTCCCCAAGATGAATTCTTTAATTTATATCCAATAGCTATTTTCAATTTTTAAAAAAGTTGCCCTCTGAAAATAACATAAAATTCAAATTTTTATAAATCTAATAGATTTTATTTTTAATGAAACTCAAATTTTGGACTCTTATATTGTTAAATCTTTGATTATTTTTTCTAAATAATGAGTCATTGAAGAGGTATTAAAATATTTTTCTACTAATTTTCTTCCATTTTTTGATAAATTTTCTTGAAGTTTTTTATTATTTAAGAGCTCAATTACTGAATTTCTTAAGTCAACTTCTGATCTAGGTCTAATGAAAAGCAAATTTTTCCTATTTATGAGATGGGTATCATCCCACAAGCCCTTGATTTTTGTCATTACGACTGGTCTACCGCAAGACATTGCTTGTAAACAGCAACTCTGTCCAGAAGGTTGCATTGTTTCTTTCAATGGAACAATTACAAACAAAGAATTTAGATATAAGTTTCTGATCTCTTTATCACTTATATATTCTTCTCCCCAACTACTTTTTTTTATTAAAATATTTTTTTTATTTGTTTTAACAGGAATACTTGTAACTATTTTTAAATCAGGATAATAATCTTCCCATGCATTAATCAAGGTATCCCAATCCCTATTGTAATCATTACCAATTGCTAGAATATATCTTTGATTTTTTAATTTAATATCTGAGGGATACCAAAAATCTTTATCAATTCCAAAGGGAATGTAAGATACGGGTTTTTTAAAAATTTTTGATTCTAAGAATTTCTTTTCATTCTTGGAAATTGATACTATTTTTATTTTATTAAGAAGTAATTTGTAGAAATTTCTTTTTAAAAAATTGCTTTCATTAGAAAGCAAACCCATAACAATAAAAATAACTGGTTTTTTTATTATCCCCAAGAGTTTCAAAAAACCTAGTGAAAGGCCAAATGATTTTGTTGTAACTATGATTATTGAGCTTTTATTAAGTAACTTAAGATTTTTCCATTCAAGTAATTTTTTGGTATGAATCAAAGGGAAATCAAATAAAATTCTTGAAAATTTATTTAAAAATCTTGTAAAAAGATTAACTTTTTTAGAAATCCCTAAATCTATTTCTTCAATAAAATCTACATCAAGTTTTTTTTGTAATAGATCAAAATAGCAGTAAAAAAATTCTTTTGGGAATCTATTTCCAGATGAGATTCTAGATTTCCTTCCTGATTTAAAAATATACCTAATAGACAATCTTTTATACTTTTATATACAAATATAGCAAAACACCTTTATATAATTCTGAAAAAACATTTTAAATTGTTTGTAAGATTTATTTTTTATTTCAGACTAATAAATTTTAGAAATTAGGAAATTCTAGTTATGTTTTTTTGATTATGATATCTTATCTATAAAAGATAGAACGAAGTTCTTTGAAAAAGACTGCCTTAATAACAGGTATAACAGGACAAGATGGTAGTTATCTTGCTGAATTCCTTTTAAAAAAAAATTATGAAGTGCATGGAATAAAAAGAAGATCGAGTAGTTTTAATACTTCAAGAATAAATCATATTTACCAAGACCCTCATGATGTTAATTGCATGTTTAAACTTCATTATGGAGATCTTACTGATAGTACAAACATTTTAAAGATAATTAAAGAAACTCAACCTGATGAGATTTACAATCTTGGAGCTCAAAGTCATGTCTCTGTAAGTTTTCAACAACCAGAATATACTGCGAATTGCGATGGGATAGGCATTTTAAGAATACTTGAAGCTGTAAGGCTGATTGGTTTAGAAAAAAAAACAAGAATCTATCAAGCAAGCACAAGTGAATTATATGGATTAGTACAAGAGGTCCCACAAAGTGAAAAAACACCTTTTTATCCTCGTAGCCCCTATGCAGTAGCGAAACTCTATGCTCATTGGATAACAATAAACTACAGAGAGTCTTATAAACTTTATGCTTGTAATGGAATTTTATTTAATCATGAAAGCCCTAGAAGAGGAGAGACATTTGTTACGAGGAAAATAACTAGAGGATTATCTAGAATAAATGAAGGCTTAGATAAAATTTTATATTTAGGTAACTTGGATTCATTGAGGGATTGGGGACATGCAAAAGAATATTGTGAAATGCAATGGTTGATGCTCCAACAAAAAACACCTCAAGATTATGTAATTTCTACTGGAAGGCAAGAATCTGTAAGGAATTTTATAGAATTAACCGCGAAAAAACTTAACTGGGGAGCAGGTAATAATTCTAAAGGTATAGTTTGGGAAGGCGAAGGCATAAATGAAATTGGCAGAAGATCGGATAACGGCGAAATAGTAATTAAAATAGATCCAAAATATTATAGACCCACTGAAGTTGACAGTCTAATTGGAGACTCTTCAAAAGCTGCAAAAAATCTTGGATGGGAGCCTAAAATATGCCTTGAAGAACTAGTTGATGAAATGGTTGAAAACGATTTGAAAGATGCAAAGAAAGAAAAAATATTTAATAAATTACAAATAACATAATCTAAAGTTTTTAAATAAATTTAACTAAAAAAAGATAAGTATTTTCATTGACTAAAAACTTTACTATTTTTTAATTAAATCTACAATCTATAGATCAATTTGCAAAGAACCAAATTAAATTTTGAAACTTTTTTACTAAATATTATGATAAATCGTACTTAAATATTAATAATATTCAGAAACTTATTATCTGCATAACTATAGTTTAAAATATAAATAATTAAGGTTTATTTACTTTAATAGAAGCTTTATTTTTTTGAAATGCCTTTTGATTCTTCCTCAAAAATTCTAATTACTGGAGGGACAGGAAGCTTTGGGAAAGCCTTTTTATCTTCAATAATAAAAAAATTTCCAAACTTATCTAGAATCGTAATTTTTAGTAGAGACGAATTAAAGCAATGGGAATTGCAACAACAATATCCTCCTAAGGATTATCCCCAACTTAGATTTTTTCTTGGGGATATAAGAGATAAAGAAAGATTAAAGATTGCCCTAGAAAAAATAGATATTGTTATTCATGCTGCTGCACTTAAACAAGTTAATGCTGCAGAATATAATCCGATGGAGTTTATCAAAACAAACATTTTAGGTTCAGAAAATCTTGTTCAAGCTTGTATAGAAAAAAATATAAAAAAAGTTATAGCATTAAGTACTGATAAAGCAGCAGCACCAATAAATTTATATGGTGCAACTAAATTATGTGCTGATAAATTATTTGTTGCTGCCAACAATATAAAAGGAGATAGAGATATTGCCTTATCTTGTGTCAGGTATGGCAATGTCATGGGGTCAAGGGGCTCAGTTATCCCATTATTTATTAAAGAAGCCAAAAAAGGTATTATCCCAATAACTGATGAAAGAATGACAAGATTTAATATTACCCTAGAAGAATCGATTGAGTTGGTTCTTTGGGTAATTGAAAATGCCATTGGTGGAGAAATATTTATACCTAAAATTCCAAGTTATAAAATCACTGATTTAGCTGAAGCAATCGGTCCAAACTGTAAGAAAAGTATTTTAGGAAAAAGAGAAGGAGAGAAACTTCATGAAGAAATGATAACTACTTCTGATAGTTTTAATACTTTTGATATCGGGAATTATTATGTAATTCTTCCAGGTACTTATAATCAAAAAAATCATTTTGCAAAAATGGGTCTAAAATATGAAAATGTGAAGGAAAATTTTAGTTATAAATCTAATACTAATGATTGGTTCTTGACCGAGATGGAATTAAGAAAACTTATAAAAAATCATGTTGATTTAAGCTTTAATCCTATTTAATGTTTTTTAACAAAAAAGAATTTATTCCTTATGGTAAACAGACCATTACAAGGAAAGATATTAAAGAGGTTATCAAAACTTTAAAGTCAGATTTTATTACTCAGGGTCCAAAAATTACCCAATTTGAGACTGCAATATCGAAGAAAGTAGATTCTAAATATTCTGTTTCTATGAATAGTGCCACAAGTGCTCTTCATTTATCTTGTTTAGCCTTAGATCTACAAAAAGATGATTTAGTTTGGACATCCACAATATCCTTTGTAGCATCTGCTAATTGTGCACTTTTTTGTGGTGCAAAAATTGATTTTTTAGAAATCAATTCTAACACCGGCTTAATTGATGAAGAATTATTGGAAGAGAAACTAAAAATCGCGGCAAAAAGTAATAAGCTTCCGAAAATAATAATTCCAGTTCATTTAGCTGGAACTCCATGCAATATGAAAAAAATATTTGATTTATCTAAAATTTATGGTTTTAAAATTATTGAAGATGCAAGCCACGCAATGGGGGCGAAATATAAAAACAATTTTATTGGCAGCTGTAAATATAGTGATATTACTGTTTTTAGTTTTCATCCAGTAAAGATAATTACTACATGTGAGGGAGGAGTTGCTACTACTAATAATATAAAAATATATAAAAAATTAAAAAAATTAAGCAGTCATGGAATTACAAAAAATAAAAGTGAATTTAAATATAAAAACGATGCCTTATGGTACTACGAACAAAATGAACTGGGGTATAATTACAGATTAAATGATGTTCAAGCAGCCTTAGGAATTAGTCAATTAGAGAGACTTGAAGAAATAATAAAAGAAAGAAATAAATTATTAAATTTTTATAAAAAAAATTCTAAAGATTTAAAATTTTCCTTTTTAGAGATCCCAATTGATTGCTTATCTTCAGTTCATCTAGCTATTATAAAATTTCATGTTTTCGACCCTAAAAAACATAAAATTATTTTTAAACAAATGCGTAAAGAAGGTGTTGGAATTCAGTTACATTATTTACCAATTCATTTACAACCCTACTATAGAAATAAAGGTTTTTCTAAAGGTGATTTTCCAATTGCAGAAAAATATTCAAGAAATTCATTTTCATTACCTTTATATCCTGGTTTGAAAAGTAAGCATCAAATTAAGATTCTTAATCTTCTTGAGGAGTTTATGAAATGAGATTATGTATAATTCCTGCAAGAGTAGGTAGCAAAAGAATTCCAAAAAAAAATATAAAAATTTTTTGTGATAAGCCAATGATTGAATGGTCTATAAATGCCGCCTTAAATAGTAAATGTTTTGATAAAGTTATTGTATCAACTGATAGCGAAGAGATTGCTTCAATTAGTAGAAACTTAGGAGCAGAGGTTCCTTTTTTAAGACCAAAGAATTTATCTGACGATATAACTCCAACTATACCTGTTATTTCTCACTCTATCAAATTCGTCAATGAAAATTTCAGAAAAGTAGATTATGCATGCTGCATTTATGCAACGGCTCCATTTTTAGAGACTAAATACCTTAAAGAAGGATTAGATAAAATCTTGAAATACAAGCCAAATTATACATTCTCAGCAACAAGTTATTCTTTCCCAATACAAAGAGCTATAAAAATCACAAAAGAGAAGAGATCAAAAATGTTTTATCCAGAATTTCAAGATACAAGATCGCAGGATTTAGAGGAGGCATTTCATGATGCAGGCCAATTTTATTGGGGAAAAGCATCTGCTTGGTTAGAAAATAAAAAAATATTTGAAGGTAGTTCAATACCTATTATTATTCCCAGGTATAAAGTGCAGGATATTGATAATCAAGAAGACTGGGCACGAGCAGAGCTTATGTATAAATTACTTAAACAAATTGATATTTAAAAAAATTTTTATTGACCTTAAATTATAGTAAATTTATTACATTTGAAAAATGATCAATAATTTAAAAATCAACTTAAGTAATAAAATTCATAATAATTTCAATTTTCATTACGAGAAACTTAAAAATAAAGAAGTATTAAAATCTTATAATCAAATAATTAAATTAGGACCAAACAAAAGATCCTACTATAAAAGTTTGCTAATAGATGGTGGATTTTATAATTTGGGATATTTATTTAGATTACAATTATTAAGGGCTGCAATTAAATCTAATAAACTTAATGAAAAAGCATTTATATGGGACTGTAATATAAATATATGCAAACATATTTTGAAGTCTATTGGGATTAATGATATCTCATATTTAATCGATAATTTTAAGAAAGATATTTTTTTAAGAGCAGAATTGATAGCTAATCAAATTAAAACTAGTGCAGATATTTTGAACATAAAACTTCCCTATGATATACCTAGTTATTTTCTATATGACTCTATTCTCAAAAGTCAAAGACTTTCTACAGTAAATATAAATGATAAGAATTTCAAAAGATATATTTATAAGTTTTTATATTCAGTTCAATCTGCGGAAGAAATGATAAAAAGTTTTAAACCAGATCTTATTGTCATGAGTCACTGCATAAATTATCAATGTTCTCCTATGAGTTGGATTGGATCAAAGCATGGGATTCAAGTAATAGTATTAGGAGGTGGATTTGGGGTCCCTAGACTTTGGAGAATATCAAATCCAAAAGATTTATCAATGGGAAATGGACATCCTCTATATAATTATTTTACAAACTTATCAAATGATAAAAAGTATAAATTAATGGCCATAGGTAAAAAATATATCTCAAAAAGAATCTCAGGAAAATCATCAGATATTGGTGGAAGATATGCTTTCCAAGGGAAAACTAAAAAAATCAATGAATTGGAAATAAATAAAAAAAATAAAAAAATTATTGCTATTTACGCCTCAAGTTTTTTTGACTTCCCCCATACTTATGGAATGAATAGATTTCTTGACATTAAAGATTGGGTAAAATCAACTATCAAAATAGCTAAAGAAAACAAAAAAGTAATTTGGTTATTAAAACCTCATCCTTTAGAAGAATGGTATGGAGGAGCAAAGTTAACCGAAATATTTCCAGAAGAATTACCTGAAAATATTATAATCTTGCCATACAAATATTCTGGCAAAGAAATTATTAATATTGCAGATGCTTTAGTCACCCTACATGGCACGTCTGCCATTGAATTTGCTGCCATGGGGAAACCAGTTCTTGTTGCAGACAAAGGTTGGTATCATGATTTTAATTTTGTAACTTTCCCAAAATCAAAAGAAGAATACTTACACCTTTTAAATAATAAATGGTATGAAAATATAAATATAAAAAAAACAAAAGGAAAAGCAGAATTATTTGCTGGTATGTTTTTTGGTATCCCTAAATGGCAAGAGAACTCTTTATTGCCAGATGACTCGGATAAAGAAAAGCTTAGATGTAAAATACCTGAGTTAATAAACTCTAAATCAAAAATTATAAAAAAAGAAATCACCTTAATAAATAAATGGCTTAATTCAGATTTAAAGGATTATCATTCTTTTAAAATTTTAAATAGTTATAGTTATTCTTCTTTAATTAATAATTAGAGTAAATGACTTCAAGTATAAAAAATGATTAATAAAATTAAACCTAAAGTATTAATAATTGGTCTAGGAAAAATAGGCATGGGATTCGATTTCAATGAAAAAAATAAAGAAATAGCATTAACACATGCTCAGTCATTCAGCAATAACAATAATTATAATTTAGTTGGTGGCGTCGATTTAGATATAAAAAAAAGAGATTCTTTTAGCAGTAAGTTTAAGTGCCCATCTTTTAAAAATATTAAAAATGCAATGATTGCTTTACAACCAGATATTATTGTAATTTCAACATCTACAAATATGCATTTAAGTAATTTAAATGAAGTTTTTTTATATGGAAAACCAGAGATAATAATATGTGAAAAACCAATTTCTTACGAATATAGTGATTCTTTAAGATTTAATGAATTATGTAAACAAAAAAGATCTAAATTATTTATTAATTATTTTAGACGTGTTGAACCTGGTTTTTTAAAAATATTATCAATGTTAAAGTCTGGAGAAATAAAGCCCCCTTTTAATGGTTTATGTATATATTCAAAAGGGCTTTATAATTCAGCATCACATTTTATAAATCTTTTTGAATATTTTTTTGGGGAAGTTAAAAATATCCAAATCATAAGAAAAAATGATTACAAGTTTGATCCTGAACCAGATTTTGAATTAATTTTCGAAGAAGGTAATATAATTTTTTTAAATAATAAAAACGATTCTGTTTTCTTAAATAATATAGAATTAATAATGAAAAATGGAAAAATTACTTTTGAAAATGGAGGTCTTGAAACTTTTTGGAAACCATTTATTGATGATCCAAGATATGATAATTACAAAATTTTAAAAAGTTCAACGAAGAAAATTAAAAATGATTTTAATAAACTTCAACATTATTTTGTTGAACAAGTTACTCTTTATTTAAATAATCAACCAATTAATTTGTGTACAGGTGATGAAGCATTAATGACACAAAAAGTTCTCGAACAGATAAAAACTCAACTATGAAGAATTCGAATCAATCAGAACTTGCAATTTACGGCGGAAAAAAAACTATCCCGCAACAATTCAAAAAATATAATTCTATTGGTTTAGAAGAAGTTAATGCTGCAAAATCAGTTATAGAAAGTGGTGTTTTATCAAAATATCTAGGAAAATACGGACCCGATTTTTTTGGTGGCCCTAAAGTTAAAGAGTTTGAAAAGAATTGCGAAGAATATTTTGGAGTCAAGCATGCCATTACGGTAAACTCTTGGACCTCTGGATTAGTTACGGCTATTGGTGCAATTGATATCGAACCTGGAGATGAAATTATAGTTACACCCTGGACAATGTGTGCTTCTGCTACTGCCATACTTCATTGGAATGCTATTCCAGTATTCGCAGACATTGAGACTGATACTTTTTGTATCTCTCCTAAATCAATTGAAGAGAATATTACAAAATACACAAAAGCTATTATTAGTGTTGATATCGGTGGACATCCAGCTAATACAAAAGAGATTAATAAAATAGCAAATAAATACGATTTAAAAGTTATTTCCGATACAGCACAATCCCCTGGAGCTAAAGATCAAGGTAAATATGCTGGTACATTAACCGATATTGGTGGATATAGCTTAAATTATCATAAACATATTCATACTGGGGAAGGTGGGATTTTAGTTACTGATGATGATGAGCTTGCAAAAAGAATGTATTTAATAAGGAATCATGCTGAAGCGGCTGTAGGGGATATGGGTATGAAAGATCTTAATAATATGATTGGACATAATTTTAGACTTGGAGAAATTGAGTGTGCCATAGGAATTGAACAACTTAAAAAATTAGACTCTCTAGTAAAAACCAGAAGAGCCGCGGCCAAAAAGCTTTCACTTGCTTTAGGCGAATTAAGAGGCCTAATCATACCAACTGTAAAAAAAGGTTATACCCATTCTTACTATATGTTCTTTATGAGATTAGATTTAAAAATTATAAAAGTTTCTCGAGATAAGATATTTGAAGCTTTAGTAGCAGAGGGAGTTCAAGGATTAAGCAAAAAATATCAAAATTTACATCTTCTTCCGATGTATCAAAATAAAATAGCTTATGGCAAAAAAGGGTTTCCATGGAGTTCTGAACTTTGCAGAAGAGAAATTAGTTATAAAAAAGGAATTTGTCCAGTAGCAGAGGAACTGAATGATAAAAGTTATCTTGGACTTGAAATGTGTTTATTTCAACTAAACGATTTTGATATAAAAAGTATAATTAAGGCATTTAATAAAGTATGGAATAATTTAGATAATCTTTAAATTATGGTTAATTTTGCACTTCTTTCTGTAAGGAATCATCCTATATTAAATTCACTTTTAAAGGAATTAGAAGAAATAAATTGTAAGCCAAAATGTGTTATTTTTGATCAAAAAAATTTAACCAAAAAGGAAATTGATAGATATTGTGAGAGGACTGGAAAAAATTTATATGATATAGATTTTTTTAAAAATAGTGATTTTAAATTTTCAAAATTTGATGTCAAAAGTCATAATGATGATAATACTACAAAATTAGTTCAAGACTTAGATTTAGATTTCTTAATAAATGCTGGCACACCAAGAATCCTAAAAGAAAAAATTATAATTTCAACAAGATTAGGTGTTTTAAATTGTCATCCTGGAATACTGCCTTATTTCAAGGGATGCAGCTGCGTTGAATGGTCAATATTTAATGACAAACCAATTGGTAATACGCTTCATTGGATGGATGAGGGAATTGACACTGGACCCATAATAAAAACTCAAAAAACAAAATGTTTTAACTCAGATACTTATCAAGATATTAGAAATAGAGTACATAAAGATGGTCAAAAGTTAATCGCAGTTTTTG
>Ga0163109_10002217_pt1 | contig 15255 bp, 6 predicted proteins | sample CRUFie1St13metaG_FD_108704 | JGI IMG/M metagenome (GOLD analysis project Ga0163109, IMG submission 108704) | Marine microbial communities from the Costa Rica Dome - CRUD Field 142mm St13 metaG | ecosystem: Environmental > Aquatic > Marine > Oceanic > Photic zone | place: Costa Rica: the Eastern... | reverse complement strand
CGGCGTAAATCAAGAATATCCTGTTCTACAATTTGATCCGCAAATAATCCATCAGGTCGATCTGATTCTTTAGCCGCAACATTGTTTACATAGGTATTACCATTAAGTGTTCCACCACCACTAAGATGGTCATGTAATGCACCTGTATTGAAGCTACCTAGTGCGCTAAACCCACTTGCACCATCATTAGAATTGCGCCTGAAAACATAGCAAAGTGGAATTGCGTAAACATAACCATCAACAGTGCCTAAAGCGGTAGCATGAGCTTCCGTTCCTGTCCCAGCATACCATAATCCAGTGTCTGTGTCGTGTCTGCTAAAGGTGTATCCTCCAACAGGATTTTCTTTAGAACCTTGTGCGAGAACACTTGTATTCTCAAAGCCAAATATCTGCTGTGATAGGTCTGTGTTGCTAAATGATCTAATTCGATATTGAACTTGAATTCTTCGAGTAGAAGAAACACTTACATTAGGGTCTTGTATGTTGTCTGGAAGATCTGTGGATGCGGGAGATAATACATTGCCATTGAAGTAGATTTTATTATCACTTGTCATCCCCTCCCCATCGGAGCCACCTGCTGGTCTACTAATAATACGAACACCTGTATTATCACCTACAAGAGTAAAACTTGTATTATCACTAATGTCGAAGTTTCCATTTGAGCCATTATTGTGTGTCAAGAACACAAATTCAGTCCCTCTTGTTTCGGCAATTGTTTTTACACCATCTACAGTCAATCCTGCGTTTGCGCCATCTCTGTTATTGATCGCATCCGCTAAGTTTCTAGCCGTTTCCGTATTTGAGTTGGAAACTAGAAATTGATTCGCATTTGGTACTACTCCTTGTACTCCATCTAACCTAACTTCAACACCATTCTTTTTAATAGTCAAGAAACTACCTGGGCCAGGTGATACTAATCGAACCCTGGAAAAAGCACTCATTGATGGTGTTACTTCCCTGCGCCACACTTCAAGAAAAACAAAATCACCACGATTTCCAGCACCGCTTCCAGTGTTTGGTATGGGCAAGACGATATTATTTGTATTATCTGAAGCGTTTGTATTTCTAACATCAATTATCATCCCATTAACGATGGCTTTGAATGGGTTGATTACAAAACCATTTGCAGTAAAGTTTGCGTTTAAGTTTCCAGCATTGTCATACGGCTTTTCAAATGCAAATGAACCAACAGAATCATCTTGACCTTGATAAGAAAGAACCCCACTTGGGAGCGTATTTTTAGTTTTAAGAACATCTTGTGTGAGATTGAGTTCACTATCAAGTATAGGTCTCCCCGCTTGATACACGACAGAATCCCATGCGTAATTTGTTGGGTCAAGATCACGGCTTGTAGAAGGTAGGTATTTTTTCGACATTTAATAAACCCCTTAAAATGTTAAACGCCAAGTGATCGCTAAGACCGCACCAGATGGCTTATTAATTACGGGGAATGTTAGATAATTGACTAGAATATCATTTGTTGTGATGTCATTCGTTAATGTTCTAGTAGGAAAATTATCACTTGACTGATTAAAGTCACTTGGGTTTTCACCAGTACCACTAAGGGTACACATTAGCCCCATTTCTGTAAGCGCACCAACGGCATCGGCAGATTCAAAAGTAGTGGTAAAATCTACAATGTTTGTTGGGACATTAGCAATACTACCATCAGTATTTCGATATACCCTACTACTAAACTCTTTTCTAAATAGTGGTGTATTGAGCTTTCGTTGTCTGAAATCTGCAATGTCTGGGCTTGCAGATGAACCAGAAGCACCCGTGCCTACTGCAAGCATATCAATACCACGATTGAATCCTGCTCCCAAGTTCTTGGAAAACAGAACAGCAGCAAGGATACCACCATCAAGGGTATATACATTAGATTTATCTAAAACAATTTCTTCACGACCGTCTTCATATTGAAGAACACCAAACACATCACCTTTGACTTTAACTCCGATATGTTCGTTAAGTCCTAGTCCAAAGTTTACGCTAGTGGTTTTTGGTGGTGGTATTTTTGTAGAGATCATATTTTCCTCCATTAAAAAGGCATGGGGCTGATAATGGAGGGCTATTTAACGGTTACAAATATCCCATCCACTTTAACATTTTTATTAGCCTGCACCGAAGGTGAGTGTGTAGCTAATATCAAGAGTTCCGTCATCACTCTTTGTGATCGTATTTTGTAGAAACTTACGCGCAAAAAGTCTCATGCCATTGGTTGTGGTAGGGGTCGTTGCATTTACAAAACCATTTCCATCTACATTTTCACCTACTGTCCAAAGACCAATTTCAGAAATACCATTGTTGATATTTCCTTGCGCGGTGCTGAATGTTGTTGTGAACTTGATTTGGTTTTTTTGTGGGAATGTGACCGAATCAACAACGCGTGTGTATGTTTCTTGTTGAGCTTGGTTTGCAGGAACATGGTTATGTTCATTGTCAACCATATTGATTTGGTGCTCAGGAGTACCAACATCATTGTTTGCATTAACATTATTTTGACCAGCTGAATCTGGACCTAAGTTATCACCCACAGAAATGTATCCAATTTGATTCACATTAGATAAGTTTTGTGTGTGTGTGTCATCTGTTGTGACTGGTCCGATATATCGACAACCACCAGGGAAAGCTGTGTTATTAGTCATATTTGCACCAGCAGCTCTAACTGCTGCACCTGGAGCATTACCTGCGCTTCCTAAGCGTGGGTAAATCAAATCCATTAGGATGTTGTTTGACATTTCAACAACCGTATTTGGTCCTTCTTCATGTGCAATGACTTCACCATTACAATCTCGAAGTGTAGCTTCTACATATCCTCGAATGATTAATTCTTTCATATTGTCCTCCAATTTAGGATTTAAGGTGTTCGATTATACCAAAGTATAAAAGGTTTATTAGTGATTAGGGTTAAGTTTGTCAGTTTCTTGGTTGGTGGGGGAATCAGTCTTTTTAGTATTAAGACTATCAACTTTCAAATCACTATTTGATGTGTTCTTATCACTTTCAATTTGAACAATGTTTCCATTTTTGTCTCTAAGAACACATTGAACATGACCTCTTATTTTTAACATCTCTAATCTCCTTTAGTGGGAATCCATAAAATTATCATTTTATGTATATCTTACCGTCAGATCGTATATAGAATAGGAATGAATTGGTATTGTTAGTTAGCGTGTTGAAATTAACTAATGGTGGTGGGTTATTAGCACTATATGTAGTGTACTCATCATCAGGATTAGGCATAAGACTTCTAACCTCTAAGTGTAAAGAAATCTTATCTGGGTCTGACACTGAAATATGGTAATGTCTGTTAGTTTTTAAGTTAAACTCTACAGGCGGCACGATATTAGTAAAAGGAGACAACGAGCTCTTAAGAGTCACTTGATTAGATGATGTTGGGAAATCTTGGAAAGCTAGATTTGGGTCATATTGATCTCCAAAGACACCAGGTGATACTACATTATAGCCTGTATTAGATGTTGGTTCTCTTTGCTCAATGTAAACATACATATCACTGTTTGACTGTGTGAAATTAAGGAACATACCAACCTTCATTGTGACATGACCACCAGGAACGGGCATTATGGGGAATATTTGAGTGTGATCTATAGGTGCATCATCTAAGTCTGCAAAATTAGTCATAGGTAATCTTGCAGGTGTGGTTGTGTCAGGATTGAATATAGCAAGACTCGTTGCTACACCGTTTGCCTTCACACTATAGTCTGAAGTTGTTTGGAAAGACCAAACTCTTGTTTCCGCTATTGGGACATTAAACGCCTGTGTTCCTGGTATATTGTTTATTTTAAATTGAGTTGTGTTTGTTGAAGATTGCCATAACTCTACTAAGTTGCCTTTCAACTGACCCATATTGTCTTGATTTGAACCAGTTCCTAAGTTGAAAGAACTAGGCGACTTGAACATCATCTGCATAGAAACTCTGAAGTTCATGGGTACTTCGTCGAAGTTGTCATTGCTAATATTTTCTCCTGTGGAAGTGACAATCATGTAGTAAGTTTCGTTAAGCATTATTGGATTTGACGAATCATTTCCAACATATAAATCAATCACATGATTATTATTAGGACCAGCATTTCTATAAACATTCGTATTGGAAAGAAGACCAATTCCATCATCTCCAGTTATAGATGAGAGTTTAAAGTCATTACCAATAGTGGTAGACCAAGTTGGATTTCGTATGTCAAAAGAAGGCGTTTGGTTAGAGCTTGATGTTTGACCCGTAGCTACAATTTCAGGGTAATCAAGTTTGTAGTATGGTCCGTCAAGGTCTTGCCCATCAGGAATTCTATAGATTGTGATAGTAAAGTCGTAATCCGCCATTTTTTCATCCATTTGCACGGAAAGAATGAGCGTAGGACTATAATCTATAATTAACGATTCATCAGTGACATCAATTGTATCATCATCAAAAGGATCATCAACTTCAATTGTATATATCTTATCCACGGTAACAGAAGCCTCTTGCACATCAACAGTCTCCTCTTCACCTACACTACCTATTTCAACAGGTTGGTATCTCAATACCGCTTCAAATGAATCATCATCATTAATGCTAGGTATTGTATCTGTCTGATTTCTAGTATATCGAATAAGCGCTTCCAAGTCATCACTTACCGAAACATTGCCAGAAACATTTTTACTTGCAACGCGAATATTCACATCATCTGTAATGTCAATTTCTGATTCATCTAATTCATCTATTGGTCGATACCGAAGTTGTGCATCTGGGTCTTCACCACGAATGTCAGGTACATCACTTTCAACAGATCGTGGTAGGAAGGAATAGCTTGTTGAAAATCCACCATCAGGGTCTCTTGTTAATGGAACATTATCTGTGATATGAATACTTGATAAATTCGCATCCGCATCTCCTTGAATTGCTGGGACAATTCCTTCAACAAGAAGCGCATTTAAGGTGCTAATTGTATCTGTGATTGCTGGAACATTATCTGGTTCTAAGTTTTTGTGGAGTAGTACCAATTGGTGTTCTAAGTCATCTTCAACGGTGATTGTGTCTAGTACATCAGGTGGAAGTCCTAAATTGACAGACACATAATTAATTTCAAAATCAACATCATCAAGAATCTTTTTCACATCTTCAGTGATTAAACTAGGGTCTAATAAAAGTGATGTTGAAAGTCCATTAAGGTCTGTTGTTGAGATTGATTCAGAGCCATCTTCACCAATTGATTTAGGCAAGTATGACATAAAGATAGGTTCTTCTATGTCTGCTTGTACTTTTGGAATTGTGTCCACTAAACTCTTGAAAGCGAACCCAACCATAGGAAAGGCATCTTTCCAACTGGTGGTTCTTGCTAGGGGCCATCTAGGATATGTGTCTTGTGTGGCGTAAGAAACCGCGCCACCTTCTTCCACACTATCACCTACATTTTCAGTTTCTTTTGTAGCACCTGCACTCGGATCACCAACAGCGCTAAAGGTATCTATTTCACCAGGATTTGTAGTGAAAGTGACTTGGTATGTAAGAGTAACACCTGATCCAAAACCTGTTAAAAATATGACTTCGTTCTGATTCTCTGCGTCTGTAGCCAAGTTAGAAACGGTGTCGCTCAGAGTAACATTCGCATTTGAACCTTTGGAAAAGAAACTTAAGAAAGAAGCACCTTGTGGTGCTTCTTCAAAATATGCTTCAAGATAGTAAGTCTCATTTGGTATGTGGTTAAAAGACGCATTTGCATAAACTGTAGTGCTGTCTTGATTATACTCAAGACTATTAAATCCATTATCCCCTAAGAACCTATAAGCGAGAGGTGATCCATTAGATTCTGGTAAGTTGCCTGAAAGTTGTAAAGCGTCTTCTCCATTAGGATCTATTATTGTGGTTAATGTTTGATACTTTTTAACACCATTATCAAGCCTATAGATTGAAATGTAGTAATCCTCTTCGTTGTCCCCATTCATATCCATGAGCATAAAATAACTAAAGAACAGAAATGTTGGAATGGTGTTTACTTGCACACCTTGACCTGGGACAGGAATTGGTCCTAGCGTATACAGTATAGGGTCTGGGTAAAGCCAATCATCTTTTGGTATATGTGGGTTATACATATCCAAGAAACCATCGCGGCCATCCAAATCATACTCTGTAATAACATCATCATAGAAAGTGAGTTCACCTTCTACACCAGATGTTTTTGTATCTATCATTGAATATATAGATCGTGTTTCATCTATTGTTGCGGTATTACCTTCAACGACTATAACATGAGCTCCAACTGAAACCCCTGTTATTTTGTCATTTGTATATGTATATGTGGTTTCAATTTCAGGTAATGTGTCAAGAATCTTAGATGCTAAACCTAAAGGATTTTGCATATATCTTTCAGGTGTAGATTCTGTAAAGTTAGCTAGGTTGCTAGTGTTAGCTCTATTAAAGAACGCTTGACCTTCAACTAATTCTTCACCACGATAGAAATCTTGATCTGCACTAAACGGATTTGATGATAATCCAGAAACTGTAAGTGTTTTTTCAGCGTTTAAATTATCAACTAAAACATGGTCTTGATTGAGTATGTAAGTATAACTAACATTATCACTATCTATTACAGAAGTGATAAAAGAAGGTCTAAATCCTAGTTCATAAAATGAAATTTTAGGGTTTGATGTAGTGAGTGTTTTTGTGGCAGGCTTATAAACCTGGTCTTGTGTTGCTGATTGATTAAGACTGAAGTTATTTAGTGTATATGTTGTATTTAGGTTTTGGTTTTGTGTGTTTAGGAGATCTGAACTACCCGCGGAATAAGTTGATATTCTTTGTTCTAAGGTAAGTGGTTCTACTGGTTCAGGTTCATTAAGAACATAAGAAATTGGTGATGTTGTTTCGACTACTCGATTTTGTATCGACCCACGACCAGAAAGAGAAACCTTCCTTACTGGTCGAGTAGCATTGAGTGTCATTTCAATGCTATTTAGTTCACGGAATCGTCTAATTTCAGATTTAGCTTTAGGGTAAGTTAATATGATTTTGTCGCCAAAATTTGCGAGCGGGTTGTAACTTCTGCCGCGTTGTCTTTTATCTATAATTCGCAACACATGGTTTTCGGGATTAGTGACATTAGCATCCTCTACCCTATTTGTGTGTTCTAATGAAAGAGTGTGGTAGTTAAAATCAATGCTTTGGTTTTCTACCGTTATTGTGAGGTCATATATACTTACAGGCAATCCATTAATCGTTTTAAGCATATCTTTAACTATGCTAGATGGTAAATTGATTGCGTAATTGTAGAGATCTGAACTAATCACATTCCAATGTGGGTCTGGTCTGTTTTCAAATTCTACAGTTTCATTGAAAATTTCATCTCTTGTTTGCCAAGGTGATGAATTATTATCTACAAGTTGTAAGCCTTCATTTGTGATTTTTGAATCAACTTCAACTTCAATATAACTAAGTCTAATCGTATGACCACCTTGTGAAAGTTGTGGATCATTTTGTTTTGCATCTGCATTGTCCGAAACAAGATCACAAAAATAGATTTCACCAACCAAATCTATTGGTTCACCATCATTGAGTGCATCACAATTATCAAGCGACGCCCTAAAAAAAGGCGGACCTACATCAATTGGGAACATACACCCATTTATAATTTCAATTGGTGCTTCTGTAAGTAAATTAGTATCACTAACACCTTTTTTTAAACTCCTAACGAGTCTAGTGGTAGCGGGAGTACCGTTAACAACAATAGGGTTATAAATACCATCACTTGGAGAACTGCGTACGGATACCTTAATGACTCTTAGTTTTTGATTACCTATGATGAGGTTGTCCGCAACCTTAATGTTGGTTCTCCAAAAGCGTATAGTCTTACCCTCTACATACCCATAGTTTTGGGGTTCATAAACGCCTTCTCTAGCTTTCCTCATGTCTTCTTGATAGAAAGACCCTACAGAAAGACCAATAAGACCATGTGAAGCGTTCTGGTTAGAATAAGGCAATGATGGGTCGATAGTATTTTGAGTGATAAGTTCGCCATCACTTGTGAATCGGTCAATCCCTAAAATTGGTGAAAAGACATCTTCTTTATTCTTAGTTAGGATTGGTATGTCTTCGTCTACAACGGAAGAAATAGTTCCTGTTTTTATGTGTGCTGGTTTGGTGATACCAAAAACTTTCCTTAAGTTGGATTGTAATCTTATGATATTTTTAGGAACACCCAAATAAACATCATGTGTATGAGACTTACCTGTTTTGTCTACATAAGGTTGAATCACACCATCAATAATGTCATGTGTGTGTAGTTCATCACCCCAGCTAAACTCAATTGGTTTATTTGTAGAACCTAGTCCAGATTCATCAGTAAAAGCGAAATGTCTATGTCTTTGGAAAAAACCATCTGTGTTAAATTCTGAAGTAGCAAGAATTGATGATGTGATATTTCCAATAAATCCTTCAACCTCACTGGTGACTAAAGCCTTTTTATCTGCAATGTTAGTTAGGACTTCATTGATAGCGTTTTTAGTGGCACCTTTTAATAGTGCTTCATAAGTTTGGAGTAAAAAGTTGATCGTTTGTTCATGGTTTTCACCCACAGGTACTGAATTTTCATCTGGAAAAACTAAATACAACAGACGGGTAGATACAAACTCTGCACGAAGTTGAGAAAATTCAACATCTTCAATGTTGTCTAATGTGCCAATTAAAACATCAGCAAGTAGTCTAGCAACACCTTCATAAATTATCCTATGGTTTGAACCATAACTTTGTGTGAAGTAATTAGATGCAGTACCAAAAGACATAGAATTTACAATTTTACTTGTAAGTATATCCTCCAGAAGTCGTTTTGGTGTAGACTTAGAATCAATGTTTTCTCTATTTGTACGAGGGTCAAAATCGTAAATCATTATCTTCTCTCCTCGTATGTGAAGCTAAGTTCACCAACTTCAAAGTAAGTGAATTTACTTAACCTTAATTCACCAACCACACCTTTTCCATCACCACAGGTATAATTGACTTCAATAGTATAATCTATAGGTGTTTTACCAAGAGGTAAAGAAAGCATCACTTTACGAGCTGAATTAGCAATTTCTTGTGGTACGCCATCAACATTTATGTAGGCTTTTTCTAAACCTACTATACTTCCTTTTACACCATTCCAATTTGCCAATGTTTCTCTTTGACCAACAGTTAGGAATCCAATTTCATTACCATCAAGAAAAACCCTAGCATTTTCGCCACCACTTGAATCTGGTACATGGTTTAAGTCTGTATCCATGATCCAAAGTTTATGGCTTGTACTTTGAAACTGTGTGATTTCAATAGGTGATGCAGGTGATACTTCCTCACGAAGAATTTGATCTCCTGCCGTTAATGAAAGTTGTGTGAGTGGAATAGATACATAAGAAACACCTTGAACAAAATCTATTTCTCTAATGATGTCCGAGGAAAATAAGCGACCACCTAAGTTTTCTTCACGGATTCTGTTTTCAAGGGCGGCACGAATCAAAGAATCTGTAGCAGATGGGCTTACACCAGGTTCAAGATAAATAAGACCTTTAATATTAACTCGAACAGGTAAAACTTCTTTGATAAGAACATCCGCACCAAGGTGTTTTTGTGAATCAATTTCAAGCTGCAAATTTGAGACTACTAGATTTGTTTGGTAGCTCACCGTGATGTTTTCTAAATGTTCATAGTCTACAAACACGGTTTGACTTGATGTAATGTTCGTATTGGTAGTTCTTTTAATTGTTGTTAAGTCATCATTAACTTCTATTAAATAGTCTGGTGAAGCGTTTTGAAATGGGCTTTTAAATGCAACATCATTTGAATCTTTCACTACAATAGTTGTGATGTCTACACCCCTATTTATAAGTGTTTCAGCATAAAACTCATTAAGTGTATGTTGTTCGCCTGTAATGGCTATTATTTTTTCACCTTCTGTGTTGTCGAAAATGATATAGTCCTGCGCTTTTGATGACTGTCCGCGCATTAAAGGGTCTTCTTTTTTATAGAATGTGAATGGTAAGTCAGTCCCATCCGCTTTTTTAACGGAATTGATTTTCCTTACTGGTTGTCTTGTCAAGATAATATTGTTTGTAACATCGGTTCTGTAATCACCTAAGATTATATCTGTCATTCGATAAGTAGGTTGTGGGATACTTTTATCTAAGGTCAAGATATTATCTAAGATGGATGATCCAGTCAGGTCAAAAAATTGTCCCGCATCTGGTCCAGTTTGAACCTTTAATCCAAACGCACCTGCTCGATTAATCATCTGGTGTAGTGGACTTTCAATTGTAGCGTCGGATGCTAAGAATTGATAAGAACCTTCCGAATAAAGAGGTACGAATCTTGATCCTCTTTTAGCTCTGTATGATGGTGCATAAACATCCGTCACATTGCTTAAAATTTCACCCCTAACCCAAATGTCAACTTTCCCACCTAGCTCATTATCACGAAGCATATATGGATTATCCGCATCAATAACTTCATATCCTTCAACACCCGCTGATTCTCTAGCTATTCTTTCATAGCCTGATTTTGTTCCAACATCTACTGATGAAATGTAAGTCATAGCTCTTGATGTAAGGGCTTGGTTGTTTTCCCTGGTAGTGCCACCAAAGGTTGAGGCCATGTTTGTGACATTTAACCCTAAAGGTGCGCCTGCAGTAATCTGGCCTGATGTAAGATTTCCATCAATCCCAACAGAAAATGCTTGAATTGGAAGAGTGATTTCATATCTTCTAGTGATTGGGTTATAAAAGTTAGGTGCTTCTGCAACTGTGATTATGCCTGATTGGAGAACTCTAAATTGAGACCCACCACCCGTAATAATTTGTCCAATAGGAATCACTAGATCAAAAGTGGGTGCAGACCTTGTGAAAAAGGTTGCTTCACCACGAGCAACCGCACCAGCTTTTCTTTTAATACCTAAGTTTGATGCTAACCTATCAAAGCAAAGATCGATTAAATTTTGCATTTGAGTTGGTGTATCTATGAATAATGCTTCTTGTAAAAGTTGCTTATAGGTAGAATTTCCAACATCTAGGGATTCACCTAATCCAGTAGGGTCATCAATATTGTTTAGCGTCACAAAATTGGTAGCTTTATAACAGAAATCTAATACTACCCTAATACGAGACATTTCAGAAACTACAGGATCAATGAAAAGATCACGAATAGCGGAACCACCTTGAACACTTGCGGTTGGGTCTGCATCATAAATTGAAGAAATGAGTTCTTCAGTTAGTTGTGCGTCGGTCACATTTGGAAGTGTTGTATTTACATTTTGTAGGTCAATCGGTGCAGCACCAACTTCAACGCTAAATGCAGATTCTACTTCTTGATTGTCAATTACTTTTACAGAAGTAACAACATAGTATAATGGCTGGTATTCACTAAGAGATGTAAATTCGCCAACACTTAGTGTAGTGAGTGGGTCTGGATTTCTACGGTTGTGGTTGAATGTTATAGTTGTTTCTAATTCTACCGAAGAAACACTAGTTGAAATCCTTAGTCTTTTAACATTTTCTGCAATTTCTTGTGTGCCAATGTCTCTAATGGTTGTATTTTGAGCCGCTTGGATAGTTAAGATGTTAGGGTCTTCTGATATAGTTTCAATGTCCGACTCTAAGTTTACAATTTGTGTGGTTCGTTCTTTTTTTTCACCATAAGTAATAGGATCAATTGGAATACGGTTAAGTCTTATATATCCATTATTGCCGCCACTGTTAGAAGACGCATAGACATTATAAGATGAAATTTCAGGGTCTGTATGAACCCAATTAATTTGAACATTGTCTTGAGCTCTATTTGCTTTTAAGTTTAGTGGTGGATTTGGAGCTACCGCGAAAGAATCCATATTTGAAATGACAATCACAGTAAGGGTAGCTGATACACCTACATTGTTAGAATCACTTGCGGTGATAATAAAGGTGTTTGACCCTTGGTCTAAATCAATACCTTCACTTGTATTTGGGTCTGGAAAAACCCAAGTCCCATCTACAATACTTATATCCGATTCATTTCCTATAGATGTGAATTCAGTACCTGCATAATTAACTTTAACTTGGTCATAACCTGTGATTTGACCTTGAAGAAACACTTCTTCTTTGTCGATAGAATAGCTAGTGGGTGAAACTGTTCTGGATACACCATCTGGTTTTACAATGCTAAAATTATAACTCATGTTAAATCTCCATCTAATGAAATCGCACCTGGCACTGAGAATACAATGTTCACACTTACGGGTCGATTTGCACCACTTCTTACTACTACATTACAAAGTAAAGCCGTAGCATTATCATTTAATTGAGAAACTTGTACGGATTGAACGCTCATAAGCCTTTCATCCATGCTTATATTTTGAACTTTTTTCAAGTCTTGCTGCAATCGAATAAGTTTGTCTAAAGCCTGTTGGACACTAAGCTGTAATGCCACTGAAATTGCCGCATTGTTCTTTTGACCAATTAACGACATAGCGGTTGACCCATACCACAAGTGGTATGGATTAGAACCAATTTCAGTCAATAGTGTTTTGGCAATGTTTTGATATAGTAAATCCGTATCTCTAATCTTTTTTAAATCACCATCCACACCAAATCTAAAATCATTTTCTACACCAGAACTACCACATCTCCTGCAATACTTCTTTTCTGTAGTATAAGACAATTCTAACAATCCCTCAGGATCAAGAGTCTTTTTAAATTGGATATTATATCCGTTAATTCTTGATGAAAGAAACCATTCAGGACTATCTTTTTTAGTCTTTACTACTTGCTTTTGTTTATTGAATCCAAGCGCTTTTAAAAGCGTTCCAGATAAAGTGTAACCCACTCCTAATTTATTATCTGTGAAAGTTAAGGCTTTGTTTTTAGTTTCTTTCACTTGGATTGATCCAAGCATAGTTTGGATTTCCGCTATTAATGATGTGGAGTTATAAATCTTTGAAGGCAAGGTAATTGAATTATTATACCCTTCACTCGTGCTAATTGTGAGTGTGTTTGATGTGCTTTTTACCCTAAAAGGTGAAACATTAGGTGTGGTTATACTCGCTTCTCTATTATTACCTTGTGGGTTTAATACAACGCCATCTCTTCTTAATTCAACTAAACCTGACCCATTAATAGGTGAGGAAGGGATTATATAAACCCCATTTTCTAAGCTAACCCGCTCATATCGAATATAATGTGGGCAGGCGTATGCTATCTGTAAATCTTCACTCATATTGTCACCATTATCTAGTGTAAATGTTATCTCACACTAGATAATAGCGATAAATAAACTATTTACTTCTTAGGGTCGAAGGCTTCTACATATAAATCCCATGTTGGACTATCTTCTACAATACCCATAAGTTCTAGGTTCTTTTTAGATTCTTCAAAAATCTTTTTGGCTGATGTTTCCATTACTTTGATTCGATCTCTTAAAACCTTTTCAACATTTTCTTTCCACTCTTCTGTAATGAAATCATCGTAGACATCATGCTTAATGTTATCTGTGTAAGCCGTTGGCAATGGTGGTAAGATATTAGCCACATAACCATCACACGCTGGATTACCTAGATTCTTAGGCATACCTGCGGTCTGTACGGGTGCGGTATGAACCATTAAATCCATGTAGTATCGATAGCGGACTAATTCTGAAGCAAGGATACCAAAGAAAGCCCTAGTTTTTGCTCTAACCTTGCCGTTCCCTTTCCAATAGCTTTGAAATCCTTTTCGGTCAATACCATTAGGATTTTCTTTAGTCTTTAAACCTTTAGCCGCAACGCCGATGATAGAATCGATATTTTTATCCGCTCCAACCATAACAGCAGGGGCAATTCTCTTAACTTGTGCTTTAATGAGTCTTTTCAGTGCGTTTTGCTCTTGTGGGGTCATTTTTGCAACGGTATCCATAAAATGAGTCCAGAAACTAGAAGCCACATCACCCATGAATTTGCCTTGCGCATGAAGATTCATATCTTGACCCTGAACTTTCACATCAAATCCAGAATAGTGTGCAATCCATTGAATATACCATGCAGTCACACCATACCCACTCATTGCTTTTTGGAGCTTTTTGGGGTCTGAGATACAGTTGTCCGCAAAGTTTTTGATTGCAATCATCTTACTTGCTTCATCGAGATTTTCTAAAAGCGCACTAAGTCCTAATGCAATCGTTTTATTTTGTTCTTGCTGAATTAGATCATCAAGAAGTTTCATTGATTCACTATCAAAGCCAAGTAGCATTTTAGACCAATTTTTTTCTAAATATAGATGTGAATCTAAAAGCCAATTTGCATCTGTGGTGTTAAAGATAGTAACAATACGGTCTAACATTTCAATGGAAAATCTAGTTTTCCTTAACATGATAAATTCATCAGCCATGTCTTTATCTTCTTTACTCATTCCAGATTGTGTAATTCTTGGTGGTAAGTATGACCTATCTGCTAAGTTCCATACACCTTCAATTACTGTTTCTGCAGACTCAGTAGCGTCTTCTGTCACATCAAAAGTTTCAAGGGTACTTTCAACTTCATCTGCAATTTCTTCATAAGAAGCAAGAGCCCTATTTGCTTGCGCCTCAACCATTTCTTCTTCTTCTGTTTTGTATTCAGAAGATCCACCTTGTGAAATGTCATCACGAACATCATCCATTAAATCACCACCATCTGAAACATCAATATTTCCTTGACCTTCAGGATTAGTAAGTGAAATGCTAGTAGGTCTTACTTGTTGACCACCAACAGAAACAGTACGAGTCCATTTCCGATCTTGGAAAACACCATCACGGAAAACACCTTTACTTACAGCATCAATAACAGACTCTTCCAGGGTGCTTTTTTTGGTTGCCGCAGCTTGAATCTTAGGCCAGGGGAATGAACTCTTAGAAGGTCTTTTGTCTAACCTAGATGTGTCATATCCATCATGCCCAGATAATGCAAAAGCCCAATCTTCAGCCCATTTTGCGGCTTCATCACCATCAGAATAATTTTTATTAAGCGTACCCTTAACTTTTTTAAATGTACTAACTGCCCAATCTTTACCACCATTTTCCCAAATAGATTCAAGAACGGCACCTGCAGGAGTGTTTGAAACACGATTACCGAATTTTTGTGCGGTTTCATTACTTGTTGGTGTTGGGATTGTGAGATTGATAGTTTGTTGGAACTTGCTTTGGAGCTTCACAAGCGCGGCTGTTGCCCAATAGAAGAACACAGGTTTGATGAAATCCGCAGTATCACCATCAAGTTCATAAAACCCGAGCTTTTTTTGACTGCTTTCTTTGAGATG
>Ga0163109_10002215_pt1 | contig 15259 bp, 10 predicted proteins | sample CRUFie1St13metaG_FD_108704 | JGI IMG/M metagenome (GOLD analysis project Ga0163109, IMG submission 108704) | Marine microbial communities from the Costa Rica Dome - CRUD Field 142mm St13 metaG | ecosystem: Environmental > Aquatic > Marine > Oceanic > Photic zone | place: Costa Rica: the Eastern... | reverse complement strand
TTAACTATAATAGCCTGATACCATTATTGATTGAGGCCGTTAAAGAGTTGTCTGCTAGAGTGAAGGAATTAGAACCTGATCCAGAACCGGAGGAAGATATAGATGGCTGAAGAAATCAAACATGGTAGTACCACGATTGTAGATTCGTCTGCAGAAATTACAGATACAGCTTTACCTAACAAAGGGTCATCTGGTGCTACAAGTACAAGTGCTACTCAGGGATTAATTTCAATTACTACTGATGCAAAAGGTAGGGTAACATCAAAGAGTACTTCTGCTAAAAACATTACAGGTATTACTATTGCCGATGCAACTGCATCAGGTAATTCTGAAAATTTTACACACGTAGCTGATCAGAAAATCTATGTTTCAACTTCTGCACCTAACGACAACACTATCGGATCCGACGGAGACATTTGGTATCAGACTCTAACATAAGGGAGAGCCTGAGTGGCAGAAATAAATTACGTTAAGTCTTACGAAAGCGGAACTCAAAGAGAGTTTGACCGCTCGTTTCTTGGTGTCCAAACTCGTACTCCCATATCAATATTTCTACAGGGATATGTTGCACAATATCAGAGTGGTTATGTAGGTTCATATACAAAAGCATACGAAGGTTCATTCGGTGCACAATATTCAAAACAATATGAAGGAACATTTATAAGAACATACTCTGGTCAATATACAAAAACATATGTAGGAGTATACACAAAACAATACACAGCAACATATATAGGAAACTATACAAAAGAATATGTTGGAGCTTACAATACAACTTACGTAGGCGTATTCTCAACATTCTGGGAAAGAGCTTATAACAAACAATATATGCAACAATGGTCAGGTGCTTTTTCAGGTGGACCATATGATAGACAATATTCAGGAGTATACAATAGAAATTATACTAGAGGATATACAGGCAACTTTTCAAGAACATATGTAGGCGTATTCAATAAAATATGGTTAGGTAATTATTCAAAAGAATATATTGGTCAATATGATGCTGTATATAACAAAACATATTCACACCAATGGCAGAGTACATATCATAAACAATGGACTGCAAGTTGGGAAGGTTTAAGATCACATTCATTCACAAGTCCTTTATCATTTACTGGATATTATGATAACATTTGGGAAGGACAATATACAGGAAACTATGATAGAGCATACGCAGCCAGTTACGGTGGACTGTATACTGGTAACTATGAAAGACAATATTCTGGACAGTTTGAATCTTTAAACACTTCTACACAAAACTATGACTCCGGACCTGCAAGATATGTAAGAATATTTGCTGGTCCAAACTATTCAGGTGCCATGGAAGGTTATATGGGCTTCTCGCCTTTCGCGAAAGAGCCAATGGAGTATATGGGTGTTGGATATTGGCAAGCTAACTATATCAAAGTTTATGCTAAGGCCTATACTAAAAACTGGGTCGGTGGTGCTTATGATGGTTCATTTACACAACAATTCTCTGGTCTAACTAACTATGTAAAAACTTATGATAGATTTAGAGTAGATTCAGAGCCAGGTGTTTATGCATTATATTACGAATCATTTACTAGAAACTATGCATCAGGTGTTTCAAACTATGCAAGAGATTTCATAGGTACCTTTGCAGGTTCTTATATAAGACAATATACAAAATTAGCACAAGAAAACTATACAAGAAATTATGCTAAGAACTGGTCGAAGAGATATCAAAGACAATGGTCAAAAGCATATGTTAAAGCATATGCAAGAATAAGAAGTTCTATAGGAACATACACTGGAGATTATTCTGGATTCTTTGATGGAATACAGTATGGTGCAAACTATGATGGTCCATTGTACGAAGGAAACTATATCAAATCATATTCAAAACAATGGGCAGGTAATTATTCAAAAGAATATATTGGAGCATACGAAGGTTCATATAGTAGAAACTTTGTTAAAACATATTCAGGCATATTTAATAAAGCATATCAAAAATCATATGAAGGTCAATATACTGGTAATCAATTCTATTCATTTGTTGGAAGAACCGTAGGTAGCTTTGTAGGTCTATTTGAAGGAGCATATACTAAAACATATATTGCTCAATATGAACAATCATATACTGGCGTATTCAGTAAAACATGGTTAGGAAATTACAACAAAGTATATCTTGGAGCATATAATAAACAATACTCTAAAGAATATACAGGTTATTTTGACAAGCAGTATACAGGAAATTATAATAAAGAGTATCTTGGTATATACACAAAACAATATGGTAAGCTGTGGTTAGGAATTTATAACAAAACATATGTAGGTGAATATGGTGAACAATATAGTAAAACATATGGTGCTGCCTGGTCAGGTACAAGAACAGGATCTAGTGAAGAACTAGCATTTACAACAAGTTTCTCATCACCAATTAATTATAGTCATGCCTATGTATCAACTACTAATGTAGCTAATACTATGACTGGTGAGCTAACCAATGATGGTGGTGTAACAAAAATTAGAGAAGATGGTGCACTACAACAAGTTAAAGCCACAAGAGTTAAGAAAGGTGGTGTATGGAAAGAGGTTGGAGTTACTAGAGTTAAAAAAGATGGAGTATGGGCAATTGCTGGTATCAATTATGAAAGAAATACAAAAACTATTGATGCAAATGGAACATTTAATCTAGTAGATTATTTAGACGGTATAGGTGCAAGTCGAGGAACAAGACCTCAACATGTAAACATAATTGTTCCTAATGGATATTTTGTACATGGAAGTTCAACTAGTGCTGCTATTGATCTAACTGGACTTGCAGCAATTGGTGGTATAAATCATAAAGTAAGAGTATTAGTAAAACCTGGTGGATATGTTATTGGTACATCAGGTGCAGCAGGAACAACTAATGCTTCCACAAGAACAGGAAGCAATGGTGGAGATGGTGGACACGCAATACAACTTGGTAATGGTATAGAACTCTTAATAGAGAACTATGGTATCCTAGCCGGAGGCGGTGGTGGAGGTGGAGCTGGTGGTTATCCAGTCGATGGTGCTTCAGGCAGTTATGCTGGTGGTGCCGGAGGTATAGGAGCTGGATGGTCTGGTAGCTACATTAGTGAAACAAATTCAAATAGAAACGGTACGAACAGTGCAATCAAGTACGGAGTACACGGAGGAGATGGAGGATTACTAGGTCAGTTAGGAATTGGTGCTGGAGGCTTTGATGCAGACCACACTGATTACGATGAAACTAACCCTGGAACCAATTACTCTCAATACGCATTATCAGGTGATGGAGGACAGCCTGGATCAGCCATTAAAGGTTATGTGGCATCCAGAGTAAGTTTTATAAATAGTACTGATGAAAGCGTTTGGGGTGATAGCGCGTTCAAATTTAAGGCTTAGTGATAAATGGGAAATCCTCTAAAGATAAAAGAAACTGTAGGCGGTACTTTTCTCGGATTGCAGGAAATGCAAACAACCGAGATGGATTATGCCGTCCATCAGATCCTTACTGAATTCTCAACATCATTAACCGGTTCAGGAACTATCAACATTGGTGGCGATGGTACATCAATGGGAACATTTACTGACACTAGCTTGTCTGGTGATTTGTCTGAAGGAGATCACCCAGGTCCTTTTAGTACAGCATCATCAACATTCACCCTAAAACAAAACTTAGAGTCAATTGCAGAGACGTCTATGGTAAATCCATTATTCTTAAACGATGATGGATATGCTGCAGAACACAGCAACAATCTTAATAGTACTCTTATTTCAAGAGCACTATCCAACTTAACCTCGAATGGTCTTGGTTCATATTATCTATCAGCAAGCAACCCCAACTCAAGCCTTTATACCGACAGCGGTTATTCAATAATAGATAAAAGATTTTCAGGTAATACTACTGATCAAGTAGTGTATAAGTTGTGGAGAAAAACCACAGGCGTATCTGCACCCTCTACAAACAGAACAGCAAGGATCTATAATACAAGTAATATTCAAGCAATGTCAGATGCTGACATTAAGACCTTAGCAAAAAGATTAAGAAACCAGATTGTAGCAACCGGTATTGGTCAATATAAATTATCTCAATCTAATCCAGCTGGAGCAGGTGAGACATGGGTACAAGTTGGATCCACAGTAGCAGATGTTAGAAATGATCTAGCTGATCAATCATATGCTGCATCGTATGAAGGTGCATATGCAAAACAATACAACCAACAGTTCGAAGGTGTATTTTAAACTAATTACAATAAACAATACGAAGGTGCATTTAACAAACAGTATGTCAAAACATACTTAGGACAATATGAAGGTTCATTTGTAAAACAATACTTAGGTGAATATGGAACCATATACTTAGGCAACTATACTAAGTCATATGAAGGAACATTTGTAAAACAATACGAAGGTGCTTTTGAAGGTGTATATACTGGAATATATGTAAAACAATATCAAAATTATTATTCTAAGTTATATCTAAAAACATATCTTGGTCAGTACGATCAACAGTTCGAAGGTGCGTTCAATAAGCAGTATGAAGGATCTTTTGAAGGATATTATAATGCAACCTATAGCACATTGTTTACAGGACTGTATACTAAAACATATCTAGGACAATATACAGGAACATTCATAGGTCAATATGATAAGACCTATGAAGGAGTATTTGAAGGATACTTTGATAAGACATATACTGGAGTGTATGTTGGTGTATACAATAAAGAGTATGTTGGTCAATATACAAAGACATATCTAGGTCAATATGAAAAAGCATATACTGGTGTATACATTAAACAATATCAAAATGATTACTCAGGTACATATTTAAAATCATATGCTGGTCAATACACAGGAACATTTGAAGGTGCATTCCAGAAACAATACACCGGTCAGTTCTTAGGACAATATACAAAATCTTATGTTGGTCAATATACAGGACAATACACAAAAACATATCTAGGACAATATACTGGAACATTCTTAGGTCAGTATACTAAAACATATGTAGGTCTTTACTAAGGTAATTATAACAAAGCATACGAAGGTGCATTCCTCGGAATCTATACTAAGTCTTATGAAGGTGCATTTACAAAACAATTTACAAAAGCATATGTAGGAACATATACAGGCATATACATTAAGCAATATCAAAATGATTATGCTGGAACATATTTAAAAAATTACACTGGCCAATATTCAACTCAATTCGAAGGAGCTTTCAACAAGCAATATGAAGGAACATTCGAGGGATACTTTAACAAAACATATACTGGTGTATACACTGGAATATATGTTAAAACTTATACTGGGTTATATGAAGGTGCTTTCCTTGGAGTATACAATAAACAGTACGAAGGAGCATTTAATAAATCATATCTAAAAGGTTATACAAAAACATACCTTGGTCAATATACAAAAAGTTATGAAGGTGCATTTAACAGATTGTATGTTGGTAATTATGTAAAACAATATACAGGTCAATACGAAGGAAGATTTACTGGAACATTCTCAGGTACTGCAAACTTCGAAGGTACATTTGCTGGAAACTATACTGGATCATTTAACAAGCAATACATTAAAACTTATTCTGGAACTTATGAAGGAACATATGCTGGATCTAGAACATATGCTGCTCAATATGCAGACCAATATCAAAAATTATATATTGGTAATTATACTAAGTCTTATGTAGGTCAATATAGTAGACAATTTGAGGGATCAAGAACATACGAAGGTCAATATACAGGATACTTTAATAAGACATATCTTGGAACTAACTATGTAAAAGCATATACAAAACAATATGCTGGTGAAAGAACTTACAATGCTCAATACACAGGTCAGTATACAAAAGCATATATTGGCCAATATACAAAAACATATCTAGGTCAATTTGATAAACAATTTGAAGGAACATTTGTTAGTGGTTCAGATTTCTTTACAGGATTCTTCTTACATGGAAACTTTGAGGGGGCTTACAATTCTAACTATGCAAGAGATTATGTTACACAATATACAAAACTATATGAAGGAAACTTCGTTAAGACATATGTTGGCGCATATGTAGAACAGTATGGTGGTAACTATGCAAAACAATATACTGGTAACTATGGAAAGGCATATCAGAAAGCATATGTTGGTCAATATGTAAAACATTATACTAAGACATATGTTGGTCAATATGATAGAGTATGGACAAAAACATATGAAGGTTCATTTACAACAAATTATCTAAGAAACTTTGAAAAGAATTGGTTAAAACAATATACAGGTCAATACACTAAACACTATCAGAAAGCGTATGCTGGAATTTATTCTAAGAACTTCTTAAAACAATATACTGGAATATACAACAAAGTATACATTAAACAATATACTGGAGTCTATAATAGACTATTTGCTAAAGCTTATAGTGGTGTTTATGTTGGTGTATTTACAAAAACTTATGCAGGTCAATATACAAAAGCATATGTTGGACAGTTTACTAAGCAATGGTTAAAAGCATATGTTGGTCAATATTCAAGACAATTCCTTAAACAGTATGAAGGAACATTTACAGGTACATATGGTAAAAACTATCTAAAACAATATACGGGTTTATACACAAGACTATACCAAACAAACTGGGATAGAGTATATACTGGTTATTATACTACTAACTATGAAAAAGCATATACTGGTCAATATACAAAAACATATGCAGGTAATTATGATAGACAATATTCTGGTACATATAATAAGAACTACTTAAAACAGTATACAGGAAACTATGACAGACAATATGGTGGTACTTACACTACAACATTTACTGGTCAGTATGCAACAAACTATCTAAAACAATATACAGGTAATTATGATAGACAATATTCCGGTACTTACAATACAACATATTCTGGTCAGTATGGTACAAACTATCAAAAAGCATATACAGGAAACTATGATAGACAATACTCAGGACAATATGCTACAACATATTCAGGACAATATGCAACCAATTATCTAAGACAATATACTGGAAGTTATACTAGACATTACTCAAAACAATTTACAGGATATTTCTCAACAACATATAGTGGTCAATATGCTACAACATATTCTGGAACATATAATAGTACATACACAGGATATTATGCAACAAACTATCAAAGAGCATATGCAACTAACTGGAGTAGGGTAACAAGATCAACACAATTCTCTGGAACATATGCTGGTACTGCACAATACACTGGTCAATATACTGGTTATTTCTCAACAGCATATACTGGATATTTCTCAACATCATATTCCGGAACATATAATAGAACATACACAGGAAGTTATAATAACACATTTGCTGGTATAGGTGGTTGGGCAGGTCCTGCTACTAACTATACTAAGACATATTCAACACAAGGTTTCTTTAGTGGTGCACCATTCTATGCAAATGGTAAACTACAATATGGTACACAATATGCAGGTCCAGTATTAAGTTATAACAGACAGTATAGTAATAACAAATCAACATTCGAATGTTATAACCAGGGTATGATTAATGGTGGTACTGAGTACTGTGGTGCTGGTAAAGGTGGAGACTTATTATTCTATGGTCAGAAACAATGGTCAAGAGCATTCTCAGGAAACTATGTAAGAGGATATACAGGAGCCTATTCTAGGGTAACAAGAACAACAAACTATAATAGGGTAACAAGAACAACACAATACAGTGGTCAGTATACAGGACCAGCTCAATACACAGGACAATATACAGGACAGTTTTCAACACAATATACTGGATACTATACAACTAACTATCAAAAGGCATATGCTGGAGGCTATGAAAGAGCATTCACTGGTAACTATGTAAGACAATACACTGGTAACTATGCAAGAGTTACAAGAACTACTAACTATACAAAACAATATGCAACAGCTTATGAAGGTGTATATGGAACAAACTATACTAGACAATATACTGGAAACTATGTAAGACAATACACTGGTCAGTATACAAAAAGATATTCTGGAACATATACAAGAAACTATCTAAAACAGTATACAGGAAATTATACAAGAGCATATACTGGTAATTATACTAAGAGATATACTGGTACATATGGTACTAACTATACTAGACAATATACAGGTAATTACGAAAAAGCATATGCTGGTCAATACACAAAAACATTTAGTGGTACATACGGAACCAACTTTACAAAAGCATATACAGGCAACTATACTAAGAGATATACAGGTCAATACAATAAGCAGTTTAGTGGTTCATATACAACACAATATCAAAAAGCATATGCTGGAAACTATGCAAGACAGTATACAGGAAACTATAATAAAGATTACTCAGGTACATTTGGTAGGAACTATCTAAAACAATATACTGGAAACTATTCAAGACAATTTGGTACAAACTATACTGGAACATTCACTGGTACATATAATACCAATTATACAACAATATATGAAAGAGTATTTAATGTAGCGTATAGTGGAACATATAACAAACAATATGAAGGTGCATTTAGTGGAACCTTTACTAAACAATATGAGGGTGCTTTCTCAGGCACATTTGCAACCCAATACGAAAAAGCATTTAGTGGACAGTTTGGAAGAAACTATGCTGGTGAGTACTCAGGTACATATACTAGAAACTATGGTAAGCAATATTCAGGTACATATGGTAAAAACTATGTAGCTACATACACTGGTTTATTTGCAAAACAATATATTGGTCAATACAATAAAGCATACGTTGCATTATATGAAGGTGCATTCAACAAACAATATGCTGGTAACTATGAGGGATCATATGCCAGAAACTATACTAAAAACTTTGCAGGTCAATATACAAGACTATATATCAAACAATATAGTAAGTCTTATGAAGGTGCTTACAATCAAGGTTATGTAGGTGGATTCACTAAACAGTATGAGAAAAACTATGTTAAGCATTATACTAAAACTTATGTAGGTGTTTATACTAAACATTATGCTGGTCAATTTGCTGCACAATATATTGGACAATACACAGGTACATTTGAAGGTGCTTTCAATAAGCAATATGAAGGTTCATTCAATAAACAATATGAAGGTCAATTTGCTGGATCAAGAACATATGCTGGACAATACTCAGCTAACTATACAAGAACATATGCACCTGCTTACATAAAAGCATATGCTGGTCAGTACACAGGAACAAGAACATACACAGGTCAATATACTGGATCCTTTGAAGGTGTATTTAATAAAACATATATTAGTATAAACTACATTAAAGCATATGCTAAACTATGGTCTGGATCAAGAACTTATGATGGTCAATATAATGGTCAGTATACAGGATACTTTGATAGAGCATATACTAAAGCATATGAAGGAACTTACACAGGATACTATATTGGAGTGTATGTTGGTGGTCAAGGATATCAAGGTGTATATGATGGAATATATGAAGGAACATATGCTAGAACTTATCTAGGTAATTATACTAAGACATACGTTGGAGTATACAACAAACAATATGAAGGTTCATTTAACAAAACATATACTAAGGCATATGTTAAAACATACCTAGGACAATACACACAAGAGTATGAAGGTTCATTTACAAAACAATTTGAGGGTGCTTTTAACAAACAGTATGAAGGAACATTTACTGGCAACTATGTAAAAGCATATGCAGGTCAGTACACTGGTCAATATACAAAAACTTATGTTGGTCAATATACAGGAACATTCGAAGGAACATTTACTAGACAATATGTTGGTACATATGCAAAAGCATACAGCAAAGAATATGAAGGAACCTTTGATGGAACATATACAAAACAATATGAAGGATCATTCTTAGGAATATATAACAAAGCATATGAAGGATCTTTCACAAAGCAGTTCATTACAACTTATAGAGGATTGTATGAAGGTGCTTACAATAAACAATACGAAGGTGCTTTCAATCAACAATTCGAAGGTGCATTCAACAAAACATATGAAGGTGTATTTGAAGGAACTTATAATAAACAATATGAAGGTTCTTTCACTAAACAATTTACTAAAACTTACTTAGGACAATATTCTCAACAATTTGAGGGATCATTCCAAAGACAATATGTAGGAACATATGTAAAAGTTTATAGTAAAGAGTATGAAGGAGTATTCACAACTCAATACGAAGGTGCATTCAATAAGACATATCTAGGAAACTATACTAAGTCTTATGAAGGTGCATTTACTGGAAACTATGTAAAAACTTATGTTGGTCAATATACAGGTCAATATAATAAAACATATGAAGGTGCTTTCAACAAACAATTTGAAGGAGCATTTAACAAACAATACTCTGGTCAGTTTGTAGGAAACTTTGTAAAGGCATGGGCTGGACAATATGTAGGTCAATATACAAAGACATACCTAGGACAATACACAGGTACATTTGAAGGTGCATTCCAAAGACAATATGTTGGTACATATGCAAAAGTTTATAGTAAAGAATATGAAGGTACATTTACTGGATACTATTCTACTAACTTTGAGAAAGCATATGTTGGTGTATACAATAAAGAATATATTGGTCAATATGGCCAAATATATATTGGTGCATATGAGAAACTATACTCACAACAATTTGAAGGTGCTTTTGACAGAGCATACATAAAAACATATGTCGGCCAATTTGAGAAGTCTTATACTAAGGCATACATTGGTCAATACACTGGATCATTTGAAAAAGTGTATGTTGGTGTTTATAACACTACTTGGTCTGGATCAACTATCCAATCATCAACAAGTAATATAAGCACAACAACTTTATGGGTTAGAGTAGCTTAACTGTTGACCTTATAAATAAATACAAGTATAATATGACAAAATTGAGATTACTATGGAACAAGATGGAAAATATGCGAAGGTACCTGCCGGTATGACAATTGAAAAACCTAAACCTGAAATAGAAGAAAAAAGACAAACTAAAGAAAGACCTTTATCCATTAAAGATTTTTCTTTGGATCCTGACTTACCTATTATTCAGAACCCTCACTTTACTAATAATGCAAGAACAGAAATGGCTTGTACATTAATTAGACCTGATGGTATGGCAATGATAGAAAAGAATATCCCTACAGATAAGAACCACCCTCTGTTTAGAGATATCATGAATCAATTTACTGAAGCTGAGATAGAAACAAATACTAAAAGAACTATTAGTATTCAGAATGCTCATGCTGAAGCACAGAAAGAAAAAAATAAAGAAATTGAACGTGATAAGATTAGACAAGAACTGTGGGATACCAAAAGCAAGTTTATGGAAATGGATATGGTAAAGAATAGTGATGAGAAACTTCTAAAAAGAAATTTAAGAAAAGCAACGACACCTTATGAAGCTATGGCTTATGGTGTTGCTATATTAGTAAAGGAATCAGATAAAAGTGAATAGAGGCTACCTATTAGTAGCCACACTATCTAAACCTTTCTATGATGCTGGTGTAATGGCTATACAAAGTCTAAAGGACGAAGTGCCTGATGCTAAAGTTGCGTTCTTTACTCATGAAGAATGGGTAAGAGATGAAGACAGACATTTATTTGATCATCTTATAACTGGTGTTCCAGTTCATTGTAGAGCTAAATTATGGGCATTGCCAAGAACACCTTTTGATGAAACTGTTTACTTAGATGTGGATACTCACGTTGTAAGTAGTGAGATTGAAGAAGTATTTGATCACTTATATAAATCTGAAGCAGATGTTGTAATGTCAGAGAACAGACCTTATAATGCTAAGGTAGTTTATTTCCAAGACAAGCACCAAAACAATGGTCAAGCTAGGGAACTGAATCATTACAATGAAGAACATCTTAAACTTTATAGAGAAGGAAAGGCTCATAAGTTTAGATGGCATTGTGGTATGTTTGCATATCATAAAAATGAAAGAACTCAATACCTTTGGGAAGAATGGTTAAGGTGGTATAAAAGACACACTGTAGAAAGAAATACAGATCCATACCCAACGAGTTTAGAGTACTGGGATACATTTGCGTTTTGGAGAACATTACATGAAAGCCAAAACTTAGATGCATCTATAAAGCGTCTCCCTAATGACGCAAAATATAATTTCGTAACTGGCTATAGGGAAAGCGAGGTACGGCACGGGCATGAGAAAGCTGTATTACATTATACAATTCCGCCCGAGTATACAATTGAAGGAAACTTACTAAAAGATGAAGCAAATATTGACTCTTCCTACGGATCTTTTGACGATCTTAGATAAGTATAGCAACTTTATAATCGAAAATAGACCGGATAAAAATTTACCGAACTGGAGAACAAAAGGGAAGTTCTATAAAGAAAACAGATCGGAATTCGCAACCTCATTAGAGTGTTTGAAAAGTATGCCACATGAAACTCATGATGGCTTTCCACCAGATAGTTTTGGCTATGATATGAATGAGCCAACACTTAAAAGAACCTTAGAACATGAAGGACATAAATTTACCAGTCAAGAAAAAGATTGGATTAAGACTTATATTGAAAAGTCTCAAGAACTAGATGATGAACTTGGAACATATATTGGTTATAAGTTTTGTGCTCTTAAAATGTTTTATCCAGAAGATGGTTATATTGCTTGGCATACCAATTGGAATGTACCAGGATTTAATTGTCTATTTACATATAATCCAACAGGTAATGGATACTGGAGAAACTTAGATAGTTCTGAAGAACAACCAGGATCAATCTTACCAGATCCTGATACTAAATTAGTACATATGCAAGATCCAGTTGGATGGCATTGCAAACTTGGATACTATGGTAAGAAGGAAGAACATGATAAAATTATGTGGCACGCAGCTTATGGTGGTCCAAGAATAACATTAGGTTGGGTTGTGTTTGATGAAAACATTTGGGCTGACATAGTAGACGAATTAACAGATGAATCTTAGAAACGATTTTAAATACGCATTAGTAGAAGAGTATAAAACTTATTGGAACGCTTATCAAGAACCTAATGAGTTTTATGCTGATCTACTTTCTATATCTCCATACTTTAGTAATCATTTTAAACTAAGAAAAGATGTAGTCAGAGGATCTGGCACTAAAGCAGAGGTGAAATTAATAGATCAAAATACATTATGGTTCGTAATGTATGGCAAAACAAAACGTGCATTAACATGCATTGAGAACACAAGAAAGGCAGAACTTACATTCCGATGTGAGCAAAACAGAATAATACACTCAAGAAAAATCATTCCTTGCCAATAATACAACTTTCCTTTCGTATAAATACTTCTGTATTAGTAGGAGAGGTTAATGGCAACCAGAGTAAATATTGTTATTGATCAAGGCACAGACTTTGAAACATCAGTATCATTAACAGACGCAACAGGTGCACAGTTAAATCTAACTGGCATGTCTGCTGCAGCACAAATTAGAAAGCATTACACGAGTAGTAATTCTACTGCGTTTGGCACATCATTGGCAAACACAACAGGAACTCTTACACTTACACTTAACAACTCAGTGACATCTAGCTTAACTGCTGGAAGATATGTATATGATGTTGAGCTAACTGACTCATCGAGTAAGGTTAGCAGAATACTTGAAGGAATTGTTACTGTCACGCCGGAGGTGACAAGATAATGGCTAACACATTATTCAATCAAACTTCATCTAATATCAAAGTAAACATTGGCCAAAGTGGTGGTGTGGTTGGTAGTACATTAGGAAATAATGCTATAACACTAACTAGTCAGAATATAGGTAAATCAAGACTTACAGACTTAACTGACGTAAACGACACAACAGAGGTAGACGGGGGCACATTGGTATACGATGCAAGTACGGACGAGTACAAACTTCAAGCATTGAATATTGATGGAGGCACCTTTTAGTGGCCAATAGTGTAATTCAAATAAAAAGAAGTAATACCGAGGCAACAGCATCGAATCTTGCCTTTGGTGAATTAGCTTATTCTTTAGTTAGTAATAATTTATTCATAGGTACAGATTCCAATACTGTAATAAAGATTGGTGGTGCATCAGATTCACAAATAGTAAATGTTACAGCAGGTACATTAAAGAATGGTGCAGCATTAGTAGTAAACAGTACTGGTGGTGTAGATACTTTAACCATACAAGATTTAACTATTGGATCAAATGTATCAGCTAATCAATTATCAATAACACAAAACATTTTATCTAATGTTGTTACATCAAATAGTTTAACATCTAACTCAGCAACATTTACAGATGTTATAATAAATGATACTTTAACAGTTAATGGATCCATAACACTTAGAGGTGATCAAATAAACCTTGGTGATGGTGGAGATGTAATTTCATTAGGAGCAACTGTTAATGATAACATTATACCTACAACTACAAAAACATTTAACTTAGGTTCTTCATCACAACAATTTAGTATGTTGTTTGCTAACCAAGTAACAGTCAATGCTACACCTACTGCTGACTTTGAAGTAGCAAATAAAAAATACGTAGACGATTCATTAAGTGGTGTAAGCACAGTAGGTAATACAACACAATTAGGAGCACCGACAGATGGAGTTTTTGCAAACGGCTCAGGTTCTGGAAATATAGAAGGTGCAGTAACTTCAATATCAAATACTACAACTATTACAGAAGCAATAGATTCAATGAATGAAGTTATGTTTAATATACATCAACAAACATATGTACGTGATGTTGTAGTAACATGTACATCAGGAAACACAGGTGAAGCACCATTAACTGCTACACTAACAATTAATGTTGTTGGAAACGCCAACGCATTTGATGTCAATTGGGGGGATGGAAGTTATACCAACAATACGACGGACTCGACGCCATCTCATACTTATACGGATAACACCAACTCCCCTTTTGATATTACAGTAACAGCAAGAAACACTGGAGCCAAAGGTGAAGGTAATTCTGCATCACAATCTGTAACAGACTTAATTACTTTATATACAGCTGATCCAGTAGCTGATTTTGATATTATGTCAGCAGTATCTGGTGGAAGTGAAATAACATCAGCTAATATAAATCAAACAATATATGTTGATAATGATACTACAAATGCAAATGATGTAGTTGCAACATTCAATATTGATTGGGGTGATGGAAGTGCAAATGCAATATCTAATACATCAGTAGCTGGTGGTACTCAAGGAGCAAGAGAACCTCATGTATATACTTCAGCAACTGGCACTGGTACAAATACAATAACATTATCTATCAATACACATTCAACTGCTGATCCTTCATCAGTACCTAATAGTGCAACTAAGACTATTAAGATATATGA
>Ga0163109_10002213_pt1 | contig 15266 bp, 16 predicted proteins | sample CRUFie1St13metaG_FD_108704 | JGI IMG/M metagenome (GOLD analysis project Ga0163109, IMG submission 108704) | Marine microbial communities from the Costa Rica Dome - CRUD Field 142mm St13 metaG | ecosystem: Environmental > Aquatic > Marine > Oceanic > Photic zone | place: Costa Rica: the Eastern... | reverse complement strand
ATTTATTCAAATAAAAATTGATTTATTTTTTATTAACATAAAGAATAATTAATTATATTTAATAAATGGATCATAAATTTGAAATATTTCAATATCCTCAAAATACTAAAAATATAATGGACGTAGAGCTAGATACATCATTTGGGACTTCTCCAACAAAACCATTATTATCTTTAGGATTTATTCATTTCGATCATCAAACTAAAAATAAAACTGAGATATTTGGTACAAAATTGAAGGGAAAAAAATTTTATTTAGTTACAAGTGAATTTGAACATATGATTGAAAATCATGAAGAAGATCTTAATTTTAAGATTAGTAAAAAATTTAAAGTAAAAGATGGATGGTTATCTAGAGCTGCATTTAAGATGTGGGAAATATTAACATTATTTAATTTAACTGATGAAAAATCTGGTATGAATATGTTACATTTAGCGGAAGCGCCTGGTTCTTTTGTTCAATCTATTATTTCATATAGAGATACTAATTCAAAAAAATCTTCATCAGATAAGCATTATGTTGTTAGTATTAAAGATAGTGATAAGACAGTTCCTTCGTTAGATAAATTATCAAAAGCGCTAACTACTACTCAAAAGAAAAAAGTTAAACTACACAAATATACTAGTTCTGATATTGGTGATTTGACGAGTTTAACAACACTTCAAAATATTGTTAAAAATAACAAGAAGAAAGCTGATTTAATTACAGCAGATGGTGGTTTTAACTGGACAAATGAAAATTTTCAGGAACAAGAAGCATATAGATTATTATTAGCTGAAATTATAGGTGCAATAATGAATCAGGCTAAAGGTGGTCATTTTGTAATTAAATTTTTTGAAACATTTACAGAATCAAGTATTAAATTAATTGAAATTCTTAGTCAATTTTACAAAAATATTTTTATTTACAAACCACTTACAAGTAGATCAAGTAATTCTGAAAAATATGTTATTTGCGAATCTTTTACACTATCAGATGAAAAAGTAATAAAAAAACATGTTACAAAATTAGTAAAATTATTAGAGGAAATTAATAAACAAGAAGTTATGAATAATTTATATTTACAAAATTTTGCTACTAATTATGAAATTCCAATTGTAACTAAAATATTTTTCAAATATATGAATACTAATTTAATGATCAAGCAAATGAAGCAAATTAATAAAATGATTAATTATATTAATTCTGATAACTATTTTGGAGATGAATATCATAGTTATAAAAAACAACAAATTGATGCTACTGAATTTTGGTATACAAATTTTATTGAAAATTCAAAGACTATTTCATATAAATTTGTTGAACAGATTAAAAAGAATAAGTCTGATATAGAAAAAGATCTAAAAAAGTACATTAAAACATAAATATTCTTTGAATATTAATTGAATCATTCTGATTCTATAAATTTTTTTATTCCTTTCGATTTAAAAAATTTTCCATATCTTTCTTTTTTTTATCAACATCAACACTATCTTTACCAATTACAGGGTAAAGAAATTTTTCAGCTAATTGTTCACCCATATAAATCTCTGCTTTCTTTCTATCTATCTCCCCATTATTAATTTTCTTTTTCATTTCAATCATCATATTCAAAATATTAAGATCATGACCTCTTATTACTGCTCGAAATATAGCAGGATATTTCTCATAAAATGACTTGAATATACTCATTAAAGTATCTTCATATTGTTTGTTATTTTCTTCTTTTAATTTTTTAAATTTATCTAATTCACAAAATTTCCTTATCATTTGTGAATTCTTTTTTATCTCATCGAGATCCATATTATATATTTTAAATACACATTATTTTAAATATATAAACTACCATAAATTATGTTTTTTGTAATTATTTCTTACTAGGTTTTTACAATTCTTATATCCTATTAATTCTGAATAAAGTGGATCTAAACTTTCAAATAGTTCTTTGTATTTTTTTCCATCTGAAATTAAAAAATTTAAAAGCTCCTCATTTTCAAATATTAAATCACATCCTTGTTCTGAAGATATATATTTATTATCATAACGTTTATCAATTAATATAAAACCATATTCTTGTCTGTCATGATGACTTCCTATAAAAACTATATCCCCTGTTTTAATATCTTTATCATTATGTAAATAATTTTGTAATTTTTCATCAAATTCTTCATAATCAATAGTTAATCCTCTAAATGAATCATACTCAGGTTCTAATTTTTTAACTATATTATAAAATTTAGCCATTTATAATAATTTAATTTAATTATTTTTTTTAAATTCAATTTTTATATTAAGATTACTTTATATTTTATTTATATATGTCAGAATATATTTGTTATATCCTAAAATGTAACAATTATACTTATAATGGATGTACTAATAATTTCAAAAGAAGAATTAGACAACATAATGGTGAAATAAAAGGAGGAGCAAAATGTACTTCTAAAAGAGGTCCATGGGAACCCTATTGTATTATAACTGGGTTCAAAGATAATATAGAAGCATTACAAACTGAATGGAGAATTAAACGAGTTGAAGGTAGGAGAAGAGCCCCTAAATATTGTGGAGCAGAAGGACGAATAAAAGGATTAAATCAAATACTAAAATTAGAACAATTCACAAGTAAAAGTCAAAGATTAATAAAAGATATGGAATTAACAATTTATTTACATAAAGATTTTCAACATTTATTGGATGAACAACCTGATAATATTACTATAAAAGAATTAAATGATTATTTTATATAATATATTTATATGGATTATAAAAAAAAGTATTTTAAGTATAAAACAAAATATTTAGAATTGAAGAAACAAATTGGTGGTGAAACTCCAATAGAAATAAATGATGAAATTAAAAAATATATTAAGAAATGGGTTTCAATAGAAAATATAGTATGTAGACATGGAGATAATCCTCCATTAGACATTGGTAATAAAGTTGGTTTTCGTTCATTTATAGATGATTCAAATTGGAAAGGAAAGAGAGATGAAGAAAATAATGTAATCGATAGTTGTGAAAAAATAGATCTTGATAATTGTGAAAAAAATGATAGATGTAAAATTTATAAATCCTCTAAAGGTGAAAAATGTATCAATGCAAGTAGAATTAAATTTTTTGAAGGAAATGAATTAGCACAAAAAATAACAGGTAAGTTTGGTGATAAATTTAAATTATATTATACCATTCCTTTTAATTTAGATGATATTAAAATATCATTATATTGTCATATTTTAGTAAATAATAACGATATATATGTATTATTCAATTGTGGGAAAATATTTGATTCTAATGCTTTATATAAACAAGAATTTATTGAGTATTTAAATAAATTATTTTCTAAAATCATGAAATATAAATTTAATAAACTAATATTATGCGGTTACAGTATGGGATGTGTATTAGCATTAAGATTTGGGTATTTTATTTTTAAAAATTTTAAAAATACTTTTTTTAACAAATGTTTAATAATTGGTGCGGCTCCTTTTAAATGGATGCCTAAAGATGAAAAAGAATTTAATAATCTTCCAAATGTTTTTATTTTTATTAATAAGTTATTTGGTTATGATCGCATACTTATTGAAAATGAAAATAATGAAAAAAATTTTAATTTAAATTTACCATTATATGTTTTACAATATGAATTTAATGAAGATGCTGAAACTAAAGCAAAAAAAAAAAAAGTAGTCTTTTCAATAAAAAAAATAATTGAATTACCAGAAGACCATTGTAGTAAAAGAAATTTTGATATTTGCCATAACTGGACTAGTTATTTTGATGGATTTGTAAAAGCTTTAAAATTTACATAAAGATTTTCAACATTTATTAGATGAACAACCTAATAATATTACTATTAAAGAGTTAAATGAATACATATATTAATAATAAATGAATGTTATTAATATAATAGCTATTATTGGTATTATTATATCAGGAACTGTAACTAGTATAATTATATTTAAATTTTTAAAAGATAATAATTTTTGTATGAGTAGACCAAGACGAAGAAATAGAACAAATCGAATTAGCCCTGAAATGTTTCATGCTCTAGCAAGGATTATTGAAGAAAGAAATAGACAAATATGTGAAATAGAATTAAAAAGTAGATCTGATAATATCTCAAAAAATAAATTTATTGTTGTTGTTAACCCTGATAATAAAATTGTTTTAGGAAGTGAAAACGTTTAATTCTTTAAGTAATTTTATTGGGGATAGTTATAATTTAAAGAGTAAATATTTTTATTAATATATATTTAGAATGAGTTCCGTAATTGTAGAACCGCAAACCGCAAATGTTATGAATGCTGTAATGTGTGGACTAATGTCATTTGGTCTACTAGTTACACCACAAAAATTTATGCAAGGAGGTGCATATCAAAAACCCTGGTTTCAAAATTTACCAGAAGCAAGGGATAATAGATTATATTATTTAGGACAGTTTATGTCATTTTTAATGCTAGGAGGATGTTTAGTACCAACTTTAATGGATCCTAGTTCACAATTCTTATGTTATCAAATGGCATTAATACATGCAGTAAACATAGTACATACATTAGTTTTTATGTGCTCTTCTGCATATGAAAATGCAAGACCAGTTACTAATGAATCAAAAGGACAATGGTATTTTATGACAGTATTAAGTTTTGCATTTTTTATTGTAACAGTATTAGCTGCATCTCATTCAACAGATAATGTTGTTGATTCAAGAGAAACAAGAGTTGATAAATCAGTTGCAAATACTTTAATGTTGTGTTTTAGCAGTGTTTTTGGAGTATTATTTATTTCAGTTCCTAGATTACTATTATCTTTCTTTTGGAGTGATGAAAATGATAATGAAGCACAACCAAATACTGAATCTAAAGAAAATACATCACCTGAAGAAAATGCAGTTCAAGCACCACAAAAAGAAGTGAAAACCGTAATGGGTTTTAAGCTATTAGAGATGACAGATCATGAAAAATGGTGGGCTAGATGTATTGGTACAGCTATTCTTTGTTTAAATTTAGGTGTTGCAATTGATGCTAATATTCATCAACCATTATATACAGCAGGTTCTTTAGTTACTGTTTCAACATTAACATTATTAAATTTTCATCAAGTTGTAATGAGACCATATAAATCAATTTCAAATAGACAAATCTTATTATCATGGGTACCTAATTTAATTATGAGTGCAGTTGTAATTGCTGTATTAACTAGTGCTGTATTATTAGCATAATAAAAATTGATTTTTTTATTTATTATTATTATTTATATTAATAAATATGACTGATAATTTAGATTTAACTAAATACATAAAATTAAAAGATAATGGTTATTTTAAACATTTAAGAAAATTAACAGATCAAGAAAAAGAATGCCAAGATGAAAAAGGTAAAGCAGATAAAGAAAAACATATAAAAGAAATGGGTGTTTGGAAGCAAAAAAAATACTGGTATCTAAATACTTATTATAATCCAAATGATAATGAAAATGATTTTTTTTTAGATTTTGATCGTTATTATTCACTAGCAGAAGTAAAAAAAGCTGCAATAAAAAAATGTGAAGATGAATCAGTATTAGAAAAATTATTTCAATATGATGGTAATGATACATTTAAACAAGGTAATATTAAGATTAAATGTGTTACAGATGATGATGATTTTGATTAAAATTGAAAATTTTATTTATAAATTCTAGTATAAAATTATAAACATGTCAGGTAATTCAAGTTTTAATAAAAATAAGTTAGGAGATGCAGGTTTAAATTTTGAGATGCTACCACAACATTTAAGACAATGGGATGTATTAGGTGATAAATGGGTTGTTGTTCAAAAAGACATTAATACGATTGATAAAAATAAAATTCCAGTTGGTCATACAGATTATTCATGGAATAATAATGGTAATGTTCCAATTGGACATACTAATTATTCTATAGGTAATTAATCATAATCTTTATTTTTTAATAATCGAATTTCATAATTCCATGCAGTAAAATATTTGTAATGAACAGCAAAAATAATAAAATGTGCTACTAACAATAATATTGTACCGACACTTACTAAATATAATGAATCATAAATACTTGAATAATCATTACAAAATAATATTGATTTTTGTAGTTGTGTTTCATAATAATTTATTTGTTTTTCTGTATCAATAATAGTCTGGTTTAATGTCCAAATTACTGACCTACCTTCTGCAATTGACTGTGTAGGATTAAATACAGTTAATTTCCTACCATATTCATATTTCATTGGTGACCATTCTGTTTTTTCATTAATGTAAGTATTTGTTTCAATATTATTTAATTGATTCATTGCACTATTTTTAAATTGATCTTGTAAATCAATAAATTTATTATATTCATATAAAAATTGAGTTGTTATATTATCAGCTTTTCCAATATACTTCTTTGCTTCTGATAAATATAAATATGCTTCATTTATAGTTTTTTCTATAAAATTTTTGTATAAATGACATGTTTGTAGTAATAAATATGAAAACATTGTACTAACTGATGATACTGTAGATAAACTTATTGTTAATAAGTAAAATAAAAAAATTAAAGTAGTTCCTAAAACAGCCCATATTATTTGACATGTTATTTGATTACATTTTTGAATCTTTTTACATTTTTTAGTTTTACAACACTTACAGCAAAAACAACCTATTTCTTTATTTTTAAATAACTCTCGTTTTGTTTCAATAATTCCTACAGATAATCCATGCGAAAATACACATGTGTGTAAAATTAGCAAAGATCCTAATAATAGATACAAATATGTAGATACGTCAGATAAATTACTATTATATTTGATCAAAATATTTTGACATTCTGATAAATTAATACTTATCATAATTGTAGATACAATTGTTAATATTAATCCTATTGCCGCTCCCAAAGGAAAATTACCAATACTCGTATCATATATATATGATAAGCATTTTACTCTATTTAAAAGTTTTGTTTTATTATTTGATTCCTCACTTGATTCAGATTCATATACATAAACTTGAGTAATATAATTATTATTATTTATTTGTGAAATTTTATTTTCTGGTTGTATTTTTGACATAATTACTTATTTTAATAAATAAAATTTTAAATATAAAAATTATTTCATTGTTTATTATCAAATTGAAAACTTCCATAAAGATTTAGTTTTTTATCAGATGGTTTACGTGGGTTAAACCAACATTTTGTATTACTATATTCATATACTTTTGTACTTCTATAGAATCCTGATAAAATACTACCTTCATCACAATATAATCTACCTTTTAATTTATTATTATATGCATAACAACAAATTGTATGTATTTGTTGACAAGTATACGTACCATAAATTTTTGATTGAATAACTTGTTTTGCATAAGCTTTTTCAATATCCGATAGATTTTTTGGATATTGTATTATTTTTGAAATATCTGTAAATGTAGTATGTACTTCTGATTCCATACCGGACCAAGATTCTTTATAATCCATTACAGTTGCCCAATCTTTCCATGTACATACATCTGGTATATTAAAAATATTTTGTGCATATAAACCATCATTACTTGCTGATAAATAGATTTGTCTGATTTTATCATTTCGTATTTCATATGGCCATAATGTCCATATAAAACAGAGATAAGCACATTTATTTAAATTTTTACAAACATAATACCAATCAAATGTATTTGAAATTTTTTCTATTTTATCTATATTTCTTAATATAGCTGGAATTGCTCTTTGAAAATCATCAAAGTCTATTCCTACATATTCGTAAGTTGATGCTAAATGTTTACTATTCATAAAGTTTATTAAATTTTCAGTAGAATCACCAATACTATTGTTAATAAAATTTTTACAAAATTTTAGCCATATACTTTTTTCTTGACTCATAAAAATATCCCTAACTTTACTTATCGATTGAAAATCTATATCTTCAATTGATAAATTTTTGAAATCATCAGTTACTGATACCATATAATATATATAAAAAAATTAATATAATAAATTTTTTCAATTTTTATTTATATGTTCTGATAATACTTACTAAATCTTTTTTCTTTTTTTTCTCAAATCCTTTTTGATATAATTTTAATCTACCAATTACAGTAAGCAATTTATCTTTCTTTTCTTTTAATAATTGAGAATCTGTTTTTGAAATTAATGCTTCCACCTCTTCATCAATTGATTCTTCTGATAATGATTCATTTGATGAAGAATCAGATGTTTTTAAAATTTCTAATTCTTCTTTTGGTTTTTCTTGAATATTAATAATATTACTATTTGCATTTTTTAAATTTATAGTAACAATACTAGTATCTTTATCAGACATAATTTTACTAAATTCTTCGTGATTTAATGTAAATTCTTTATTACCAAATTCAAATGTTGGCAAAAATAGATTTTCATCTTGATGGTAAACTAATATTATGTATGGTTTATATATATCTATCTCAGATCCGTCTGTTAAAATATAATTTTTATCTTTTACAGAAATTACAACATTTAAATTAAAAAACACAGACAAAAATAATATTCCAAATGAATCATTGAAATTGTCTACATTTGATTTTAAATATAATTGTTTGTTATAAGGAAAATTAGGATTTAATTTTTTTATAAAATTCTTCTCTAATATCTTTAATTTTAAAAATTTTAAAAAAGTATTATGAATATTTTCAGTATCTGTATCATAATTTGTAATTCTATTTTTTATGTAAAATAAAAAACATTCAACAATATTATATTTAATATTTTTTATTTCTTGTACTGGTAAAATTCCTCTATTTTTTAATATGTTTGTTTTTTCTATTTTTATCTCATTACTTTCTTCAGAAAGCAAAAAATTTATAGCAGTTTCTATTGTTAACATTTGATATTTAATCTTCAAGACTCTAAATATTTTTTTTCAACATTTCTTTAAAACTAAAATTCTTATTAATAGTAGAATTATCCTTTTTTATATTATTTTTCATTTTTAATTTATCACTTACTTTACAACTAAATTTATTAAATATACTTTTAAATAATACATGTGTCTGTAATAATTTTCCTTTAAAATATAAATTATTTTCACTCATTTCTGAATATAATTCTTCTTCAGTCATTTTTATATTATTCAAAATATTAATAAATATAGATTCTTCTCCTTTATTATAATTTTTATAAATTTTATATTTATTGAAATATTCTAGCAAGATTAACTTATTTTCATTTCTAAAAATTTGATCATCTTTTAAAATATTACCCATTATATAAAAATGTTTCCATGTGTGAAAAATTTTATAATCATTTTGTTTTAATTCACAATATCTTAAAATTTTTTCTTTAACATTATTATTTAATTTTGGCTTTTTTTTTACATTTGTTTTTAAAGTTTTAACAGTTTTTATATTTAGTTTATTTATAGTTTTCTTTTTGTTCTTTTTTTTATTTGTAACAGTAGTCCAACTATCCATATTATTATAATAAATTAATAATTTTTTAAATAAATTAATCTAACGCTGGTGCTCCTTCTGAAAATCTACCTGTAAAAATTATTCCCCCACTTATATCATACAAAGATCCATTTCCATGTGGAATATTCCATTTAAATTCACCATCATATTTTATATTTCCATTATTATAATATTCTATACCTTTTCCAAATTTTTCAAAATTTATTGAAGTACCTTTATATTCTAAATAATGGGTATCATTATTATCTTTTAAAAATGCAATTAAAAAGTATTTCTCATTTTTTATCAAAGCACTACAATAATTTATTTTATTATCTCTGAATGCTAGTCTAAATAATATTGAATCTTGTCTAGAGTTTCTATATAAGTTAAAAGTATCTGTAAATATTCCGATATTTATTAATTTTTTCTTATCATTATCAATATAATATTTTTTACCAAAGTATAAATCAGGATATTTATCAAAGCATGTCATTTCACATATTTCATCATGAAAACTAGCATTTATTTCTAATTTTACTTTTAAAGTATTATTAAATTTAGTAATAAATTTAATTATATCAAAGTTTTCTAATTTCTTTAATATTTCATCATTTTTCTCTTCAGCTAATTTTTTTATTTTTTCGAGTATGTAATTATTCAATAATTCAATATCACCTGTAGTTGTTCTTTGCACATTAATTTTTTTCTTTACTTCTGTTATTAATGTTGGATAATTAATTTCTTCATCTGAATCTGATGACCAATTATAATCTGAATCACTACTAGAATCTGATTCAATACTAGAATCTGAATCAATACTAGAGTCATCATTACTTGAATTACACTGATAACATAATTTTGATTTATTTGATTTATTATCATCTTTTAAATTTAAATCCTTAATTGATTTAATAATATCATCAATTTGTTTTTCAGAATTTAATTCATTAATTAAATATCTTTTACCAGATAAAATTAATTTATCAACCGTTTTATTTTTTAGATTATAACTTTTAAATGAAAATGTAGATGTTACAGTAATATCTGGTTCTAAAGAATAAGGTTTAAATTTTATAATAAACTTGCCATTAATTATTAATTTGTAACTTTTAATAAAATTACTTTTTATTAAATTATAAAATTCAGGTAAAATGGAATATTTTAAATCTTGAGTATCATTTACTAAATAATTAAATGATTCAAATATTCCATCAAATGAATAAGCAGAGAAAGACTTGTGATTATCTGATTCTACTAATGGTTTAAATGTACCAGTGAAAATAGTTTTTAAATGTTTAGTTAATTCTATTTCTAATATTCCTTGACCAGAGATTTGATTATTATAATCTCCTTTATAAATATAATTACTATTTCGTATTGTTTTATTAATAATAACAGGTCCTATTTTATTATTATTATGAGTAAATCCTTGAATAGTAAAATTATTTTTTGTAAAATTAAATTCTTTCAAAGAATTAGTAAACCCCATATTATATTTTATATCGAATTTTTTCACTAATTCAGGATTCAGATCATTTTCAGTGTATTCGATAGCAGAACCATGTTTTAAATCATTAAAGTAAGTTCCTTCAAATACTAGAATTCTACCGTTATTATATTTTTTTTCTACACATACTCCATGGCGGTTATTTTCTTTAAACTCACCATTATAAATTGTAGTAAAATCATTCTTTGTCACTAAAATTCCTTTACCATGTTTTAATCCATTATCCCAGTATCCTGAATAATTTACCTTTTTTGAATAATATTTTCCATATCCATGTGGAACTAATTTATTCGATTTGCTTGTTTTTATAGCTTCCCCCTGGTATATATCTTTATTTTTAAATATTATTGTATATTTATTATTTTGGATTTTTCTAACTGTTTCCATTTATCATGTTAATACTATCTACATATATTTATTTATCAATTTTTTAGAATCAATTAATACTCAGAGAGTATTTGTAAAAAGTAATAATAAAAATTGAAAAAAGTAATTTAAAATTTTAATACAATATATAATATAATGAGTATAGTAATCAATAAAAACATAAATGCTAAGGTAAAAAATTCATTTGAAAATTTATCTAAAGATGATGAATTTGAAGTTATGATTAAAAATTATAATTCAAAGAAAAGATTAAGTTTAAAAGATTTCATACACGTTGCTAAAGTATTAACGAATAATTGCAAGGATAAAAAACTGGAAATAAAGAAAAATAATTCTTTAGATTTAAGTTTTTCATATGATATTAATAGTTTTGATATTTATAGATTATCAATTAATAAACAAGAAGTTATAGAAAAACTATTAGTAAAATATGGAAATAGAAGAAATCATATTTTATTTTCTGGTATTGTAAAAGATTTGTTAGATGGTAATAAGAGCATTGATTTAATAAAAAAAGTACGTAATAATAAATCTACATTTGATGTTGATGAATATGATATTAGATTTAGAGTTTCTTCTGAAAAACAATTAAGCAAGTCAGAAGCTTCAAAACTATTAGAATTATCATCGGATGAAAGATTTAATATAAAAATTAGGTTAAAACAACGTGTTTCATTTACATTATTTGAAAATAAAGAATTCAAAATTGTTGCTGATTGTACTATTTCAAAAATTTCACAAAATTTAAAAACTATTAATGAAATGAATGAAAATTATGAAATTGAAATAGAAGTTATAAGAAAAAAGAATAAATTAAAATATGCTAAAATTAGTGAAAAATTAATTAGTAGTATTGAATATATTTTAAGAAATCTAAATAGTAGTGACAATATAATTAGTAATGGAGAAAAACTTGCAGTGTTGGACAAGTATTTCGAATTACTAACAGATAGGAAAAAATCAAATAATTTATACAGAATGAATCCAGAATCATTAGAGATACAACATGTTGTAGATAAAATTACAAAAAATTATTCTGTTTCTGATAAAGCAGATGGAGATGCTTATCAGGGTATAATAATGAAAGGAAAACTCTATCTAATTGATAATAACTGTAATGTAATTGAAAGTGGAATCAAAAATTCAAAGCTTTCAAATTACAATGATAGTATTATTGATGGTGAGTTAATTTACTTACCAAAATATAAAAAGAGAATATTCTTAATATTTGATATTTTATATTACAATGGAAAGGATCTCAGAGAGGAAGAGTATTTAGAAAAAAGATTTCGTCATCTTGATGATTTAATTAATAATGTTTTTAATTATGTTAAAATGGAATTAAATGATAATTACGATTCAGTTGAACAAAGTTATCAAGATAATAATAAAAAAATAGATTCTTATTTTTTAAAATTTAACAAAGCATTAAATGAATCAAAAGATGAATTAATAGTATTAAGAAAATTCTTTATATTCACATATGGTTTTTCTGAAAATGAAATATTCAAGTATTCAAAATTATTATACGAAAAATATTTATCAGAACAATGTCCATATGATATTGATGGAGTAATGTATACACCAATGAAACAAATATATACTAAAAAAATGGAAGAAGTTAGTAACAAAATTTACAAATGGAAACCTCCACAATTAAATAGTATTGATTTTTATGTTGAATTCTTAAAAAACAAGGAAACTGGAAAGGTAGAAATTGTTTTTGATAATACAACAGATGAAGAGTTTAAAAACAAACCATATATTATTGGTAATTTACATGTTGGTAAAAAAGTAGGTAATTACGAAACACCAGTATTATTCAAGTCTTTTGAGAATTTGCATATTTGTCATTTATATTTAGAAAATGGTTTTCCAAGAGACATTTCAGGTAATGTAATACAAGACAATACAGTTGTTGAGTTTTATTATAAAAACTCCAAAGATATTAATCCATTTCATCGTTGGACACCAATTAGAACTAGAATGGATAAAACTGAATCAGTTAAAAGAAATAAAAGAAAATATGGCAATAATAATATTATTGCAAGTAGAATTTGGAGAAGTATTAAAAATGAATTTAATATAAATGATATTAATAAGTTAGCTGATGATAGTATTTTTGAGACTTATCGATCTAAATTAAAAAGTAATATTGATGTTAAATTGATATCAATTGAAAGGAGTCAAGATGTATACTATCAAAAGCAAACTGAAATCGGTAAACCAATGACACGATATCATAATTGGTTGAAGACAAATATAATTTATCCTTATTGTTTCAAAAGAAACATTAGAGGAGAGGATAAAAAATACGATGTATTGGACATTGGAATGGGAAGAGGTGGAGATATAATGAAGTTTTTTACATCAAGAGTAAAAAGTTACGTTGGAATTGATCCAGATTATCATGGTATATATTCATCTTCTACTGATGGTGCATTATCTCGATTAAAAAGATTTAAGCAAAAATTTCCAGCATTTCCTCCGATGACATTTATTGTTGCAAATGCTGGTGCACCTTTTACTAAGGATGCTCAAGTAGCTTCTATTGGTAAAGTATCTAATGAAAATATAAAAGCATTAGATAAATTTTTTGGAAACGACATTTCAAAATTGAATCATCAATATGATATTATTACTAGTATGTTTGCACTACATTATTTGTTTAAGGATAAAACTACTTGGAATCATTTTACAGATAATATTAATAAAAGTTTAAAACCAGGTGGATACTTTTTGTGTGCACTATTTGATGGAGACTTAGTAGATTCAAAATTTAAAGATAATAAAATAGAATCATATTATTTTGATGATGGAAAACAGAAAAAGTTTTTTGAGATAAAAAAACTATACAAGGAGAAAAAACTTGATAATTTTGGTTTAAAACTGGATGTTCATATTTCATCTTTTATGAATCAAAATACATATATTACAGAATACTTAGTTAGTAAGAAATTTTTAATTAAGGAAATGATGGAAAAATGTAATTTAGAACTAGTTGAAACAGAATTATTTGAAAATATTTATAACAATCATAAACATTTCTTTAATGAAATTCCAGATGTGGAGTCAAATCAAAATTCCAAGTCATACTTTATGACAGTAAAAGAAATTTATGATTTAACTGATAATTTAAATAAAGCAAGTTTTGAAATGTCAAGATTAAATAGATTTTATATCTTTCATAAAAAAATTAATGATATTAAAGAACTTAATACTGTTTCTAGTTTATCAGATTCTAAATCTGTTAAAGTTAGTAAGATTAGTTTAGATAGTAGTAAGAAAACAAAAAAACCTACAAAAAAGACAAAAAAAAAGTAATAATTTTTGTATAAGTTTATTATATATGAGTTTAAATAAAAGAATTGGTCAAGAATTAATTAATTTTGATAAATATACACAAAAATTATCTTTAGTCGCAAATATTTCATATGAACAAGCCTCTATTGATATGAAAAAAAAATTAAAACAGTTTAATAAAAGTAATAAAAAAAAACAATTAGCAAATTTAGATAATCCTGCTAAAGAAATTTATAAACATTGTAAAAAAAATTATATTTAATAAATTATAGATGGAAAAGATTTTTCAATCAACTGAAGAAAGTGATAGTAGTGATTATATTAATTCTCAAGAAGATATGTCTGAATCTAATGCATCATCTACATCTTATGTTATATCAGAAAATGCTGATGAAGTATATAGTAATGTTTTTGAAGTAAATCAAAAAGGTGGTGATTATGATACAAAAGAAGTTACAAAAGAATTATCAGATAAATTAAAAGAAACAATTGATTCAATTAAAGAAAATACAACTAATATTGCAGAAAAAACTATGAATACTTTATTAACTAAAGAACAAAAAACTAATGTTCAAAAAAATATTAAAAAATTTGTTGAAAATACTAAAGAAATAATTAAAGATCCTATTAAAACTATAAATGATGCTACCGAAAAATTAACTGATATTGT
>Ga0163109_10002212_pt1 | contig 15271 bp, 11 predicted proteins | sample CRUFie1St13metaG_FD_108704 | JGI IMG/M metagenome (GOLD analysis project Ga0163109, IMG submission 108704) | Marine microbial communities from the Costa Rica Dome - CRUD Field 142mm St13 metaG | ecosystem: Environmental > Aquatic > Marine > Oceanic > Photic zone | place: Costa Rica: the Eastern... | reverse complement strand
GGAACGATTGAAGAGATGCGATCAGCCCCGAGCTTCGTAAAAATCTCTGGTGCTGGTGTTAAAGAGTCGCACGTACACGACGTGGCGATTACCAAAGAAGCGCCGAACTACCGGGTTGAATAAGGATGAGTCTTCATGATGATCGATTGCTGATCCTTGACTTCGGCTCTCAGTACACTCAATTAATCGCGCGTCGCGTGCGTGAACATGGCGTTTACTCCGAAATATTACCATGTGACGTTGACCCGCTACGGATTCGAGCGTTTGCCCCAAAGGGAGTAATCTTATCAGGTGGTCCAGAGTCCACTATAGGCGCGACCGGTTGGAAAATTCCAAACGAAGTGTATGACCTGAAAGTTCCTTTGTTGGGAATTTGTTACGGCATGCAGGCTTTGGCACAAGAGCTGGGTGGCTGTGTCGAATCAAGTGACTTACGAGAGTTTGGTCCCGCGGATCTTGTTATTGAAAAAGAGGAGTCGTTACTCACTGGGTTGACGGACAAAGGCTCCTTGTCTGTTTGGATGAGTCACGGAGACCGCGTCACGCAGCTCCCTTCCGGATTCAAAGTGATCGGATCAAGTGATCATGCACCTATCGCCGCCATGGCCGATGAGGAACGAGCGATCTACGGGCTGCAGTTTCATCCGGAGGTAACCCATACTGAGGGAGGCTCTGAGCTACTTGAAAAGTTTGCACGCGTTATTTGCGAATGTGGTCGCGAGTGGACCCCTGAAAACATCATCAATGATGCGATTACAAAAGCCCGTGAACAGGTCGGCGATGGACAGGTTCTTCTAGGCTTGTCTGGTGGTGTCGATTCATCGGTGGTTGCAGCATTGTTGCACAGAGCAATCGGTGACCAGTTGGTGTGTGTGTTCGTTGATAACGGACTCTTGCGCCTTAACGAAGGCACTCAGGTGATGGAGACATTTGCTCAGAATTTAGGGGTTCGTGTGATCCGAGCCAACGCTGAGGAACGTTTCTTGACCGCGCTGAAAGGCGAACCTGATCCGGAACGTAAGCGAAAGATAATTGGCAAGACCTTCATCAAGGTATTCGAAGAGCAGGCGGCACAATTGAAAGATATTCGTTTCTTAGCGCAGGGGACAATCTATCCAGATGTCATTGAATCTGCTGGCGGTGCCTCGGGTAAAGCGCATGTAATTAAGAGTCATCATAATGTGGGTGGTTTACCAGAAGAGATGCGCATGGAGCTTGTAGAGCCCTTGCGTGAGCTCTTTAAAGATGAGGTAAGGATTCTGGGTGTGACGCTTGGCCTGCCGAAATCAATGGTTTATCGCCACCCGTTCCCGGGTCCTGGCCTTGCGGTTCGGATTTTGGGCGAGGTCCAAAAACATTCGGCGGATATTCTCCGAAAAGCCGATCATATCTTTATCGAGGAGTTAAGGCGGGCAGATCTATACGACAAGGTGTCACAGGCATTTGCCGTTTTTTTGTCAGTAAAGTCTGTTGGGGTGGTAGGTGATCAGCGTCGATATGCGCCTGTGATTGCCTTGCGCGCCGTCGAGACAATCGACTTCATGACAGCACGTTGGGCGCACCTACCCTACGAATTTATCGAACGGGTCTCCAGCAGGATAATTAACGAGATCGAGGACGTCAGTCGGGTAGTGTATGACGTAAGTTCAAAACCACCTGCGACGATAGAGTGGGAGTAGTTATCAAGTTTAGGTAACGTCGGTGCGCGATGAAATCTTATGGCTAGTTGAAAGCTGAAATGGAAGCAATTCAGCAGCAGATGGTTGAAGCTAAGAAGAACGAGCGAGCTACTGCATTAAAAGAAGTAAAGCGTTTTTGAAAATCATTACGCCCCCGAGGATTTAAGAAGTAGATGGCAAAAGTTAATAGGAAGCTGGCTACCATTTTGGCTACTGACTGCGTGGACTTCAGTAAGTTCATGGAAATTCAGGAGGAGCTTACACTTGCCAATTTAAGTGCGTGTCGTGAAATTATCGATCCCATAATTGAGGAGTATGGTGGGAGAATTTTTCATACAGCGGGTGACTCGGTTATTGCCGACTTTGGAAGCCCTGTTGAATGTGTTCATGCGGCCATGAAATTTCAGGAAGCTCTCACCTCCCGGAATGAAACGGTCGACGAAGGCCCAAAATTGGAATGGCGAGTTGGTATTCATGTGGATGATGTTATTACGGAGGGTGAAAATATCTATGGAAGTGGGGTGAATATTGCCGCGCGTTTGGAAGCACAATGTGAGCCTGGCAGAATCCTTTTATCTCGAATAGTCCAGGAACAAGTCCAAAAACGAGTCGATTTTATTATTAGTCCAGCCGGCACCCGCGCTCTAAAAAATATTTCAGATGAATTCGAGGTTTTTTATATTGCTAAGAGTATGGATGACAGATGTGTAGATGATAAAGCTCCACCCACCAGAGCAAAAGAAACTCCTCGAGTTAATACGAAGGGCGCTAGAAAAAAACCGAGGTTGGCGATTCTTCCGTTCACGAACGACGGAAGAGATCAAGACAGCGATTATCTTGCTGACGGAATTGTCGAGGACCTGATCACCGAATTTTCGATGATACGGGAATTTGAGATCGTATCGAGTAAAACCAGTTTTGATTTCAGAGACAGAGGGGAAGATACCGCAGAATTCGCAGCCACCCACAAGCTGGACTTCATCATTTCGGGAGGGATTAGATCCTCCGGTAAGCGCGTCAGAATCTCGTTAGAATTGAGTGAAGTTGAAAGTGGCAAAGCTTTATGGAGGGACAGGTATGACCGCGTAATAGAGGACGTTTTCGATTTACAAGACGAAATCGTCCGTACTATTACAATATCATTGTTGGGAGAAATCGAAATATCAAGCTTACAGCGAGCTAAGCGCAAGGCTACAGAAAACATATCATCTTATGAATCCTTATTACGCGGTAAGGAAATGCATCACAGGTTCACCAAACAAGCGAATAGCCAAGCGCTTGAATTTTTTGACCAGGCGATCGAAGCTGATCCATCAAACGCGCAAGCTCACGCGTGGAAGGCATGCACCATCGGACAGGGGATTGTCCGTGGATTTCTTGAGGGGGATCCCGACAAATTCATAGGCGAGGCTATGGATAGTATTGCTAGCGCGTTGGAATTGAACGAGAACGACTTTGAATGTCACAGAATGTTGTCAGCTGTTTATTTGAGTCAGCACGAGTATCAATTAGCAGAAGAGCATGGGCGAAGAGCGTACGACATAAACCCCAATGATCCCCGAGTTCTTGCTGGTTATGGGGAGGTATTGGCCAGATTAGGGAAACCAGAAAAAGGGGTCGAGTTGCTCGAGAAAGCTCTCTCCCTCGATCCTATCCCCCAAGGTCAAATGAATTCAGATAACAGATATACAGACCTAACACTCGCTTATTTCTATTTAAAGGACTATGAAAGGTGTATTGAGATTGGAAAAAAAGTTGAACACATAAACTTCAAGTCGTGGTTATTCGTAAATTATTCAAAGTCTGAGCTTGGCAGTTTTGATGAAAAAGATGCGTACTTGAAGCAGGGCCTAGAGGAATTTAACGAAGGTGATTGGGATCTGAAAGTCGACAGACTTCATCTTCCTAATGAAAAGACCCAATCAGATTTGTTAGAATTTCTAAACGATCTGTAAGGTCGTTTCTAGCTTTCCGCTGTTGTCGAGCGGATTTCCAGTTTTTCTGAGTCACCAATGGTAAATCAGCATGTCAGCACTTATTCTTCATCATTACTGGCAGTCTCCTTTCGCTCATAAAATCCGCTTGGCACTCGGATTGATTGGCGCTTCATGGACTTCGGTTGAGATCCCAAGGATCCCGCCCAAGCCATTTTTGATTCCATTAACCGCGGGATATCGGCGAACACCCGTCTTACAGCATGGCGCAGATGTCTTTTGCGATACGCAAAATATTGCGAGGGCTATAGGTGAGCTTACCGATGATTATCGATTAATCCCAAGATCTAAGAGTGGACAAATTCTTACGTTCACTGACTGGATTGATGGCACCGTCTTCAACCTAGCGGTGCGAGTTATTTTAACATCGGCGATGGATAAAGCGCCCCCGGAATTTATCCGAGACCGAGCTGGGTTGTACTTCGGATCAAAATGGACACCGGATGGACTCAAAGATCAGTTATCAGGGGTTATTTTGCAGCTGGGCGCCCACTTAAAATCAATTGATCGGGGCCTGTCTGGATCTGGTGGTTTCGCGACTAGAGCACTGTCATACGCGGACATTTCGATTGCCTGTATAGCTTGGTTTATCAGAGGTCGTTGGGAGCATGGCCCAATTTTTTTAAAGCAATTCCCGAATATTGAGCGAATTGAACGGGAGGTTCATGAGCAGACTATTGAGTGCTATGACAACCTCACTGGTGAGGCGGCGCTAGCTATTGCTCGTGATTCACTTTCCCGTTCATCCAAGGGTGCTCAAAGTCGGATTGGATGTTCTGTGCACGAGGGCATGCGAGTTTCGATCAAGCCACAGGCTGAGACTTCGGATCCTTCTGTGATTGGTCAACTCCGTTATTTGGATGATGTCCGCGTGTCGATTGATCACAATGCGCCAGAGGTTGGTCATGTAGTGGTTCACCTACCAATCGCTGGGTATCAGATTCAACCTTGTGAGTAAGCAGGCGACCCCAGAAGAAAACATTCGTTGTATCACGTTCATGGTTATTGCGATGGCCGGCTTTGCCGTCGAAGACGCAGTAATCAAACAGCTGTCATACACGATGCCAATTTCGCAGGTACTCATTCTCATTGGGATCGGTGGACTGTTGATGTTTGGACTGACGGCACTCAAAACCGGTGTACGTTTGGTAACCAATGAGATGGTGAAGCCCTGGTTTATCATTAGAACGATTTCTGAACTCGCTTCGGCTATATGTTTCGTGATCGCCATCGTTTACGCATCACTCTCAATTTCCTCGGTGATCCTTCAAGCCACACCGCTGGCTGTCTCTCTGGCCGCGGCGCTATTTCTTAAACAGCACGTCAGTGTTAGGCAATGGTTGCTGATCAGTATTGGATTCATCGGAGTTCTCTGTGTTATCCAGCCAGGCTTCGATGGCTTCAAGCCGGCCGCGCTGTCCGCGGTACTAGGCGTGGTATTTCTCGCGTTAAGAGACGCGATCACTCGCTCGATTTCTGTATCGATTCCCGCTGTCTCTGTATCCTTTTGGGCATTCTTTGCGCTTTTAAGTGCAGGTATTATTACCATACCGTTCTTCGGAAAATTTGGCGCGATTACTTCTTATGATTTTGGTCTTCTGGCGATTTCTGCTTTGGCCGGTAGTGGTGCATATTTTTGTATCGTTATGGCAACTCGGGGGGGTGATGTAGCCGTCGTAGCTCCCTTTCGCTACACGCGTCTGCTATTCGCACTCGCACTTGCTATCACCTTCTTTGACGAGCAGATTAATCCGATGATGCTCGTAGGCAGTTGCCTGATAATTGGATCCGGCATAATAATGTTTGTATCAGGGGGTACCGTCCGGCAATGACTGCAATAGTGCGCTAACGAGCGCGGCATTGTTCTCGGCAATCGTTCCATCTGGCAACCATATACCATTTTCGAACCCGATACGGAGATCGATACCTTCCGAAGCCGCTCGCAGTAAGCAAGGGATCTGGCCTTTGCCAAACGCACAGATCATTTCTCGAGTAAGGATATAGGTCTTTTTGAATCGGTCTCTGATATCCAAAAATGGATCAAGTTGATCAGGGGTGCTCTCCTGATTAGCTGAGTACCGACCAAGGACGTAGAGCACTTCAATTACATCGGTCTGAATAATTGACCGATCAATGAGCGCCGCGAGTGTTTTGAGATCATCCGCGTCATACAAAATAAACTGTACTCGACTCTTGTTAAGTAATCGAAAAAAAAATGTTTGTAATTTTTCTAGATCCTGAGAACGCATGATCTCCCGTATTGCAACGGAAACCCATGGCGCGTTTATCCGCGATAATAAATTGATCTGGGCATCTGATTCGTACACTCCTGCGGCCTCTGAGGTAACTTGAACTTCCAAATTTGGTAATCGTTCGTTCAGTTTTGAAATCAGTGTCTCATATCGCTCAACATCCAGAAGATGTGTTTGTTTTTCAGTACGTATGTGCGCGTGGAGGCCGCGGGCTCCTGCGTCGTAACAGGACACAGCGGTTTCAATCAAATCTTCGTCAGTCACCGGAATTGCTGGATGATCCCTCGTGGTCCTGCGAGCACCGTTCGGTGCGACCATGACAAATGTCACGCAGCACTCTCGGCATGGCTACTGAATTCGCTTGATTTTCGATGGGTTTGTGTAATTTTTACGATAGCCGTCATAGCATAGAAAGGTTAAACAAGCTTTTTCAAAGCTTCGTTTAAATAAGAAACAGTGCGATCGACATTCAAAAGTTTGTCGAGACCGAATAATCCAATACGGAAGGTTTGAAAATTAGGTGATTCTCCGCACTCGAGGGGAACGCCAGGGGCGACCTGCATACCGACACCTGCAAATGCGCTACCGTTTTTGAAATCAGCTCGGTCGGTGTGGGAAACCACAACGGTCGGAGACTCGAACCCTTCGGCGGCAAGACTCTTAAACCCATAATCGTCTATCAACGAACGAGTCTCATTCCCTAACTCAATTTGCCGGGCTTTGAGGAAATCAAATCCAAGTTCCGCCATTTCTTTATATGTTTCGTGAAATTTTGCGAGACCGTCGGTCGGCATCGTCACATGATAGGTATGGCCTCCACTAAGGTAGGCGTCTATAACGCTGTGCCACTTTTTGAGATCAAGAGCGAAGCTGTCTGACTCAGTGATCGCCATCCGCTCCAACGCGCGATCGGAGAGCATGACTACTCCCGCGCATGGAGTCGATGACCAACCTTTTTGTGGGGCGGTGATCAATACGTCAATCCCAAGTGCTCCCATATCCGTCCAGATCGCGCCGGCTGCAATACAGTCCAGAACAAAAATTGCGCCGACTTCGTGCGCCGCATCGGTGAGTTGTTTGATGTAACCATCAGGTAGTAGAATCCCGGCTGATGTCTCCACGTGGGGCGCAACAACAATATCAGGCCGTGAAGACCGGACTGAAGCACAGATTTCGTCCAAAGGCGCTGGCGAAAACTGCTGATCTGATCGATCACTATCAGCCTGCGCTTTTGCTACCTCGACATGCGCCGGTGTCACACCATGATCAAAAATCTGGGTCCAGCGAAAACTGAACCATCCATTACGTAATACAACTACCTTTTGGTTTTTAGCAAATTGTCTGGCGACAGCTTCCATGCCAAAGGTTCCACCACCCGGGATTAATACGCAGGATGACGCGTTATATAAAGATTTAAGACCCTCATGTAGTCCGCGTATGGTGTCCTGAAAGGCTAGGGACATGTGATTTATCGAACGATCACTGAACACAACCGAATACTCGAGTAGTCCGTCCGGATCAATTTTTGGATATAGTGTCGACAACGTTTCTATCTCATCTTCTGCACCATTCAATAGACCGTGTAGGAGAACCTATTCGGGATGGTTCGTCAACTTACACGAGCACGCGGAAATCTTATGAGAGCCATTGAATTTACAAAGGATGACGAGCTCTGGATGAGGCAGGCACTCGAGTTGGCACAATACGCTGCATCACTCGAAGAAGTGCCAGTCGGCGCTGTTTTGGTGCGAGACGGAATCCTGCTTGGTGAGGGTTGGAATGCACCGATCTCTAGTTGCGACGCTAGTCATCACGCCGAAATTGCAGCAATTCGTGCGGCCAACCGTTCGGTCGATAACTATCGGCTGCCAGGCTCTACGCTTTATGTCACTCTTGAACCCTGTACTATGTGTTTTGGCGCACTCATCCATGCGCGCGTTGAAAGAGTTTTTTATGCTACGGAAGAGCAAAGGGCAGGTGTTTTGGTCTCTCAATTACAACTTGCAAATACCGATTTTTACAATCACCAGATTCAAGTGGCTGGAGGTCTTTTGGCAGAGGAATCGGCTGCACTCCTCAGGAAATTTTTTAGTTCGCGACGTGCTTTAAACCGGATGGCTTCGGAGTAAAAAATCTACGGAAAACTCTGGTGCGATCGCTGGCTCTGCTAAACTCTCAGTTTAACTTCTCAATCGTATCAAGGACCGATTGACATGCTCATTCTGCAGGGAGATCGTGCTCTCTCCTCTTTTCGTATTCAGTCACTCATCGCAAGGGCTCAGGCGAATGGAATCCAGATCAAGGGTTTGAATTGTACCTACTTGTTCTTTGTGATGGGGGAGGTCCATGATTCTAAAAAATTGACGGAACTTCTGGGTGCGGGTCCCTTGAATATTGGCTCGGGCAGTGTAGTAGTACCACGGTCTGGGACGACCTCGCCATGGAGCTCTAAAGCCACTGAAATCGTGAAAAATTGTGGGTTTGAGAGCGTTTCGCGGATTGAACGCGGCATGCATGTGGTGATCGAAGGTGAGTATGGAGACGCTGACCGGGGGCTCCTGAATCGACTAATTTCTGACCCGATGATGGAAGACGTCCTTGACGAACTTCCTCTTGATGCCTTCTTTACTCCCGAACCACCTGAGCCACTTGGGATAGTCAGGCTCGGGGCCGAACCTACTAGGACCCTCAAGGCAGCTGATAAAAAATATGGGCTGGCTCTGTCTCAGGATGAGATCGACTACCTCGCAGATGCTTACGATAGACTTGCTCGCGATCCGACCGATGTAGAGTTAATGATGTTCGCACAAGCAAACTCGGAGCACTGCCGTCACAAAATTTTCAATGCATTTTGGACGCTGGATGGTGAGGATCAACCGAAGACTTTATTCCAGTGGATCAGGAATACTTATGACATCTCTCCAAGTGGAGTTCTGTCTGCCTACACAGATAACGCTGCCGTTGTAGAAGGGCCTTTAGCCGAACGGTTCCACGTTAATCCACTCACGAACAGGTACCAGTCAGTCCTCGAGCCGGTTCACCTCGTGATGAAAGTGGAAACCCACAACCATCCGACAGCGGTGTCTCCGAATCCGGGCGCAGCAACGGGCGCCGGCGGCGAGATTCGGGATGAGGGTGCAACTGGTCGCGGAGCTAAGCCCAAGGCGGGCCTTACGGGATTTAGCGTAAATTATCTCAGGATCCCAGAACTTGAAATGCCATGGGAGCATGATCTCCCGATGCCCACTCGTCTGGCCTCATCCCTGCAAATCATGCTGGAGGGACCAATCGGTGGCGCCGCCTTTAACAATGAGTTTGGCCGACCGAATCTGAATGGCTACTTTAGAGCTTATGAGGCCTCTGAACCTACACCTTCAGGGGATCGTCGTCGTGGTTATGTGAAACCAATTATGGTTGCGGGTGGTATTGGGTCCGTTGCGGATGGTCAAGTTCATAAAAGGTCCTTTTCTAAAGGCACACCCTTAGTCGTATTGGGCGGGCCAGCTATGCTTATCGGATTGGGCGGAGGGGCAGCAAGTTCGCTCGGTGAGGGTACCTTAGGGAGTGATTTGGACTACGCGTCTGTTCAGCGTGCTAATCCGGAGATGGAACGTCGTTGCCAAGAAGTAATCGACCGCTGCTGGTTGCGTGGACGGGATAATCCGATTGTCTTTATTCACGATGTTGGAGCCGGTGGTCTGTCAAACGCTTTGCCCGAATTGGTCAAAGACGGAGGTGTGGGCGCAAAATTCTCGATGGACTGGATTCCATCGGCTGATCCATCGTTATCTCCACTGGCGCTGTGGTGTAACGAATCCCAGGAACGCTACGTTCTCGCGATTGATTTGAACAAGTTGGATACATTTGAATCTATTTGTGTGCGTGAACGATGTCCCTACGCAGTGGTCGGTTATGCAAATGATAAACCGCATTTATCTGTCGAAAAAAAAGGGGAAAAAATCGCGCCAGTCGAACTTCCGGTTGATGTACTTTTTGGCCAACCACCTAAAATGAAACGTGATGCATCGACGATCTCAGTTGATCTTGTACCCGCTGACTTTTCTGACATTACATTTCTTGAACTCGCTCATCGCGTCCTCAGGCATCCGACGGTGGCCTCCAAAAACTTTCTCATAACCATTGCTGACCGGACTGTGTCTGGCTTGGTTCATCGAGACCAGATGATTGGTCCGTGGCAGGTGCCGGTAGCGGACTGCGCAATCACTCACTCTGCAATCGGTTCTGTAACCGGTGAGGTAATGGCAATGGGTGAGAGAACCCCTCTGGCGACGGTTAACGCCCCAGCATCCGCTCGGATGGCTGTGGCAGAGACCATTTTGAATATGGCGGGTGCTGCTATTGGTGATTTGGGTCAGATTAAACTCTCTGCAAATTGGATGTGTGCAGCAGGTACAGAGGGTGAGGATGCCAGGCTTTATGATGCAGTAAGGTCTGTAGGTGGTCAGTTCTGTCCGGCACTTGGGATTTGTATTCCTGTGGGCAAGGATTCTATGTCCATGAAAACAGGATGGAGCGATTCTTATGGCGTCCACGAGGTAGTCAGTCCGATGTCTCTAATTTGCTCAGGTTTTGCGCCCGTTACAGACATCGAAAAGACAAAAACTCCCTTGCTAAGGGGCCACGATTCAGCATTGATCGCGATTGATCTTGGACGGTATCGGTTGGCTGGATCAATCGCATGTGAGGTAACGTCACAGTTAGGTGATATATCACCAGACGTCAATCCCAATGAATTAAGAGCATGTTTCGAGCTACTGCAACGATTAAATTCCGAGGGCCGACTACTGGCCTATCACGACCGCTCAGATGGTGGTCTACTCGCGACCGTCGCAGAGATGCTATTTGCATCTCGTATGGGTCTGAAAGCACAAACTCCCAGAGGATCGGATCCAATAGCTTTCTGGTTTAATGAAGAAGCAGGGTGTGTTTTCGAGGTCGCAAACGCAGATGTTGTCGCGGTGCTTGACCAATGCACGGATATAGCTCTGCGCGCGCACGTGTTGGGTAAACCCGATCATACACAGACTTTGACGATTATTTCCGACGGCTCGGTCATTCTTGAGGAGAGCCGCGTAGCACTAGAGCGGTCGTGGAGTGAGGTCAGCTTCGCGATGGCGGGATTACGCGATAATCCGAGTTGTGTAAAGGAAGAGTCCCTGAACATCGAGAACGAGACGAAAGGCTTAGCAGCCTCGGTGATTCCTAAGAAGCTAGAGATCTCTGGTAGACGTCGAAGCGAGGCCCAGGTACCTCGTGTCGCAATATTACGTGAACAAGGAGTCAACGGTCAGATAGAAATGGCCTACGCATTCGATTATTGTGGATTTGAGGCCATCGATGTGCACATGTCAGATTTAACGAGCGGTCGACAGACCTTGGAGTCTTTTGATGCATTAGCAGCGTGTGGCGGGTTTAGTTATGGTGACGTCCTTGGAGCTGGATCCGGGTGGGCTCGCTCAATCCTTTTCAATGACGAATTATCGAGAATGTTTTCTGATTTTTTCCATCGAGAAAATACCGTATCACTTGGCATCTGCAATGGATGTCAGATGATGGCCCAGCTGGCGCCATTGATACCCGGTGCGAATCACTTTAAGCCTTTGTTACCGAACAAGTCTCAGCAATTTGAGGCGCGTCTGACACTGGCGACTCTGCCCCAGAGCCGATCAGTATTGCTCAAGGATTTAACGGGCACACGTTTCCCGATTGCTGTCGCCCACGGAGAAGGACGGTTTGAGCATGCTGCTCTGGAGGTACAGGCATTGGCTGACGCTGGACTCACAAGTCTCGTGTATACCGACGATAGTGGACACGCAGAAATCAGCTATCCCGGTAACCCGAACGGATCGGCAGCAGGGCTTGCTGGTCTCTGTAACGAGAACGGACGAGTTACCATTATGATGCCTCACCCGGAACGGGTCGTGTTGCGTTCACAGCTTTCCTTCGCACCAGCAGGCACATCACGGGTCACACCCTGGATGGGGCTTTTTGATAACGCCTGGCGCTTCGTCACGGGAATCTGAGTTGGCGATGAGTTGGATTGGTGTAGATCAACTCTGTCAAGTGGTGAGCCGAGATACGGCCATGGCTCACATTCACTGGCTAAGCGTTCATTGGCAGGTTGATGTTCCGGATTCCGGGCATTACTTGTGGTGGGACGACAAAGGCTTGTCGCTGAAGTCAGCCGCGTTTGATTTCCGTTCCAGTGTTCATGTTGATTTTGTGGAAGGTACTCGAGCACGCCGCATCAGGGCTGTAACGGGTGAAGCACTGACCCGTGCGATGGGTTGCCAGAAGGGATTACGTCCCGCGATTTTTGATGCGACCGCTGGTCTAGGTGGTGATTTGAGTGTTCTCGCGAACATCGGGTGCGCAGTGTCTGCGGTCGAGCGGCAACCGGTTGTGGCTGCTTTGTTGAGAGATGCGTTACGTCGTGCTGAAAATAGCGACACTGGCTGGTGTGAGCGTGTGCAAATGAAGTGCGCGGACAGTCTTGATCTCATGTCGCACGTTTCGCACGGAGTCGTTTATATTGACCCAATGTTTCCAAAAGACCGTAAAACAGCGCCCTCGTTGTCAATGCAGGTTTTGCATACCCTCGGAGGGACAACAGAAAAACCCGAAAGACTGCTTGACGCCGCTCTGGATTCGGGTGCGGCCCGGGTTGTTGTAAAACGGCCAATCAAGGCTGATTTTTTGGCCGGTCGCGTGCCCTCATCGCAAGTAATGGGTAAGACAGTTCGTTTCGATCTTTACCCTCGACGGAAACTAACGGATGAGGATTCACATCCACATCAGGGACTGATTGACGGATGATGGATTGGAATACATTGCTTTCAACCGTCCGCATGGGGCGCGACGATGTTTGGGTACCAAAGCAGCCAGAAGATGATCGCAGTCAGTGGGAACGTGATCATGACCGCTTAATTTTTTCTGGTGCTTTTCGGCGTTTGGCGGTTAAAACACAGGTGCATTCATTATCAGATAATGACCACGTGCATACCCGTCTCTCGCACTCCTTGGAGGTCGCGTCGGTCGGTCGATCGTTGGGCGTGAGGCTAGGTCGTTGGATGCATGAGCAAGGATTACTGTCGGACCAGCATTCCGATCTTGGGATTGGTGCGTTGGTTCAGACTGCCTGCTTGGCGCATGACATCGGTAACCCACCATTTGGGCATGCGGGGGAAGGGGCTATACGTCAATTCTTTGAATCTAGGCCAGAGTATTTGGAGGGATTAATACGCGCTGAGCGTTCAGATCTCTTGGGTTTCGAGGGAAACGCACAGGGATTTCGGGTAATTACTTGTCTCGAGCGCCACTGGTTTGACGGGGGAATGCGTTTGACAGCCGCTACCCTTGGCACCTTCTTAAAATATCCATTCACTGCCGATTCTGTGTTTGGTCAGACCGAGCGCAAACACGGAATTAATCAAGCGGAACTCCCATTCATGCGGGAGCTAGCATCTCACCTCGGCCTAGTGGAGAAAATGCCGGATGCTTGGGCTCGTCATCCGCTTGTGTATGCGGTCGAGGCTGCAGACGACATATGCTATGCATTGATTGATCTGGAAGATGCGGTCGAGCTCGGACATCTTGATTACGAAGAGGTCTCTTCGATTATGAAAGAGCTTGTTGACCGCGGCGCGAGACGAAATTTATATGAACAACTACTGGATGACTCGGAAGCTAAGCTCGAGCTCTTGCGCTCTGCAGCGATCGATGCTTTGGTCAACGAAGCACAAATAAGATTCCAATCGCACTATGACGATATTCTCAAAGGTGTCTTTGAAGAGGACCTGTTAGATTGGCGGCGGGCATCTGCCGGCGAAGTTATTGAGCGAGCGAAGTCCCTGGCCCGTGAGCGGATTTACGTCGATCTAACAAAGCAGTCGGATGAGGACCGATGTGATCGGTTATTGGGTGGTGTTTTGTCACACTTGATTGACGGTGCAGAGGCTTTTTCTCGCTCTGTTGGAGGTGGGACCAATGTAAGCTCAAAAGCCCACGACGCACTGATCCGTCTCGGTAAATTCAGACCTCAACCAGAAGATTCAAAATATCAGCGGTTGATGAGAGTGACGGATTATGTTTCTGCCATGACGGATAGGTATCTGATCCGGTTGGCTGATGATCTGGCTCGGTTGAATTATCTCGACATTGATTCGTAAAGGAATCGACCAACGTATTCTGCGATGATAGGTTGTGCGTCCGCCGTTGGGTGTAGTCCATCATCTTGAAAAAGACTCCCATCAAGTGCCACGGGCTCTAAAAAAAAAGGCAAATAGGAGATACCGGTCTCTCTGGCGACCGAATCCTGAGCGCTCCGAAATGCCCGCGTAAAGGGTCCGCCGTAGTTTCTTGGTAATTCAATGCCGGCAAAGAGCACTTGAGCCCCACTAGCTTCCACCATAGCGAACATGGATTTTAAGTTGTCTTGCATGGTGTCTAATGGTAACCCGCGCAGTCCATCATTCGCTCCTAGCAAGATGAGAACAGAATTGGGTTGATGGCGATCCAACAAGCCAGGTAGACGTGACAGACCACCAGTAGTGGTCTCTCCTGAAATCGAAGCGTTTAAAACTTGTACATCTGTCCCCACTAACCGCTTGGCGTTGTTGGCCAAGATATCGACCCAACTACGACCCGGGTCAAGTCTGTAACCCGCACTCAAACTGTCACCAACGACCAACAACGTCGGAGCGGCGAAGACGGGGGAAATAAGAGTTAACCAGAGGGAAATGACGCGTAATGTCTGCACAACCAGTCCTTCATGTTCGTAATGTATCACACGGATTTGAAGACCAAACCGGTCTTTGTCTTTCAGTTTTAGAGTCTCTCGAACTGAAGATCAACCCCGGAGAAAGTTTAGCAATTGTTGGCCCATCGGGCTCCGGTAAGAGCACGCTGTTGTCTCTATTAGCCGGTCTCGATGTACCTGGATCTGGCGATATTTTGCTGAACGGAGAGACGTTCAGCGGTCTGACTGAAGATCAGCGCGCGAGTATTCGCCGCGGCCGTATTGGGTTTGTATTTCAAAGTTTCCAACTTCTGCAGGGTCTAACGGCTTTGGAAAACGTAATGTTGCCGCTTGAATTGATGGGCCTATCTGTAAACGAATCCAAAGAACGCTCGATAAAGTGGCTCGATAGAGTGGGCCTCGAGGCCCGCATCCATCATAGACCGCGGATGTTATCAGGTGGTGAGCAACAACGTGTCGCTGTCGCTCGGGCGTTTGTTAATGAACCGGCTCTTTTATTTGCTGACGAACCTACCGGTAATCTCGATCGTAAAACCGGTGAGTCTATTACTGAACTATTGTTTAATC